>JAAROH010007795.1_pt1 | contig 33091 bp, 33 predicted proteins | sample 7248631 | NCBI WGS metagenome assembly JAAROH01 (sample SAMN09772309, study PRJNA484901) | compost metagenome | isolation source: Vermicomposting unit | place: India | reverse complement strand
CGCCGATGGTAGTTGGGGCCAGCGCCCCTGCAAGAGTAGGTCGCTGCTAGGCAATTGAAGGCAGCTCATTGCACACAACAAGCAATGAGCTGCTTTTGTTTTTACAGGAACGTGAGAAATCAAGGTAACGTATCTTTTCGACTACTATTTTCAACTGCTAGCAGTATAGAACGGTAGAAATGGGGGAAACATAGAGGATGGGAGGTGGAGAGTGTGAGAGCGTCGGCGGCAGGCGAAAATCAGCGTGAGGCGGTTTGTCTTGTATGTGAACAGGAAAAAAAGGAAGGCATTTTTCTTTTCGGCCATTTTCTTTGTCTAGATTGCAACAAGGCGATCGTACAGACGGATCCCGATGATCCGAATTATTCATTTTATGTGCAGCAGCTGCGAAAAATGTTCATATCGAAAATTTATTCATAACAAGGGCCTGTTTTGTGTATCAGGCCTATTTTTCTTGTATGGGCGTACTAGACTTGTTACTATTATTCTTAGTATTCACCCTCGTTCCTCTTTGGCGAGAACGGTTTCTTCTTGAGAAAACGGTGCCTTGGTCGGTCATTTTCGGCTAGCATAGAGAACAAAACGTGATCGCGAACGTTTTTTGAGAAAAGTACGGCCGCTCCTGTGTTTGCCTAAGAAGTGTCCCTGTTGATCAAAGCGGGGGACGGGAAAGATGATGCATTTCATGTTTTTAGATGAAAAGGAAGAGGTTGATGATGGATCAGTCACGAACGCCTTTATATGATGCCCTCATGCATCATTGGACACAGCGTCCTGTTTCCTTCCATGTACCGGGCCATAAATATGGGACGGTGTTCTCGAAACAAGCGAAGACTATGTTTCTGCCGTTATTGGCATTGGATGCCACGGAGATTGCTGGCCTTGATGATTTGCATCATCCGGAGTCGGTCATTGCCGAGGCGCAGGCGTTAGCAGCTGAGCTGTATGGCGCCCGGGAGACGTTTTTTCTTGTGAACGGATCAACGGCAGGAAATTTGGCTATGATCGCCGCTGTATGTCGGGAAAAGGGACAGAAAGTGATTGTGCAACGCAACTGCCATAAGTCAATTATGCATGCGCTGCAACTGATGGAAGCGACTCCAGTTCTTCTTTCACCGGAAGTTGACAGCCATGTGCGTGTCGCCTCCCACGTTCGCACCGATCTCATCAAAGAAGCGCTGGCGTTGCATAGCGATGCGGTTGCCATTGTGCTGACCAACCCGAATTACTATGGAATGGCCGTTGATTTGACAGAGATTGTCCGTTTGGCTCATGAACGGGGCATTCCTGTACTGGTGGATGAGGCTCATGGCGCCCACTTTGTCGCCGGTTGCCCGTTTCCTAAACCAGCGTTGGCATGCGGCGCTGATATCGTCGTACAATCGGCGCACAAAACGCTGCCCGCCATGACAATGGGGGCTTTTTTGCATGTGAACAGTGAACAGGTTGATATCGAGCGGTTGAAATATTTTTTGCAACTGTTTCAGTCAAGCAGCCCGTCCTATCCGATTATGGCGTCGCTTGACTTAGCGCGAAACTATGTGGCGGAACTTACGAAAGACGATGTGGCGGCGATCGTTGCTGAAGTGGAAGAATTGAAGGCTGTCATAGATGACATCGATGGAGTGGCCGTGGTGTCATCGCAGCAGTCTGGCGTGCAGACCGATTTGTTAAAGGTGACGGTGCAGACGCGCTGTCGGTTGACAGGGTATGAACTGCAGCAACAGCTCGAGTGTCAAGGAGTGTTTGCCGAGCTGGCTGATCCGTTCAATGTGTTGCTTGTTTGTCCGTTGGCGGCGACAGGGCGTCTTCGTGAAGCAGCAGAACGAATGAGGCGGGCATGGCGGCACTTGCCCACAGGCGAGGAGCCGACGTTTGGTTCGTTCATGTTGTCCGATTCGCCATTGTCAAGTGTCGTTTCGTACGAGAAATTGCGTCATGCACGGAAAAAGGCGGTGTCTTTAGAGGAAGCGGAAGGGTGTGTGGCGGCGGAAACGGTGATCCCATACCCTCCGGGGGTGCCGCTCATTTGGATTGGGGAGCGGGTCGGTTCGATCCATATTGCGCAAATTCGTGAACTTCTCCGCCATCGAGCGCATTGGCAAGGAGGAAGCCAGCTCCGGGAAGGGAAGCTCGTTGTATACGAATGGGAAGGGTAGAAAGGAGGCGACGACGATGAACGGATGCTTTTTTTCGTTTGAAGGGCCGGAGGGGGCCGGGAAAACGACGATAATCAGCAAACTCGAACGGTTTTTGCGGGAGCAGGGAATGACGGTCTTAACAACAAGAGAGCCTGGAGGGGTCCGCATCGCTGAGGCGATTCGTTCGCTCATTTTAAACCGCGAGTACACGGAAATGGATGGGCGCACGGAGGCGCTGTTGTATGCGGCAGCGAGAAGGCAGCACTTGCTGGAAAGGATTGTTCCGGCGCTTGAAGCCGGGTGCATCGTTCTTTGTGACCGGTTCGTTGACAGCTCTCTTGCTTACCAAGGATTTGCCCGCGGTCTTGGCATCGAAGAAGTATGGAAAATCAACGAGTTTGCCATTGACGGGTATATGCCGGACTTGACGATTTACTTTGATCTTGATCCGCGCATTGGACTCGAGCGAATTCGACACAATGCGAGAGAGGTCAATCGGCTTGATCTTGAGGCGTTGTCTTTCCATGATAAAGTAAGGGAAGGGTATCGGCGGTTGGTTGAGCGATTTGCCGATCGGATCGTTGTTATTGATGCGAGCCGCTCGCTTGATGATGTTTTCGCTGAAACGGCAGCAGTGGTGCTCGCTCGCCTGAAAGGAAGATGAAAGCGTGATTTCCATGAATCCGGTCGTGATGATGATGAGCGGACATGATAGAATAGAAAGTGAAAAAGGGGAAAAGAGTGATGACGATGCGGTGGGAACAGTTAGCGAAGCGGCAGCCGGTCGTGGCGAAAATGCTGCAAAGCGGGCTTGAAAAGGGACGGATCTCCCATGCCTATCTGTTTGAAGGGCGGCGAGGGACAGGAAAAAAAGCGGCGAGCCTCCTGTTGGCCAAAAGTTTGTTTTGCCTGTCCCCGTCTGGCGTCTTTCCATGTTTTCAATGCCGCAACTGCCGTCGCATCGATTCAGGCAATCATCCCGATGTGCGGGTGATCAGTCCGGATGGGGAAACGATCAAAAAAGAGCAAATTGAATGGCTGCAGCGAGAGTTTACAAAAACGGCGGTCGAGTCGGATAAAAAAATGTACATTGTGGAGCACGCTGAACAAATGACGACAAGCGCCGCCAACAGCCTGCTAAAGTTTTTGGAGGAACCGCATCCGGGAACGGTGGCGGTGTTGCTGACCGAACAATATCACCGCCTGCTAGAAACGGTGATTTCCCGTTGCCAAGTGCTTTCGTTTCGGCCGTTGCCGCCATCGGAACTCGCCGATCAGCTTGTCGGCGAGGGGGTGCCGTTGCCGTTGGCATTGCTTGCTGCCCATTTGACAAACAGCGATGACGAGGCGTTGGCGCTCAGCCAAGATCGTTGGTTTGCCGAGGCTCGAACAGTAGTGCTACAATTATACGAGATGCTCAGCAAACCGGAGCTACAGCTGCTGTTTTTCGTGAATGACCGCTGGATTCCGCATTTTTCCGAAAAACACCAGCTTGACTTGGGACTTCAGTTGCTTTTCTATCTGTATCGCGATTTGTTGCATATCCAGGCCGGACAGACGGACGGCTTGTTATACAGCGACCAACTTGAACGTTTGCAGCAATGGGCGCTCACTTGCCCGCAGCGTCGGATTTTGGACGGCATGGAAGCCATTTTGCAAGCGAAGGCGCGTTTCCATACAACGAATATGAGCACGGTGCTGCTTGTCGAGCAGCTCGCTCTTCAATTAAAGCGGTAAAGGAGGGAGAACGGTTGTATACAGTCGTCGGCGTCCGTTTTAAAAAAGCGGGGAAAATTTATTATTTTGATCCAGGCGATTTTGTCATTCCCGTCGGCGAATTTGTCATTGTCGAAACGGCTCGCGGGATTGAGTATGGCAAAGTCGTTATCGCCAATAAACAAGTCGATGAAAACGATATTGTGCTGCCGCTTAAAAAGGTGATTCGTGTCGCGAATGAAAAAGACAAATGGATCGTGGAAGAAAATAAAAAGGCGGCGCGGCAAGCGTATGATATTTGCTTGCGCAAAGTGGAAGAGCATGGGCTGGAAATGAAGCTTGTCGATGTGGAATACACGTTTGATCGCAATAAAGTGATTTTCTACTTTACGGCAGACGGACGGGTTGATTTTCGCGAGCTGGTGAAAGATTTGGCATCGATTTTCCGCACGCGCATCGAATTGCGGCAGATCGGGGTGCGCGATGAAGCGAAAATGCTCGGCGGCATCGGACCGTGCGGCCGCATGCTTTGCTGCTCGACATTTCTTGGCGATTTTGAGCCGGTGTCGATCAAAATGGCCAAAGACCAAAACTTGTCGCTCAATCCGACGAAAATTTCCGGATTGTGCGGACGGTTGATGTGTTGTTTGAAATACGAGAGCGAAGAGTATGAAACGGCGAAAGAACAGCTCCCGGATTTAGGGGAATACGTCGAGACACCGTACGGGTTTGGCAAAGTGGTCGGTTTGAACATTTTAGAGCGGGTGCTGCAAATCGAACTGCCGGAACACGGCCGGGTTGTTGAGTATACGCTGGATGAGTTGATGAAGAACGGAACGCTCTCCATTCGAGCGGCAGATTAAGTTGGGGTGGGGCTAGGTGGAAAAAGTAGATAAACAGGAAGTGTTTCAATCGGTAACGAACATGGAAGAGCAGCTCAGCCATTTTTACCGCGAGCTTGTGCAGTTGAAACAACGGGTTGCGGAGCTGTTGGAGGAAAACCATCAGCTCCAGATCGAAAATGCCCATTTGCGCCGGCGCCTCGAAGAGCTGTCGGAGGCGTGGGAAGAGGGAAGGCGGAAAGGGGCGAAACATGGCAAAAAGTTGATCGACATTGGTGAAGGATATGACAATTTAGCCCGCCTTTACCAAGAGGGGTTCCACATTTGCCATGTCCATTATGGAAGTGTCCGCACAGATGGTGATTGTTTATTTTGTTTGTCGTTTTTAAACAAAAAATAAAAGCAACGCCATCCTTTCCGCTTTGGAAAGGTTATTTTTTCAATGGAGGAAGATGTATGACGGTGGAACTGCGCGAAGATGAACGGCTCGATTATTTGTTCAATGAGGAGCTCCGCATCATTCAAAGTCCATCCGTATTTTCCTTCTCCCTTGATGCCGTCCTGCTCGCCCATTTTGTCTATATGCCGATTCAAAAGGGAGAGATTGTCGATTTATGTACCGGCAATGGGGTCATCCCGTTGTTGTTGAGCCGGAGGACAAAAGGGACGATCATCGGCATGGAAATCCAAGAACGGCTTTGCGACATGGCGAGGCGAAGCGTGCGGTACAACAGGCTGGAAGATCGCATTCGCATCATTCATGGCGACATTAAAGAAGCGCCGTCACGCATCGGTTACAGCCGGTATGATGTCGTTACGTGCAATCCGCCGTATTTTCCGATGGTCGGCAAAGATGAGCTCAGCAAAAATGAACATATGGCCATTGCTCGCCACGAAATTTATTGTACATTGGAAGACGTCGTTCGTATCAGCAGCCAGTTGTTGAAGCAAGGCGGCAAGGCGGCATTCGTCCATCGACCGGGGCGTCTTCTTGATTTGGTGACGTTGATGCGCCAATACCGGCTGGAACCAAAGAGGCTTCGTTTTGTTTATCCAAAAGCTAGGAAAGAGGCCAACATGATTTTAATCGAAGGAACGAAAGATGCGAGTCCGGATGTAAAAGTGCTGCCACCGCTGGTCGTTTACGGCGAGGATAATGAATATACTGAGGAGATCAAGGGGATCTTATCCGGCATCATTCCGTAACCGGGCTCGATTGACGGGCGGTCTTTCATCACGATGGTAAAGGGGCGGAACAGAATGCTTTGGCGACAAACCAGTTTTGCCGAATCGCCAAAACGGGGAACGCTGTATGTCGTTCCGACGCCGATCGGCAATTTGGAAGATATGACGTTTCGTGCGGTACGAACGCTGCGGGAGGTGGATGTGATCGCTGCGGAGGACACGAGGCAGACGAAAAAGCTGCTCGCCCATTTCGACATTCATACGCCGCTGGTGAGCTATCATGAGCATAATAAGTACGCCAGCGGCCGGCAGCTTGTCGAATGGTTGAAAGAAGGAAAAACGGTCGCGTTGGCGAGCGATGCGGGCATGCCGGGTATTTCCGACCCGGGGTATGAGCTGATCGCGGCGGCGCTCGCCGAGCGCTGTTCCGTTGTTCCGCTTCCCGGGCCCAATGCAGCTTTGACCGCATTGGTCGCCTCCGGGCTGCCGACGGACCGCTTTTTGTTTGTCGGCTTTTTGGGGCGGGCAAAAAAAGAGAAGCGGGAACAGCTGCAGTCGTTACAGGCGGTGACGGAGACGCTTATTTTTTATGAAGCCCCTCACCGCTTGAAGGAAACGCTCGCCCTGATGTACGAAGTGTTTGGCGAGCGGCGCATCGCTATTGGCCGTGAGCTGACGAAACGGTTTGAAGAGTTTATCCGCGGCGATTTGAGCGAGGCAGTTGCTTGGGTGGAGACGGCGGACATTCGCGGGGAATTTTGTTTGATCGTGGAGGGAGGAGCGGGCGAAAAAGAGGAGGGCCAAGACGGGAAAGCGTGGTGGCAGCCGCTTTCGCTTGTCGAACATGTCGATTATTATATTCGCGAACATCGCCTCTCTCTTAAGGAAGCGGTCAAACAAGCGGCCGATGACCGAAATATGTCGAAACGTGACGTTTACCAAACCTATCACCAACAGCGAGAAAAAAAAGAGTTTCTCTGAAACCAGAGAAACTCTTACCTTATTCTTCTTTGCCAGCGGCCGTTTCCAATTGTTGTTGGATTTCTTGCAGCAAAATTTCTGCGCCTTCGCGGCTCAAAATGATCTTTCCGCCAGCCAGTTTAAAGTTGTCGTCCGACACTTCTCCTGTGACCACACACGTCATGTTTGGTTTGTATTTTTTCAAGATGATGCGGTCATCGTCAACGTAAATTTCCAAGGCGTCTTTTTCGTTAATATCCAAGGTGCGGCGCAGTTCAATCGGAATGACGACACGACCCAACTCATCCACTTTACGCACAATTCCTGTCGATTTCATTGTCTCGGTTCTCCTCTCCAAATAGAATAGTTTTGTCGTTTATTCGTCAATATTCGACAAGTTCCTACACCCTAATCATATCAGTGTTTCCATTAAGCGTCAATCCTTTAATATGTAAAATTTAAAAAAAATGTATTTTGTTATTTCAAAAAAAGATTTGCTGATCGGGGAAAGCGCGTTTTCTGAGGCGGATTGGCATCGGCCCTGATCGTGTCGACAATGGGAAAAGAAGATTGTCCGCGAATTTGGGCGTTATCCATCTCGGAGCCGCCAAAAAGAGAACGAATGATGCTGGTTGCAAAAATCTTATCTTTATATAATAAATTCAGGGGGTGATGATAGAAAATAGGACGGTATTTTGGAGCGCTCGGGTATATTTTTTTCGTCAAGGAGAAATAGATGTTTTTGTAGCAATGAAAAAATTATGTAAAATAGAAGTAACGCCGCTCCCGTCGCCGGACGGGGGTTTTTGTGCTCAACAGTACGAGGGAGGGCCTGTTGATGGAGAAAAAGACGTTTTACTTGACAACGCCGATTTATTACCCAAGCGATCGCTTGCATATCGGGCATGCGTATACGACGGTGGCGGGGGACGCGATGGCGCGCTATAAGCGGATGCGCGGATACGATGTCATGTATTTGACCGGCACCGATGAGCACGGGCAAAAAATTCAGCGCAAGGCGGAGGAAAAAGGAGTGACGCCGCAGCAATACGTTGATGAAATCGTCGCCGGCATTCAGGAGCTATGGAAAAAACTTGATATTTCCTATGACGATTTCATCCGGACAACGCAGGAGCGGCATAAAAAAGTAGTGGAAGCCATTTTTGCCCGCCTTGTCGAACAAGGCGATATTTATTTGGGCGAGTATGAAGGCTGGTACTGCACCCCGTGCGAATCGTTTTACACCGAGCGGCAGCTTGTCGACGGCAACTGCCCGGACTGTGGCCGTCCGGTTGAAAAAGTGAAAGAGCAGTCGTACTTTTTCCGGATGAGCAAATACGTCGACCGCTTGCTTCAATATTACGAGGAAAATCCGGACTTTATCCAGCCAGAGTCGCGGAAAAACGAGATGATCAACAACTTTATTAAGCCGGGGCTTGAAGATTTGGCTGTGTCGCGGACAACGTTTGATTGGGGCATTCAAGTGCCCGGCGATCCGAAGCATGTGATTTACGTCTGGATCGATGCGCTCGCCAACTACATCACCGCGCTTGGCTATGGTACGGACGATGACGAGAAGTTCCGCAAATATTGGCCGGCCGATGTTCATTTGGTCGGCAAAGAGATCGTTCGTTTCCATACGATTTATTGGCCGATTATGTTGATGGCGCTCGGCTTGCCGCTGCCGAAAAAAGTGTTCGGCCATGGCTGGCTGCTCATGAAAGACGGAAAAATGTCGAAATCGAAAGGCAATGTCGTTGACCCAGTGACGCTCATTGACCGGTATGGGCTCGATGCGCTCCGCTATTATTTGCTGCGGGAAGTGCCGTTCGGTTCGGACGGTGTATTCACCCCGGAAGGATTCGTTGAGCGCATCAACTACGATTTGGCCAATGACCTAGGCAATTTATTGCATCGCACTGTCGCGATGATTGAAAAATATTTCGCCGGGACCATTCCGCCGTACCGCGGGCCGAAGACGCCGTTTGACGAAGAGCTGACGCAAACGGCGCGTGAGGTGGTTCGACAATATGAAGAGGCGATGGAGCGGATGGAGTTTTCGGTGGCTCTTGCTTGCGTTTGGCAGCTGATCGGTCGCACGAACAAATACATTGATGAAACGCAACCGTGGGCATTGGCCAAAGATGAAAGCAAACGGGAAGAGCTCGCTTCCGTCATGGCTCACCTCGCGGAGTCGCTCCGCCATACGGCCGTTTTGTTGCAACCGTTTTTGACGCGCACGCCGGAGCGTCTGCTTGCTCAGCTTGGCATCCATGACCGTTCATTGAAAGAATGGGACAGCCTGTACGATTTCGGCCTCATCCCGGAAGGAACGAAGGTGCAAAAAGGTGAGCCGCTCTTCCCGCGCTTGGACATTGAGGCGGAAGTCGAGTACATTAAGGCGCATATGCAAGGCGGCAAACCGGCCGGTGAACCGGCCAAAGCGGAAACGCCAACCGCTGAGACCGCTGAAATTTCCATCGATGAGTTTGCCAAAGTCGACTTGCGCGTGGCCGAAGTCGTGCGCGCCGAACGGATGAAAAACGCCGACAAGCTGCTGAAGCTCGAGCTGGATCTTGGCGGTGAGAAACGGCAAGTGATCTCCGGCATCGCGGAATTTTACAAGCCAGAAGAACTCGTCGGTAAAAAGGTCATTTGTGTCGCTAATTTAAAACCGGCCAAACTGCGCGGCGAATGGTCGGAAGGAATGATTTTGGCCGGCGGCAGCGGCGCGGAGTTTTCCTTGGCGACGGTTGACCGCCATGTTCCAAACGGAACGAAAATAAAGTGATGGCTGGGGGGTGTCGCGCCTGACACCTCCTTGTCGTTGTTTTGTAATGGAAATGTTAATGAATTGTGACGTATGTAACCAATTTCTATGCTACACTTAACATCAAAGTGGAAAAGAGGGTCATCGTATGCTTTTTGACACGCATGCCCATTTGAATGCGGTCCAGTACAAGGAAGATGTCGAACAAGTCATCGAACGCGCCCGCGCTGAAGGGGTTTCCCATATCGTCGTCGTTGGGTTTGACCGGCCGACGATTGCCCGAGCGATCGAGCTGGCTGAACAGCATTCGTTTATTTACGCGGCGGTCGGCTGGCACCCGGTGGATGCGATCGATATGACGGATGACGATTTGCAGATGATTGAACAGCTGGCGGCCCATCCGAAAGTGGTGGCGCTCGGCGAGATGGGGCTCGATTACCATTGGGATCGCTCGCCGAAAGACGTGCAGAAGGATGTGTTTCGCCGGCAAATTCGTCTGGCCAAAAGAGTGAAATTGCCGATCATCATCCATAACCGCGAAGCGACAGCGGATATTTTAGATATTTTGCAGGAGGAAAACGCCGCCGAAGTCGGCGGGATCATGCACTGTTTCAGCGGCAGCGTTGAAGTGGCGAAGCGGTGCTTGGACATGAATTTTCTCATTTCCCTTGGCGGACCGGTCACGTTTAAAAACGCGAAAAAACCGAAGGAAGTGGCAAAGGAAATCCCGCTCAGCCATTTGCTGATCGAGACCGATTGCCCATATTTAACGCCTCACCCTTTCCGCGGCAAACGGAATGAGCCGAGCTATGTCAAATACGTCGCCGAAGCCATCGCCGAAATCAAAGGTGTTTCCTTTGACGAAGTAGCAGAAACAACGGCGGAAAATGCCAAAAAATTGTTCGCCATAGACCGATAAAATAAGGCATCGAATGTTGGGGAGGCTTGTCAAAAAAGAAGGAAAAAGGAATCCGTTCGACATATTCAGCCAAGATGGAACAACGGCGTGTCGACAAGTCTTCCTTCCTTTTTCACTGAATTTTCTGCATAATAGAGTATGCTCGCGCGTACATGTTAGAGGGAGAGGGGAATTTCAGGAGGAAAAGGAGGCGTTTCGTCTGATGTTGCCGAACGGGAGGAAATGGCTGGACTTATGGAGGAAAAACGTGACGGTCACAGCGGGAGGATTTCTCGCCATCTCCGCGACAACAGGAGTGGCCAGCTATGAGATGGCCAAAGATGATGTGGCACTGACCGCCAATGGGGAAAAGCGGGAGATTCGCACGCATGCGCAAACGGTGAAGGAGCTGCTTGCTGAGCAGCACATTGAACCGCGCAAGGAGGATTACGTTTATCCATCGCTCGATACACCGATCACTGACGATTTGCACATTATTTGGGAAGCGAGCAAGGAAGTAACGTTGGCGGTCAATGGGGAAAAGAAAACGATTTGGACGACGGCCGATACGGTCGCGGAGCTGCTCCGTTTGCAGCACGTGACGGTCGGTCCGCATGACAAAATTACGCCGTCGCTCTCAGCCAAAATTAAAAAAGGCATGAAGATCGGCGTTGAAAAAGCGTTCCCCGTCCGCATTGATGTCGGCGGCAAACAGCAGCAGGCATGGACCACTTCGACTACGGTCGCTGACTTTTTGAAGCAGCAAGGAATTCAGCTAGGGCAACTCGATCGCATCGAACCCTCCTTGCAGGAAACGGTCAGAGAGCCAATGACCATTCGCATTGTTCGGGTCAAAAAAGTCACCGATGTAGTGGAAGAGCCGATTGATTTTGCCGTGGTGACAAAGCGGGACGATTCGCTGCCAAAAGGAGAGCGGCGCGTCATTGCACTTGGGGAGGAAGGCAAAGTGCAAAAAACGTACGAGGTAACGTTGGAAAATGGAAAGGAAACGGCGCGCCGGCTGGTTGCTGCCAGAACGGTAAAAGAAAGCAAGGCGCGCATCATCGCCATCGGCACGAAAGCCATGCCCCCACGGTGGACGTTATCCGACCGGCCATCCTCGCGCGGCGCGGATGATACCGCTGCGAAGGAGTTTTACGTCACCGCCACCGCCTATACCGCCTATTGCGAAGGATGTTCAGGCATCACAAGCACAGGCGTCAACCTGCGACAAAATCCTTCCGCCAAAGTGATTGCAGTCGACCCGTCCATCATCCCCCTCGGGTCGAAAGTATACGTGGAAGGATACGGATACGCCATTGCCGCTGACACCGGTTCTGGCATCCGTGGATACAAAATCGATGTGTTTTTCCCGGATCGGTCGGATGCGTTTCGTTGGGGCAGAAAACGCGTGAAAATACGGGTATTGCCATAAGACGGGCTGGGGCACAGCGGAGGGGTTTTTCCCCTCTGCTTTTTTTCGTTATAATGGCATTGTGCCAAGACGCCGCGCGCCTTGCTGCTTCTAATGAATTAGACGGTTGATGTGGAAAAAAGTTTCGATGGAATTGAAAAAATAAACATCAAGGAAGAACAAGCAGCGGCGCATTCTATTGCTTATTTTACCGGAAAGGAGGCCGTGCAGAAATAGGAAAAAGCTCTTATTCCAAGGTTTTTCACCAACGATCGATCTGGGCATCCGCAAGGACACATCATCCGCCCTTACGCCGAATCTAGAAGGCCGGTGAGTTAGTGCAAAACGCACTGATTCCATTTGTTTCTCAATTAGAGAAACATTGCAGAATCAGTTTTCTTTTCTAAATGAACATACCGCCGATTCGCGTGTGACAGCGGTTTTTCGCCGCCCTTCTAGAAGGCTGGTGCGTTGTGGTGATGAACCTTATTCCGTCGTTTCTGCCATGATTATGATGAAAGTGAAAGAAGTGATTGTCGTAGAAGGAAAAGATGATACGGCGGCCATTCGGCGCGCCGTTGACGCCGATACGATTGAAACCAATGGGGCGGCCATCGGTGCGGACGTGATTGAGCGGATCAGGCTGGCGAAAGAACGCCGCGGCGTGATTATTTTTACCGATCCCGATTTCCCGGGTGAAAAAATTCGCCGCACGATTGCCGAGCAGGTGCCGGGGTGCAAGCACGCGTTTTTGCCGCGCGAGGCGGCGAAAGCGAAAAACGGGAAAGGGATAGGGGTGGAACACGCGTCCCCTGACGATATCCGGCGGGCGCTGGCCAACGTGTATGAGGAAGCAGCGGATTGGAAAGAAGAAATTACGTTCACTGAACTGGTCGAAGCGGGATTGGTCGGCGGCAATATGGCACGCCGGCGTCGGCAGCGTCTTGGGGAGGAGCTGAAAATCGGCTATGCGAACGGTCGGCAGTTTCATAAGCGGCTCCGAGTGTTTCGCATTTCCCGGGCCGCTTTCTATGACGCGCTGGCACAAGTCATACAGGAGGAGGCAGGCGATGCATAAAGATATTGCCACACCGGGGCGAACAAAAGCGATTTTGGAGCGGTATCGCGTTTCGCTGAAAAAGAGTCTCGGGCAAAACTTCTTGATTGACGCAAACATTTTGCGAAAGATTGTCGATGCGGCTGGCGTTTCCAGCGACACGGGCGCCATTGAAATCGGGCCGGGCATCGGGGCGCTCACCGAACAGTTGGCGCGGCGGGCGAAAAAAGTGATTGCCTTTGAAATTGATGGCCGCTTATTGCCGATTTTGGCCGACACGTTGTCCCCTTATCAAAATGTGCGCATCATTCATCAAGATGTGCTGAAGGCGGATTTGCACGCGGTGATCGCGGAACAATTGGCCGATGTCAGCGATCGAATGGTCGTCGCCAACTTGCCATATTATGTGACGACGCCGATTCTCATGAAGTTGCTCAGCGAACGGCTGCCGATCCGCGGCATGGTTTTGATGATGCAAAAGGAAGTCGCTGACCGGCTTGCCGCCAAGCCAGGAACGAAAGATTACGGTTCGCTGACGATTGCCGTGCAGTATTACACCGAGGCGGAAGTTGTGATGACGGTGCCGCGCACGGTTTTTATGCCGCAGCCGAACGTCGATTCCGCCGTCATCCGCCTGACGAAGCGGTCTGCCCCTCCTGTTGACGTCTCCGACGAAGAGACGTTTTTTCAAGTGGTGCGGGCCAGCTTCGCCCAACGCCGCAAAACGTTGTTCAACAATTTAGTGAACAATTTGCCGGGTGGGAAAGAGAAAAAAGGGCTCATTGAACAGGCGCTTGTCGCTGCAGGCATTGACCCGCGCCGCCGGGGCGAAACGCTCGACATGGCGGAGTTCGCCTCATTGAGCAACGAACTGGCGCCCCTTTTTGCCTAAAAGGTTGGTGAAAAACCGCTGTTTGCTTTGATCGATGATGGGGCGCGCGAACATAGAGGTTGAGGCAACAAGTTTTTTTACTTGAGAAACGATTCGGAGAAGCGGTTGCGCGATTCAATCATCAGCCTTCTAAAAGCAGTTCGTTCCCGATTTGGGCCCGCCCATCGTTTTGCCCTTGCCTTCGTTGGGTGCCGTTAGGCTGGCGCCCGATAGAAGTGCGCGGCTATCACCTATTGTCCGTCCTTGCATATCGTATGGATGACAACGATCATGCATTGGAGTGAGCGGGGATGGACGTCATTCAAATCGGCGATATTGTTGCGCGCAAGTCTTATCAATGCGATGTATTGTTTCGGGTCATCGATATTAAAGAAAAAAACGGCGAACGAGAAGCGATTTTGTATGGCGAAGATGTCCGCCTTGTTGCTGACGCGCCGTGCAGCGATCTCGTTGTGATCGACGAGCGGGAGCAGCAAGAACGCAAAAAACGGGAACGGGAATGGATTGAACAGTCTTACCGTTTGTTTCGCCAAGACTATCAAGCGATGAAGCAAAAAGTGGAGTATCGGGCAACGGGTGGATACCGGGTGGAGAAAGATTTTTTTCAAATTCCAGGGCGCGTTCTCCATTTGGACGGTGACCCGTTATATTTGCGCAAATGTTTAGATTTATACGAGCGGATTGGGGTGCCGGTGCATGGCGTTTACTGCGAGGAGAGCGAAATGCCGGAGGCGGTGGGCCATCTGATTGAGCAGTTTCGCCCGGATATTTTGGTCATCACCGGCCATGATTCATATTCGAAATCAAAAGGGGGCGTAAACGATTTAAAAGCCTACCGCCATTCGCGCCATTTTGTGCAAACCGTCAAAGAAGCGCGCAAAAAAATTCCCCACTTGGACCAGCTGATTATTTTTGCCGGAGCCTGCCAGTCCCACTTTGAGTCGCTCATCCGGGCTGGTGCCAATTTCGCCAGTTCGCCGGCAAGGGTGAACATTCACGCCCTTGATCCGGTCTATATTGTTTCACGGCTTAGTTTGACGCCGTTTACAGAGACCGTCGATGTATGGGATGTGCTTCGCAACACGTTGACCGGGGAGAAGGGGCTGGGAGGTGTTGAAACGAAAGGCGTTCTTCGCACCGGCATGCCGTTTCGCCTTATTGCGAATCGCGAGGAAAACCGCCACGGTTGATGGGCGGTTTTTTCTATCTTTTGTCGCATTTTTTTACAAAAAAGTTCCATGAGGTACATAAAAAGAAGGATATTGTAGAAAAATATGCATTGACAGAAACAAAAACACACTGATATAATCATTATTTTTTGACTTTCAGGACCAATTTTGTTATAATTGCAACCAGTGAGGTGGATGACGAATGCCAAAAACTTTATCCGATATTAAAAAAACGCTGGATTCTAATATCGGGAAACGGTTGACGCTGCGGGCCAACGGCGGACGCAGAAAAATGATTGAGCGTTGCGGCATTTTGGCGGAAACATACCCATCGGTATTTGTCATTGAACTGGATCAAAAAGAAAACTCGTTTGAACGGGTCTCGTTTAGTTACGCTGATGTATTGACAGAGACAGTCAAGTTGACGTTTTGGGATGACGAGCAAGCAGGGGGGCAGTAGACAACGTTTGTTTGCTGCTTTTTGTTTTGCCGCGGAAAAAGCGCGGTTCGGCCTAGAAGGCTGCGTTCGATCGGGGAGAAATCACAACGAATGAAATGATGACGCTGCCACGTTTTTCGGTTTGGGAAACACTGTCGAAGAGCAGTATTTCCCCTTACATCACCGCCCTCTTAGAAGGCGGGGGAAAAACCATTCGCTTCATTGACGCGAAATCGCAACGAACGAATGGACGACGTTGTCACGTTGACGCTGTTGAAGCGCAGCGGGTTCCCCTGCCATTGCCAGACATAAAGCGACCCTCTTCTTTTCATACTAAAACTGCCGCAGAAAGCCGTCTTTTTCTCAGCCGTAGGAAATCAGCTGACGAGTTCGCCTGAGGATTGCGAAACATTTCGTGCCATTGCGCCACTGAACGGAGAAAGGGGTTGCTGACATTGGGTCGACGCCGTGGAGTGATGTCGCAACGCTTAAAGGAAGAGCTGGCGAAAGAGCTAGGCTTTTATGATGTCGTGCAGCGCGAAGGATGGGGCGCCATCCGTGCGAAAGACGCAGGAAACATGGTGAAATTGGCAATTGAACGGGCGGAACGTCAGCTGGCTGGAAAAACGGAATAGCATCGGCGGCGGGCTGCGGCGGGGGTGTCCCCAATCAAAGGGGCGCCCTTTTTTTGCATACATAAAATTATGATTTGGCGGCGTCGTCAAGACGTGGTAATATGGTAAAATGGATTGACGGAAAAAGTCGGGGCGGGTGTGGCTCGCAGAGGGTTTAGGTCCATTGGTGAATGCGCGTGGAAGTAGGTGAAGATGGAGTGGGATTGTCGATCAAGGCGCCGGCGAAAATCAATTTATCGCTTGATGTTCTATATAAACGGCCGGACGGCTATCATGAAGTGAAAATGGTGATGACGACGATCGATTTGGCCGATCGCATCGAGCTCATTCCGCTGCCCGGGGAAGATGTCATTCGCATCGTTTCCCAAAACCGTTTTGTGCCGGATGATTGCCGCAACTTGGCGTATCAAGCGGCTAAACTTCTGAAGGAGACGTTTTCGATTCGCGAAGGCGTGGCCATTTCGATTACAAAACATATTCCGGTCGCGGCCGGTTTAGCTGGGGGGAGCAGCGACGCTGCCGCGACGTTGCGCGGGCTGAATAAGCTTTGGAGGCTCGGGCTGACGACGCGCGAACTGGCGGAGCTTGGGGCAACCATCGGCTCGGATGTCGCTTTTTGTGTTTACGGTGGAACAGCTGTGGCGACAGGACGCGGGGAAATCATCACCCCGATTCCGTCTCCGCCGCCGTGCTGGGTCGTATTGGCCAAGCCTCCGATCGGCGTGTCAACGGCGGAAGTGTATCGAAACCTAGAGCTTGAGCATGTCGTTCATCCGGATGTCGACGCGATGGTGGAGGCGATTAAGCGGCAAGATTACGCGGCGATTTGCCGATCGGTCGGCAATGTCCTTGAAGAAGTGACATTAAAAAAATATCCGGAAGTCGCGCATATTAAAGAGCAAATGAAGCGCTTTGGCGCCGATGCCGTGTTGATGAGCGGAAGCGGGCCAACGGTGTTCGGCCTGATTGAACACGATTCCAGAATGCAGCGTGTATACAACGCGTTGCGCGGCTTTTGCGATCAAGTATTTGCCGTAAGACTGCTCGGTGAACGGCATTCCCTTGATTAAAAACGTACATTTTTGTTAAAATGTATTTATAATATTCGGTTTCGGGAGGTCGGCTATGAAGCTAAGGCGAAGCGGCCGTTTAGTGGATATGACGCATTATCTTCTTGAACGGCCCCATCAGCTCATTCCGCTGACGTTTTTTGCGGAGCGATACGAATCGGCCAAATCATCGATCAGTGAAGATTTAACGATCATTAAACAGACGTTCGAGCAGCAGGGAGTCGGAACGGTCCGGACGCTGCCCGGCGCCGCTGGCGGGGTACAGTATATTCCGAAAATGGCCGCCGAGGAAGCGGACGAGGTGGTTGCCTATTTATGCGGGCAGTTGTCGCGCCCAGATCGGCTCCTCCCCGGGGGATACTTGTATATGACGGACATTCTTGGCGACCCAAGGATTATGAATAAAATCGGCCGCCTTTATGCATCGATTTTCGCCGACCGTCCGGTAGATGTCGTCATGACGATCGCCACCAACGGCATTCCGCTCGCCTACGCCGTCGCCCATTTTTTGTACGTGCCTGTTGTCATCGTCCGCCATGATAATAAAGCAACGGAAGGACCGATGGTGAGCATCAACTATGTATCCGGTTCGTCCAAACGCATCCAAACGATGGTTTTGTCGAAGCGGAGTTTGGCGGAGGGGGCGAACGTGCTCATCATCGACGACTTTATGAAGGCCGGAGGCACCATCAACGGCATGATCAGCTTGTTGCAGGAGTTTCGCGGAAATGTGTCTGGCATCGGTGTGCTCGTCGAATCGGAAGAGGCAAAGGAGCGGTTGGTGGACGAGTACATTTCGCTCGTCAAATTGTCCGAGGTGGATGTGAAGGAAAAGCGCATCGCCGTCAAAGAAGGCAACTACAAATCCTTTGTTTGATCGATCTTATCATCCAAAACAAGAAAGGGGAACAAACGATGAAAAAAGTCGAAACGACAAAAGCGCCACAAGCGATTGGCCCTTATTCGCAAGGCATCATCGTTAACAATATGTTTTACAGCTCAGGGCAAATCCCGCTTACCCCGGAAGGTGAAATGGTAAAAGGCGATATTCAAGCGCAGACGCATCAAGTGTTTCAAAACTTGAAAGCCGTTCTCGAGGCAGCGGGCGCGTCGCTCGATACCGTTGTCAAGACAACCGTATTTTTGAAAAGCATGGACGATTTTGCGGCCATGAACGAAGTTTACAGCCAATACTTCCCGAATCACAAACCGGCGCGTTCGTGCGTGGAAGTCGCTCGTCTGCCGAAAGACGCCCTTGTTGAAATTGAAGTCGTCGCCCTTGTTCGCTAACGAAATGGTCACCACTTTTTCCCTGTGAAAATTTTATAAAAAATTTTTCGAAAAAGCAGGAAAAGGCTCGGATGCGTGGAATTTAATACACCGAGTCTCATATCGGGAAAAGGTGGTGAGCAGATATGGAAGTGACAGACGTAAGATTACGCCGCGTCAATACCGAAGGTCGGATGAAAGCGATCGCTTCCATCACGTTGGACAATGAATTTGTCGTCCATGACATCCGCGTGATTGACGGAAACAATGGGCTGTTCGTTGCCATGCCGAGCAAGCGCACTCCGGATGGGGAGTTCCGCGATATCGCACATCCGATCAATTCCGCTACGCGCGGAAAAATCCAAGAGGCGATTCTTGCTGAATACCACCGCCTCGGGAAGATGGAAGAAGAACTTGAAGAAGCGGGCGCTTCGTAAACATATGAGAGGGAGCTGAGGTGAAATTCACCAAGCTCTCTATTTTTTTGGCAACCGCATTGTTTCCTTGAAAAGTGAGGCCGATTCATATATATTCAATTATGGATAAAAGGGTAATTGGAGGCCTTTCACATGAATCGATATGCGGTCGTTTTGGCGGCCGGACAAGGAACGCGGATGAAATCAAAGCAGTATAAAGTGCTTCATCCCGTTTGCGGCAAGCCAATGGTTCAGCATGTAGTAGACCAAGTCTCCAAACTTGGGGTGGAAAAAACGGTTGTCGTCGTCGGATTTGGAGCGGAGCAAGTGAAAGAACAGCTTGGCTCCCAGTGTGAATATGCCTTGCAGGAAGAGCAGCTGGGAACAGCGCACGCGGTGATGCAAGCGGCTGCGCACTTGCGCGGCCTTGAGGGGATCACGATCGTGGTTTGCGGGGATACGCCGCTCATTACCGCCGAAACGATGGAAGCGTTGATCCAACATCACGTCAACGCCGAGGCGAAGGCGACGGTGTTAACGGCCATCGCCGAAAATCCGACTGGATATGGCCGCATTGTCCGCAATAAAGCCGGCCATGTCGAAAAAATTGTCGAACATAAAGATGCGAGCGAAGCAGAAAAGAGCATTTGTGAGATTAACACCGGAACGTATTGCTTTGATAACCAAACGTTGTTTCAAGCGCTTACAAACGTGACCAATGACAATGCTCAAGGGGAATATTACTTAACCGATGTGATTGAGATTATCAAAGCGAACGGCGGCGTAGTGTCCGCCTATCAGGCGCCGTCGTTTGAGGAAACGATCGGCGTCAACGACCGCATCGCTCTTGCTGAAGCGGAGCGGCTCATGCGCCGCCGCATCTGCCGCCACCACATGCAAAACGGAGTGACCATCGTTGATCCGGATGCTACGTACATTTCCGCTGATGCAGTGATTGGGCGCGATACGGTCATTTACCCTGGCACCGTGATCGAAGGCGAAACCGTGATCGGCGAAGATTGTGTCATCGGCCCTTATTCGGAAATCAGCCGCTGTATGATCGGTCATCGCACCTCGATTCGTCATTCCGTCGCTCATGACAGCGAAATCGGCTCCGATGTCACGATCGGTCCGTTCGCCCATATCCGTCCGCTGTCCAAAATCGATGATGACGTGCGAATCGGCAATTTTGTCGAAGTGAAAAAATCGACATTCGGTAAAGGAAGCAAAGCGTCGCATTTAAGCTATATCGGCGATGCCGAAGTCGGCGCTGAGGTGAATCTTGGCTGCGGTTCGATTACCGTCAACTACGATGGGGTCAACAAGCACCTCACGAAAATTGAAGATGGGGCGTTTATCGGTTGCAACGTGAATTTGATCGCGCCGGTTACCGTCGGCCGAGGTGCTTACGTCGCCGCTGGATCGACGGTCACCGACGATGTTCCCGGCCGTGCGCTCGCCATTGCCCGGGCGCGGCAGGTCAATAAGGAAAACTATGCGGACCGTCTGCCAGGCAAGAAAAAATCGTGATGGAGGTTTATCATGTCTGACTGCCAGCACCAATTAAAGTTGTTCGCCCTGAACTCCAACATGAAACTCGCCCAAGAAATCGCTGAAGTCATGGGAATGGAGCTTGGCAAATGCTCCGTTTCCCGCTTTAGCGATGGGGAAATTCAAATTAATATCGAAGAAAGCATCCGCGGCGATGATGTATTTGTGATTCAATCAACGAGTGTACCGGTCAATGAGCATTTAATGGAGCTGCTCATCATGATCGATGCGCTCAAACGCGCCTCGGCCCGTACGATCAACATTGTGATGCCGTATTACGGTTATGCGCGCCAAGACCGGAAAGCGCGTTCGCGCGAACCGATCACGGCCAAGCTGATCGCCAATTTGCTCGAGACGGCAGGAGCGTCGCGCGTCATTACGCTTGATTTGCACGCTCCGCAAATTCAAGGATTTTTCGATATCCCGATCGATCATCTGATGGGTGTGCCGATTTTAGCCGATTATTTCAAAAGCAAGCAACTGGAAGATATCGTCGTCGTTTCGCCGGATCATGGCGGTGTGACACGGGCGCGGAAGCTGGCTGATCGCTTGAAGGCGCCGATTGCCATCATCGACAAGCGCCGGCCGAGGCCGAACGTGGCGGAAGTGATGAACATCGTCGGGCAGGTGGCGGGGAAAACGGCCATTTTGATCGACGACATCATCGATACGGCCGGCACGATTACGTTGGGCGCCAACGCTCTTGCGGAACACGGAGCAAAGGAAGTGTACGCCTGTTGCACCCATCCGGTGTTGTCCGGCCCGGCGATTGAGCGCATTCAAAATTCCAAAATTAAAGAGCTCGTCGTCACCAATTCAATCGCCTTGCCAGAAGAGAAGAAAATTGATAAAATTGTAGAGCTGTCGGTGGCGCCGCTCATTGCCGAAGCGATCACGCGCGTCTATCAAATGAAGTCTGTCAGCGTCCTGTTCGACTGACAACGAAAACATGTTTATCCCTTCTTGTTTTAGGATAAAGTAATCAATAGATTCTAATTCAGGAAGGTGAGGAAACATGACGATCGTGTTGGAAGCGAAAGAACGCACAGACAAAAAACGTTCGACATTGCGCCGTATTCGTTCGCAAGGAGGCATTCCGGCCGTTTTGTACGGCAAGAAAGTCGAAAACAAAATGATCGCAGTCAGCGCCGCTGAGCTGGAAAAAGTGCTTCGCGAAGGCGGACGCACAAGCCTGCTGACGCTGAAAGTCGGCGGCCAAGATTACTCGGTGCTGCTGCGCGAGATGCAGCGCGATCCGCTGCGCGGCGAGCTGCTCCATGCCGATTTTCAAGCCGTCGACTTATCGACTGAGGTGGATATTGACGTTGAAGTGCGTTTAATCGGCGAGGCGCCTGGCGTCAAAGATGGCGGTGTGCTCCAGCAAAACTTGCATGAGCTGTCCATCCGCGTCTTGCCCGCTAACATTCCGCCAGCGATTGAAGTCGACATTTCCGGGCTGCAAGTCGGCGATACCATCACCGTTGGCGACGTGCAAACGAACGGCCAATTTGAAATTAACCATGAACCTTCCGAAGTGATCGCCACGATTTTGCCGCCGCAGCAGGAAGAAGAAATTCACAGCGGCGAACAGCAAGAGCCGGGGCGTCCTGATGCTGAGGAAGGAAGAGAGACAACGCCGGAAGAATGACAGACGTAACCGCTTCGGTTACGTCTTTTGTAGTATCATACAACGGGAGGGGCGCCAAGATTGAAACTGTTTGTTGGGCTTGGAAATCCGGGTAAAGAATACGAACAAACCCGGCATAATATCGGTTTTTTTGTCATTGATGAGCTGGCCAAACGCTGGGGGGTGTCGTTAACGGTCGCCAAGTTTCGCGGCCTGTTCGGCACGGCGGTAGTTAACGGCAAAAAAGTAGCATTATGCAAACCATTGACATATATGAATTTATCAGGGGAATGTGTCCGTCCCCTCATGGACTACTACGGCATTGCCCTCGACGATATCATCGTCATTTACGATGACCTCGACCTTCCACCGGGGAAAATCCGCCTTCGCCTCAAGGGAAGTTCCGGGGGTCATAACGGTGTCAAATCGTTGATTCGACACCTTGGCACGGAACAGTTTAAGCGCATCCGCATCGGCATCGGCCGGCCAACGAACGGGCAGCCGGTGGCTGACTATGTGCTCAGCCGCTTTACCGACGAGGAACAAGGAGCGGTGGAAACGGCAGTGCTGCGGGCAGCCGACGCGTGCGAACAGGCGTTGTCCGTGCCGTTTGCCCAAGTCATGAACGATTTTAACGAGTGAATATTTTCCTCCGAACTGGTGCACAATGTGAGTATACGATTGTGGCGGAACAGTCCAGTGAGGAGGTTGTCACAGATGGCGCTCCATTACTATTGCCGGCATTGCGGAGCAAAAGTGGGAACGATTGAGCAAATGCCGATCTACAGCGAAAAGTTGGGCTTCCATCATCTCACCGAAGAAGAACGGCTTGACATGATTTCATATGAACCAAACGGCGACATTCATGTCAAAACCATTTGTGAAGACTGTCAGGAAGCGTTGACGCGAAACCCGGAGTGGCATCAATACGAAAAATTTATTCATTAGAGCTTTGGGCGACCAAAGCGTTTTTGCGTTTGCGCCAATTCAAAACGGGCGTTGAGAGGAGGGAGAATAGGGGTGCTTTCGCTGCATCGCTATTTAGCTGAAAATCAGGATGTTCGCACCATTATCGAAGGGATTCGTGTCCGCTTAAAGGAACAGCTTGTCGCTGGGCTGTCAGGGTCGGCCCGGTCTGTTTTTATTTCTGCCCTCTATCGGGAAACGGATCGGCCGCTCTTAGTCGTCGCGCACAATTTGTTTCAAGCGCAAAAAATGTATGATGATCTCGTTGCGCTGCTCGGGCCGGACGAAGTGTTTCTCTATGCGGTCAATGAAGTTATTGCCGCGGAAATGGCGGTGGCCAGCCCGGAACTGAGGGCACAGCGCCTAGAAATTATGAACCATTGGCTGCAAGGGAGAAAAGGGGTCGTCGTCTGTCCGGTGGCTGGGGTGCGTCGTTTATTGCCGCCGCCGTCGCTTTGGAAACAATATTTGTTCACGTTTTCTATCGGACAAGAGCTTGAGTTGGAACGTTACAAACAGCTGTTTGTCGACATGGGATACAAGCGGGTCGCTACTGTTTCCGCTCCTGGAGAGTTCAGCATCCGCGGCGGCATCCTTGATATTTATCCATTGACCGCCGAGCTGCCGTACCGCATCGAGCTGTTTGATACGGAAATCGAATCGATTCGCACGTTCACCCCTGACGACCAACGTTCACAAGGGCAAATCGAGCGCATCATGGTCGGACCGGCGGAGGAAATCATTCTCGATGGCGAAACGCGGCGCCGCGGCGTGGAGCGGATTGAAGCGCAGCTTGCGGTGAGTTTGGAGAAAGTAACAGACGAGTCGGCCAAGCAGCGGATGTACGAGCAGATTCACGCGGAACTTGAACAGCTGCGCGCCGGGCAAGAAGTCGAACAACAATATAAGTATATGTCGCTCTTTTATGAAAAGGCTGCCAGTTTGCTAGATTATATGCCGGAAGATGGCGTGCTCCTCATGGATGAAATGAGCCGCCTTCAAGAGGCAGCGGAGCGGCTGGAACGCGAAGAAGCCGAATGGTATACGAGCCTGCTCGAGAGCGGAAAAATGATCCATGGCGTTCCCCTTTCGCATTCCTTTTCTGAATTGTTGCAAAAGCATCGATTGCAACGAGTGTATTTGTCTTTGTTTTTGCGCCATGCGCCGCATACCCATCCGCAAAATGTCGTCAATATTACGTGCAGGCAAATGCAAAACTTTCATGGCCAAATGGCGCTGCTTCAGTCGGAAATCGATCGATGGAAAAAGGCGAACTATGCCGTCGTTTTTTTGGCGCCGACCGCCGAGCGCGTGAAAAAGCTGCAATCATTGCTTCAAGATTATGAGATTGACGCGCTGCCGCTCGCGCGCGATGCAGCGCTGCTATACGGCAAATGTCAGCTCCTCCAAGGCGATTTAAACACCGGGTTTGAATTGCCGCTGCAAAAACTCGCGGTCATCACGGAAGAAGAGCTGTTCAAAAAGCGGGCGAAACGCCCAGCGCGCCGGCAGAAACTGTCCAACGCCGAGCGGATCAAAAGCTATGCCGAACTGCAAGTCGGCGACTACGTCGTCCATGTGAACCACGGCATCGGAAAATATTTAGGCATCGAGACGTTAGAAATCAATGGAGTGCATAAAGATTACATCCATATCCAGTACCAAGGCGGCGATACGCTGTACGTTCCGGTCGACCAAATGGATCAAGTGCAAAAATACGTCGGCTCGGAGGGAAAAGAGCCGAAAATTTATAAGCTTGGCGGCACGGAATGGAAAAAGGTCAAAAAGAAAGTGGAATCGTCCGTCCAAGACATTGCCGAAGACTTAATCAAGCTGTACGCTGAGCGCGAAGCAAGCAAAGGATATGCGTTTTCCCCAGATACGGAGATGCAGCGCGAATTCGAAGCGGCGTTTCCGTATCAAGAGACGGAAGACCAGCTTCGCTCGATTGAGGAAATCAAGCGTGATATGGAGAGCGACAAACCGATGGACCGCCTCCTTTGCGGCGATGTCGGCTACGGGAAAACGGAAGTGGCGCTGCGGGCGGCGTTTAAAGCCATTATGGACGGCAAACAAGTCGCCTTTCTCGTGCCGACGACGATTTTGGCCCAACAGCATTACGAAACGGTGCGCGAACGGTTTCAAGGGTTTCCGATCAACGTCGGGCTGTTAAATCGGTTTCGGACGAAAAAACAGCAGGCGGAGACCATTAAAGGGTTAAAAGACGGCACGATCGACATGGTCATCGGCACGCACCGGCTGCTGTCGAAAGACGTGAAGTTTAAAGATTTAGGATTGCTCATTATCGACGAAGAGCAACGGTTTGGTGTGGCGCATAAAGAAAAAATCAAGCAGCTGAAGGCGAACATTGACGTGCTCACCTTAACGGCGACACCGATTCCGCGCACGCTCCATATGTCGATGATCGGGGTGCGCGATCTGTCGATCATCGAGACGCCGCCGGAAAACCGATTCCCGGTGCAAACGTATGTCATGGAATATACACCGGAGCTCGTCAAAGAGGCGATTGAACGCGAGCTCGCCCGCGATGGGCAAGTGTTTTTCCTTTACAACCATATTGAAGACATCGACTTGAAAGCGGAAGAAATCGCCCAGCTTGTCCCGGAAGCGCGCGTCACTTACGTGCATGGCCGCATGTCGGAAACGGAGCTCGAATCGACGATTTTGGCGTTTTTGGAAGGGCAATACGATGTGCTGGTGACGACGACGATCATTGAAACGGGCATCGATATTCCGAATGTCAACACGCTCATCGTCTATGACGCCGACCGGATGGGACTGTCGCAGCTGTACCAGCTGCGCGGGCGCGTCGGCCGCTCCAACCGCGTCGCGTATGCGTATTTCACCTATCGGAAAGATAAAGTGCTCAACGAAGCAGCGGAAAAGCGGCTGCAAGCCATCAAAGAGTTTACCGAGCTCGGCTCCGGGTTTAAAATCGCCATGCGCGATTTGTCGATCCGCGGCGCGGGCAACATTCTCGGTGCCGAGCAGCACGGCTTTATCGACTCGGTCGGATTCGATTTGTATTCGCAAATGTTGAAAGAGGCGATTGAAAAACGGCGCGGCATCAAGCGGGAAGATGAGCAGCCGGATGTCGTCATTGATATCGAAGTCGACGCCTATATTCCGGGCACATACATTGCGGATGAGTTGCAAAAGATTGAGATGTACAAGCGATTCAAGGCGGTCGAGACGCTTGAGGATGTCGAAGCGTTGCGAGAAGAAATGGTCGACCGCTTTGGCGATTATCCGGATGAGGTCGCCTATTTGTTCCAAATCGCTGAGATGAAAGTGCTGGCTAAGCAGTTGGGCGTTGAGTCGCTGAAGCAGCATAAGCAGCAAATTGACATCATCTTTACAGAAGAGTCATCGAAAGCGGTGGAGATTCAGCGTCTGTCGGATATCGGCCGCCAACATGGGCGCCTGTTCGGGTTCGGCATGGACGGAGGCAAGCTGAAAATCGTGCTCTATATTAAGGGGATGAAGACGCACGAATGGCTGTTGATTTTAGAGCGAACGCTGCGGCGGCTGTCCGGGATGGAACAAGAAAAGTCGGTGACGGCATAATCAAGAAAAAGTTTTCACATGTTTATCGTTTTCTGCATGTGGCGATAATGAAGGATGGGCAATTTTATCTAAAATGGCCAAAATCACTTTCATCACGTATAGAACGCGGATGATGAAGGATACTAATGACAGCAATGGTGAATTCCCCATGATCAAGGGTTCATCGGAGTATCCTTCAAATCCTATGATGAAAGTGAGGTCATATGAAGGCATGAAAGCAACCGGTATTGTTCGTCGCATCGACGATTTAGGAAGGGTTGTCATTCCGAAAGAAATTCGCAGAACACTGCGCATTCGTGAAGGGGATCCGCTCGAAATATTTGTTGACCGCGATGGAGAAGTCATTTTGAAAAAATATTCGCCGATTAGTGAATTAGGCGACTTTGCCAAAGAGTACGCTGAAGCGCTGTTTGACAGCCTCGGGCAGCCTGTGCTCATTTGCGACCGCGATGTGTATATCGCTGTCGCCGGTGTTTCGAAAAAGGAATATATGAACAAAAGCGTCAGCCCGTTGGTGGAAAAAGCCATGGAAGACCGTCATTCCATCCTTCATACCGAGGAAGGGGAAGTCGAGCTTGTGGATGGGATGACAGAAACGTTGAAATCATACACGATTGGCCCGATTGTCGCCAACGGCGATCCGATTGGAGCGGTCATCATTTTATCGCGCGAGAAAACCATTGGTGAAGTGGAACATAAAGCAGCTGAAACGGCGGCCAGCTTTTTGGCTCGACAAATGGAGCAATAAATGAACTGTGAGGGAAAGGCGTCCCCAACCTCGGTTGGGGCGCCTTTTTTTGCTTCCTGCTGCGCATTTCGGCCGTCGTTTTTGTCTGTTGGACGAAAGTTGCGCTATAATATCGAGCGTAGCCGTGGCATTGGGCGGTGTCGCCCGCCCGTTGCCATCGAGGAGGAGAAAAGTGGGAAACGCATGGAAAGGAGCGGCCGTTTTGACTGCGGCTGCTTTGGTCACCAAACTATTGAGCGCCTTGTATCGCATTCCGTACCAAAATATGGTTGGCGATATCGGTTTTTATATTTATCAACAAGTATACCCGATTTATGGCATCGTCGTCGCCCTCTCGCTGACCGGCTATCCGGTCGCTGTCTCCCGGCTCATTGCCGAACGAATGGCGGTGCCGGATGCGGCGGGGGCGGCCGCTGTCGGTCGCGCTGCCTTATTCGTGCTCGGGGCGATCGGGGCGGCGCTGTTTGCTTTGTTGTATATCGGGGCGGAGACGGTGGCTTTATGGATGGGGGACCGGCGGCTGGAACCGCTTTTGCGGCAGCTTTCTTTTTCCTTTTTGCTCTTTCCACCGCTCGCTTGGCTGCGCGGATATTTTCAAGGCCGGCACGACATGGCGCCGACGGCGATGTCCCAGGTGGTGGAGCAGTCGGTGCGGGTGACGGCGATTTTAGCGTTGTCGTATTGGGTGTTGCGGCGCGGCGGCGACGATTACGCCTGCGGCATGGCGGCCGTAGCTGGCACGCTCGCCGGCATGGTGGCGGCGCTGTTCGTTTTGCTTTTCTTTCTCGTCCAGCGCGGGCCGCAGGGCTGGAGAGAGCCCGCGCCGCCGGCTTTGACCCGACGTTTTGCCCGCCATCTGTTAACGGCCGGCTCGCTCGTCTGTTTGACGAATATGGCGTTGACACTCATTCCACTTGTTGATTCGTTTTTGTTCGTCCCGCTTCTCAAAGAGGCGGGGACAAAGCTGAATGAGGGGCAATGGCTGAAAGGAGTATACGACCGCGGACAGCCGCTCATTCAGCTCGGCACGGTGGTCGGCACGTCGTTTTCATTGGCGCTCGTCCCGTTGATTTCGGGCGCGCGCCGGCCGGACGACGCGACCGCCCATGGGGCGTTGGCGATCCGGATTGCCGCCGTCATCGGCGCCGGTGCTTCGCTCGGGCTCGTTTGTCTCATTCGCCCGATCAATCAAATGTTGTTTGAAAACACTCACGGCTCGCTGCTTCTTGCCGTGCTGTCCGCCTCCGTCTTTTTCACCACCATCGCGCTGACCGCTTCAGCGCTCCTGCAAGGAATCGGGAAGGAGCGGGTCGCGGCTGTTGGAGTGGCGATCGGCGTGGCGGGAAAAATGGCGCTCATGCATTGGTTTGTTCCGCTATGGGGGGCGCTTGGTGCGGCTGCCGCTACGACGGGGGCCTACGCGCTGATGGCCGCCTTTTTGTACGCGGCGTTGCCGCGTGAGTACCGGGCCGCCGGCTATCGCTGCGCGTTTCCGATCGTGAAGGCGGCCGCGGTGATGGTCATTGTGCTCCGAGGTTATCTATGGGTGTTGACGTCTGCTTTCGACGGACGTCTATGGGCGGCGGTCGCAGCGCTTGGCGGCTCCGCCATCGGCGCGGCCGTGTATGTGGCGTGCATCGTGAAAAGCCGCGCGTTTTCTGAACGGGAATGGTCGACGCTGCCGTTTGTCAGCTCATTTCGCTTACGGATAGGAGGAAAGTGAGTGGCGATGAATACGATTCATGTTTTCGGGCTCGGCGCCGGGGATTTTGAACAGCTTCCGGTCGGCGTTTATCGAAAGCTGAAGCGGGCGCATCCGCTCTTTTTGCGAACGAAGGAACACCCGGCTGTCAAAGGGCTGAGAGAAGAAGGAATCGCGTTTGTGTCATTTGATGATGTGTATGAAAAGCACGGGCAGTTTGCCGATGTGTATGCAGAAATCGCCAAGCGATTGACGGACGAAGCGAAGCGCGGCGATGTGTTTTACGCCGTCCCCGGCCACCCGCTCGTTGCCGAACAGACGGTACAGCTTCTGTTTGAAGCGGAACGGAGCGGCGCCTGCCGGGTTGTCATTGAAGGCGGGCAAAGTTTTTTGGATGCTTTGTTTGCCGCGTTGCGCATTGATCCGGTTGACGGATTTCAATTGCTTGACGCGACCGCTTTCCGCGGTGACGAGTGGTCGCCATCGCTTCACGCCGTCTTTTGCCAAGTCTATGATTCGTTCGTCGCTTCGAATGTGAAGCTGTCTTTAATGGAACAGCTTCCCGACGAATATCCGGTCTATATCGTCATCGCAGCGGGAACGACAGCGGAGCAGGTGAAACGCGTGCCACTCTACGAACTAGACCGGCAGACAGCGCTCGACAATTTGACAAGCGTTTATGTCCCGCCGGTTCAAGATGAATCCCTTCTTTATCACCGGTTTGAGACGCTGCGCCGCGTCATCGCCGCACTGAGGGGGCCGAACGGCTGTCCGTGGGATCGGAAGCAGACGCATGCCTCATTGAAACGTTATTTGCTAGAGGAAGCGTATGAACTGCTGGAAGCGATTGATGAAAACGACGATGACCATATGGTCGAAGAACTCGGCGACGTGTTGCTGCAAGTGATGCTTCATGCGCAAATCGGCGCTGACCGTGGACAGTTTTCGATCGATGACGTGATCCGCACGTTGACGGCCAAAATGATTCGTCGCCATCCGCACGTATTTGGCGATGCGACGGCCGAGACGGCGGAACAAGTGGTTGAGAATTGGGAAGCGATCAAGCAGAAGGAAAAAGGGAGCGAGAGGGCGAAATCGATCTTGGCTGATATTCCAAAAAGCTTGCCGGGGACGATGCGGGCGTACGAACTGCAGAAACAGGCCGCCAAAGCCGGATTTGACTGGGACGATGCCGCTCCGATATGGAAAAAAGTCGAAGAAGAAATGGCTGAATTCCGCGCGGCAGCGTCCGGCGTCCGCCGGAACGAGCTGATCGGCGAATTCGGCGATTGGCTGTTTGCCCTTATCAATCTCGCCCGCCACTATGACATTCAGCCGGAAGAAGCGTTGCAAATGGCGAATGATAAATTTGCTCGCCGCTTTGCTTACATCGAGGAACAAGTGCGGAAAAGCGGCCGGCCGATCGCTTCATTTTCGCTCGCTGAGCTCGATCGTTTTTGGGATGAAGCAAAAGAACAAGAACGGCAGGAGGGATGATCATGCGCTTGGATAAGTTTTTGAAAGTCTCCCGGCTCGTAAAGCGCCGCACGCTCGCCAAAGAAGTGGCAGATCAAGGGCGGGTATGGATTAACGGCCATGTCGCCAAGGCGAGTTCGGACGTCAAAATTGGCGATGAACTGACGATTCAATTCGGGCAAAAACGGGTAACGGTAAAAGTGACCGCAGTCAAAGAAACAGCGAAAAAAGAGGAGGCTGCCGAACTGTACGAACTCATTCGCGAAGAGCGGACCGCCCCCGAACCGGAACAGGATGATGTCTAATTTGGTTTGAAGCTGAAACGCCTTGACGGAATTGACGAACGAGCCGCCCAAACCGGAACAGGATGGCGTCTAATTTGGTTTGCAGGCTTGTTCTAAACCGTCCCCCGCTGACATACATATGGTACAAACAGCGAATGTGCCGGCTTTCATGACCAATATGGAAATGCGGGGGATGATGAGCATGAATCGACATGATGAATTTAGCACAAGCGCGAATAAAGGTCCGGTCCAAGAACATGATGTGATCATGCGCGGCCGGCGTCTTCTCGACATCACTGGGGTGAAACAAGTCGAGAGCTTTGACAATGAAGAGTTTTTGCTTGAAACCGTCATGGGCTTTTTGGCCATCCGCGGGCAAAACTTGCAAATGAAAAATTTGGACGTGGAAAAAGGCGTCGTTTCGATCAAAGGCCGCATTTTTGACCTTGTGTATGTAGACGACCATCAGGAGAAGGCTAAAGGGTTCTTTAGCAAGTTGTTCAAATGAGCATAAGCATCCAGTTTTACACCATGCTGGCGATGATCGGCATGGGGGGCTGGATCGGCATGGCGTTCGATACGTACAGCCGCCTTTTCAAGCGGCATGAGCGGGCGCATTGGCTCGTGTTTGTGAACGATGTGCTGTTCTGGGTCGTGCAGGCGCTGTTCGTGTTTTACGTGCTGCTGCTCGTCAATGAAGGCGAGCTTCGCTTTTATTTGTTTCTCGCTCTTTTGTGCGGGTATGCCGCCTACCAAAGCTTGCTCCGTTCATCGTATGTTCGACTGTTGGAGCGGCTCATTTGGTTGGCGGCAAGGGTTGGACAGGCGCTTGCTGAACTGTTCCGCGCCGTCGTCGTTCGCCCGCTCGTTTTTGTTGGACAGATCGGACTTGCGCTGCTTTTGTTTGTCTTTCGGCTGCTCGTTTGGGCGACCCGGTTCGGCCTGCTCGCCGTCTGGAGGACGATTCGGTTGCTGCTCGCCCCGTTCGTTTGGGTGGCCATGAGCATTTGGCGCCGCATGCCGCCTCCCGGACGGACGATGGTGGCAAAAATTTTGCGCCCTTTCAAAGGATTTACTGGACAAATCGAGAATACAAAAGAGAAAATAGGCATGTGGCTTGCGAAATGGCGAAAGTAAAGAGGTGCAAAGGCAATGAACGTGCCCCGAAACATGAATGTGACAAAGCTCTCATCGATGTACACGGCTAAGCAGGAGGAGAAAAAGCAGCGGGCGGCAAGAAGGCGGAAAGCGGTGGCCGTACGCTTGGCCTTTTGGTCCGTATTGTTGGCATTGTTCGCTTCCAGTCTCATGTATTTGTTGCACTCCCAAGCGAAAGCGATCGATGCGAAACGGACGGAAGAGCGAAAGATGCAAGAGCAACTGGCGGAGCTTCAGCGGCAGGAGAAGCAGCTGAAAAAAGAGATAAAAAGGCTGCATGATGATGACTATATCGCTGAGCTAGCGCGAAAAAAATATTACTTATCGAAAGACGGAGAAATCATTTTCGTCCTGCCGGAAAAATAATGGTGTTCATCCATGCCCGTTTGATACGGGCGTTCGTCATATTGACACGCATTTTTCCCATTCGCTATAATGAAAGAAACATCATATTTCAAGCGTTTTAAGGAGGAGCACTTTTTTTATGTCGATTGAAGTAGGCAGCAAGTTACAAGGCAAAGTCACAGGCATTACGAAATTTGGGGCGTTTGTGGAGCTGCCGGAGGGGGTCACGGGACTCGTTCACATTAGCGAAGTGGCCGACAACTATGTCAAGGACATCAACGACCATTTAAAAGTCGGCGATCTCGTGTACGTGAAAGTGATCAACGTCGGTCAAGATGGAAAAATCGGCTTATCGATTCGCAAAGCCAAAGACACGCCTTCTTCGCAGCGGCCGCGCCATCGGGGCCACGATCGCTCCGCAGCGGACAGCCTTGAACAAAAAATCAGCCGTTTTTTGAAAGAGAGTGAAGATCGGTTGGCATCGCTGCGCCGTCATACCGAATCAAAGCGGGGAGGTCGTGGGGCGAGACGGGGGTAACTTGCTGCTGAAAGACTGCGATGGGAACGATCACGAAAAGCGGAATCTACAAGCATCCATCGGATATGGATGCTTTTTGTTTCGCATGGCCAACAACAGGATGTATTTTCCGCTCGTCTTTTTCGCTTATGTGTATTGACAACAGTCGTCCTCTTCGTTATGATAGTAACTGTTGCACGAGGCGGTGTAGCTCAGCTGGCTAGAGCGTACGGTTCATACCCGTGAGGTCGGGGGT
>JAAROH010007794.1_pt1 | contig 33117 bp, 34 predicted proteins | sample 7248631 | NCBI WGS metagenome assembly JAAROH01 (sample SAMN09772309, study PRJNA484901) | compost metagenome | isolation source: Vermicomposting unit | place: India | reverse complement strand
AATAAATTCAATATGACATTATCATAGAATAACTACAAATTAGGAAAGTAATATTTGACAAATGGTTATTTTCATAGTATAATAATGTGCTTTGACAAAAGCTACATTTTGTGGTATAATCAACACATGGGTGTCCCTTTACACTCCTTCTACCCCTTATTATAGGGAGAAAATGATGGAAGGTGATCGTTTTGTTAGAAAAGAATAGCTTGGCGAGAATTCGAAAAAATGTGGAGGGGTTTGTTGGAAAGAAAGTAATTCTCAAAGCAAATAAGGGCAGGAAAAAAACTACAGTCAGAGAAGGAATATTGGAGGAAGCATATCCAAGTTTGTTTGTAGTAAGGATAAGCAATAAATTCGATTCAGAAAGAAGAGTATCTTATACCTATTCGGACATCTTAACAGAGACTGTAGAGCTTACAATTTGCGAGGACGATAATAGACAGATTAAAATAGGCTAGATAGATATTAAAAAGGCTTTCCTATTTAGACGATAGGAGCCTTTTTATTTTTTGTATTGCAATACAGGTTTAGGATTGGAGATTAAAGAATTAAAGCTACAATGGCAGATGGTACAGCAAGAGGCAGCTCATGGCATAAATGGGTGGCCAATACACTTACCTGTAATAGATTAGGGATACGAGTATCTCGTATCCCTAAATTATTCTTAATTATAATCTACAGGAGTTATTAATCAACAAAAACTACAGGCTTAATAAGGTCTGGTTGTTTATCTTTCATCATCATTAGAGCTTCTTCTATATGATCAAATCCGTGGAATTTATGAGTTACCAATCTTGATGGATCTATCCTGTTGTACTTAACAAGTTTTATTAGCCTTTCCATTCTGTCTCTTCCACCAGGTGTCAATCCACCAACTATAGTCTTATGAGCCATACCGTTTCCCCATTCAAGTCTTGGGATTGGTAGTGTATCTCCTTCACCAAAGTAGTTTACATTTGAAATGATTCCGCCAGGTTTAACAATCTTAACAGCTGTCATTAGGATGTCTGAGCCAGCTCCTGCGATTATTACTTTGTCTACTCCTTTTCCATTAGTTAAGTCCATGATTTGGTCAATGATTGGACCATTCTTGTAGTTTACGATGTCAGTAGCACCATAGAATTGTGCTGCTTCGATTAGCGCTTTTCTGCTTCCTACTCCTATTATCCTGCTGGCACCAAGTAACTTAGCACCTGCAACAGACATCAAACCTACAGGCCCTATTCCTATAACAGCTACTACATCTCCTAGCTCGATCTTTGCTAATTCAGCACCATGGAATCCTGTAGTCATCATATCTGGTAACATTACAGCAGCTTCAAGAGGTATATCATCAGGTAAGTGAGCTAAATTCATATCAGCATCATTAACATGGAAGTACTCTGCAAAAACTCCATCTTTAATGTTGGAGAATTTCCATCCAGCTAGCATACCGCCAGAGTGCATATGATAGCCTTGTTGACATTCTATTGTTCTCCAGTCTGGTGTAATAGCAGGAACAACTACCCTATCTCCTGGCTTAAAGTCCTTAACTTCCTTACCTACTTCTACAATTTCTCCTACAGCTTCATGACCTAATATTAGGTCTGTTCTCTCTCCTAAAGCACCTTCGAAAACTGTATGAATGTCAGATGTACATGGAGCAACTGCTAGTGGTTTAACAATTGCATCATAAGGACCAGCTACTGGCTTGTCTTTTTCTATCCAACCCACTTTGTTTATACCTAACATAGCAAAGCCTTTCATGTTATCACCTCTTATGTAATATTGTATATGTTCATTGTAAATTCTATAACAATTTCAATTGCTGGTCAATTGACAAAAATGTTGAATGTTAAAAAACATGTCAATCATTTTTGTTAATTATACCTCAAAAAAATATTGAATATTAGCGCCTGGGATCATCTGGGTGATTATGTTTTCAATGGCATTTGCTATGTTAAAGGTGTTTTCGTCGTCATAATTGATAAAAAAGTTCCATTTTTTTATAGTTATCATTCTATATCGGTATATACATAGTTCTATAAATTTATGTACTGCATCTTGAAACCATTTCTTTTCTAAGTACTTACAGTTGAACTTTAAATCTATCTGGAATTGATAAGTTTCGCTAAAATTAACTATTAAGTCTATGTTCTGCCAGTTGAAGAAAGGAGTATTGTTTATTATTTTAAAGTTGTTTGGACTAAAAATGTCAATTACAATATTTCTAGGGGATTTATTAGGGTTTATTTTGTCCAACTTATAAAGATATTTCAATTTCACAAAGTTGTTAAACAGAGAAGTAGTTTTCCAAATCTCCTTTTGACCATATTTAGGTATGATTATGTTTTTTTAGATATTCATCAATAATATCTTCAATATTTGATAGCTTCAAAATATAGTAGTCAAAGGGTCCTTTAGTGTAGGAAAGGAACATATTTTTATGATCTAGTGGGTTGCAACCATACCATCGTTTAAAGTGCTTATAGTAGTATTTAACATGGGAAAAACCGCAGTAGTCAGATATATCTAGTACGCTCATGTTAGTGGTAAGCAGGAGAAATTCTGATTCTAACACTCTTTCGTAATTTATCATTTCCATCAAACTAAAGTTACTTATATCCTTCCAAAAGTGGGATAAGTAGTTTTTAGTTATATATACTTCTTTAGTGATATCCTCTAAAGTTATTTTTTCCCTATAGTGTTCATGTATGTACTTTATAATCCTATGGTACCTGTCAAGTTGCATTTTATTTATGTTGTCGTTATTGTCTTTGAGAAATTGAATCCAGTTAAATTTATTAACCATGAAAGAAATCACTTGATATATGGAATCCTTAAGGAGTTCTGCTGTTGCAGGATTTTTGCTCATAGCGTCAATGATAACGTTTATGATTAGATTTCTAAATCTAGCATTATATTCTTTTTTTATTTCATCCTCTAAGTTATCGCTTTCTGATAGAATACCTCCTGGATAATACATGTTATTCCTAAAGAACATGTACTTTATGTAATTGAAATCCTTCTCAAAATAGTTTAAGTCTAAGTATAAGCTAATTACAATAGCTCTAGATGGGCTTTCTATTGAGTGGATGGTTCTGTTGTTTATAAAAAAAAAGTCTCCTTCTTTTACTAGAATCCTTTCAAAATTAGCTTTTACTTCTATGGAACCTTTAATAGGAAGAAGCATTTCAGTAACATTTTCGTGCCAATGGATGGGGTATTTTTTTACGGATAGTACTTTAATTGTAAAGGGCATATTGTCTTTAAACTGAATATCTTCCTTTTTCATTTTCTTCCCCCTTGTGTTCGATATAGGCACGTAAATTATATCATAATTTGTTTATAATTCGAAGAAGACCAAAGAAAAAATCCGACCTCAGGTCGGATAGTAGGGAATTGAGTAACATCTATAAATGTTATGGGGAAGAAAGACCATTTGGGAAGTCTCTGTTTTATTATAAGTCGAATATTGGCTGAAGGTAAATAGGCCTTGAGTATTATATATCCATTCCTAATCTTAATCCCCTTCTACTATTTCCAATATATAGTTTGGCAAATAGAAGGCTCCTTTGTGGACCTTTTCGTTATAATACTTTGTTTTAAGTCCGAGCTTTTTCCACTTATTTTCATTCTGGTCTTTTAATGGATCGTATTTCTTAGATGCAAATCCGAATAGCCAATGGCCTGATGGATAGGTTGGAATATTAGCTTGATATGCGGTTGCTATGGGGAATATATCCTTTAATTTTTCTATTGCCCTTTTAAACTCATATCTATCCCTTTCAAAATAAGCGGATTCACATTGATTTACTAGGATTCCTTCCTCAGTTAACGCTTTGTAACAGTTGGAATAGAACTCTTTGGTGAAGAGCCCTTCTCCTGGGCCTATCGGGTCTGTAGAATCTATGATTATAAGGTCGTAGGCATTCTCCTTATCCCTGACGAATTCAACCCCATCTTCAAAATAAGTATTGATTCTATCATCATCAAACCCACAGCTTACAAAGGGAAGATATTCCTTTGATACTTCTACTACCTTCTTATCTATTTCAACCAGGTCTATGTTTTCTATAGTCTTGTATCTAATAAGCTCCCTTAAGGTTCCCCCATCACCTGCGCCTATTACTAGCACATTTTTAATGTTCAAATTTACTGCCATGGGAGGATGGACTATCATTTCGTGGTATATGAATTCGTCCTTTTCAGTTAACATCACAAATCCATCTATCACTAATACCTTACCGTATTCATAGGTATCAAGGACATCTATTTGTTGAAAGGGGCTCTTTAATGAACATAGGTGTTTCCTTACCTTAAAGGAAAACTTGCTGTAATCGTTGTGCATTTCAGTAAACCATAATTCCAACTTTACCCCTCCTTACACTATTTGCTGCTTATAAACAATTTTATCATACTTGTTATGGGAATAGGTTTGAATCTTATTTACATCTCCTCTATCTAATTCCATGGTTTCAGCTTTTTCAGCTTCTAATTTGTCCTTTAAGTAATCAAAGGCAATCCAGGGGTTTATATCTTCGCCGCAGGTAAATAGGTCTACGGCGGCATAGCCGTACTCGGGCCATGTATGTATGGCCAAGTGGGATTCTTGAATGACTACGACTCCACTAACTCCATAGGGATTAAAGGTATGGAATACCGACTTGACTACTGTAGCATTAGCTTTTGTGGCCGCTTCTACCATGTAATTTTCAATTGCTTCCGTATCCTTTAGTACCTCTACATTGCAGTTGTAGAATTCAGCCAAGATATGCCTTCCTAGTCTCCTATCGGACATTTTATCAACCTCCCCCTATTTGTATTTTATATAAGCATATCTATATTTACCTTTTGGAAAGTCAGACGGGCGAAAATATTTAATAATGATAAACGGGAAGTTTATAATTGATAAACTGACTAGCAATATTATAATATTAATAATTTGTCCCGGTGTCAATATTTTTACAAAAATAACTTTATAAAATTTAATCATGTTTTTGGACACCTAAACATATACTTTGTTATAGGATGTATAATGTGTAATAATGGGGGGTATAAGATGGAAATAGTCAAGGATATTCTCAAAGTTGAAGAGCGGATAGGCTATGAAGAAGTGGAACCATTGGTTGAAACTGAAATATATGTAGATCAGACAAAACCTGATATAGAAAACATTCTTTGGGCGGACGGAAAAGTTGAAATTCTAAGCACAAAGGTTATTCAGGATAAAATCCTAGTAAATGGTTTAGTAAAATTCAAAGTGGTTTATAAATCAAATGAAGAGGAATTAAATATATATCCACTGGAGGATAACAAGGATTTTAAAGAAGAGATATTCATTGACGGCATTGACGAGTCCATGGCAGTGTATATAACTCCAAGTGTAGAATATATAGAATACGACCTATTAGATGAGAGAAAGGTTTCTCTAAAAGCACTCATCAACCTATCAGCTAAGGTGGAAAAATCCAATTCTGTAGAGATAATCCAAGAGGTTACAGAAAAACCACACTTACAGCTACTAAAAGAAAAGATCCAGTATAACGATATAATCGGCAGGGAAGAATCTTATGCTTTGATAAAGGAAGCTTTTGAAGTGGGAGAAAATCAACCTCCAATTCAGGAAGTATTAAAGGTGGATATTAACCCCTATGAAAAGGAAGTAAACATATCCAGTGACAGAATCATAGTATCTGGGGTACTAGAGTGCTCAATAATCTACTTTGGAGATAACAAGATAAACTCTGCAAAGAGGGAAATTCCATTTACCCACTTTATGGATGCTGAAAACATTGAATACGATTCTAAATGCCAGTTGAAGATGGAGGTCATAAGCGGAGAATATGAAATAAGGGAGAACTTAGAGGGTCAATCAAAGATATTGGATTTAGAGGCTAAGGTGAAGATTTCAGCAAAACTCTATAACCAGAAAGAAAAGGAAGTAATCATAGATGCTTACTCTACACAGGAGAAGTTGAACTTGCAGATTGATGAGATAAAGATAATAGAAAATGTAAAGGAAATTGTCAATAAAGAGGAAGTATCTCAGCAGATAAGCCATAGAGAGTTTAAGGAAATATATGCAATAGAAGGCAGTCCAAAAGTAATTGATAGCCAGTATGTTGATGATAAGATAGTTGTTGAGGGATTAATTCCTGTGAACATATATTATATGGATAATATAGGAGATAAAATTACTACCTGCAAGGAGGAAATACCTTTCAAATTCTATGTAAATGCAGAAAACATGGGCAAGGATGTGGTTTTGGATACAGAAACAACCTTGGAAAGCATAAAATACAATTTAAGAGATGGGGTATTGTTTATCGATGCAACTGTTAAGAATCAGGTATCCGTAAACAGGGAAAGAAAGATTAGAGTAGTAAACAATATTGAGGAAACAGGAGAGTTAATAGACAAGAAGAACAGACCTAGCATAATAGTATATATGGTTCAAAAAGATGACCAGCTATGGGATATAGCTAAGAGATATAATACTACCATGGAAGAGATAATAGAATCTAACAATATAATCAACCCATCCAATTTAATGCCAGGTGAAAAAATCATAATTGAAAAGAAGGTGGATGTAGATTTCTAATATCACCCATGGATTTTTATGATATAATATATCCGTCAATTTAGTAAAAGGAGATAAAGAACTTATGGAAGAAGTGGTTATAGATGCTCATGGGAAGATAAATTTAGCCTTAGATGTATTGTATCCCAGGGACGATGGATATCATGAGATAAATACAATAATGCAACAGATCGATCTGAAGGATACTATCACTTTAAGGAATATAGAAGGGGATAGAGCCATTATAGAATGCAATAGTGAGGAAATCCCCTTAGATGAATCCAATTTAGCCTATAAGGCTTGGGAAAAGATAGTTGAAAAGACCAATTTCCTTAGAGGAATCCATATAACAATTGATAAGAATATTCCAGTAGCAGCTGGCCTAGCTGGAGGTAGCACCAATGCAGCAGCAGTTCTAAAAGGGTTGAACCTATTATGGAATTTAAACCTATCCCAAGAAAGGCTTATGGAAATTGGAGCAGAAATAGGCGCTGATGTACCCTTTTGCATACTAGGGGGTACTGCCCACGCAAGGGGAATAGGAGAGAAGCTTAAAAAAATAAGGAGCTTTTCCAATAAGCTCATTCTTCTTGCCAATATAGGCAAACCAGTATCTTCTGCATATGTGTACAATAAGCTAGATTTAGATAATAGAAGTAAAAGGATAGATGTAGATAAGATAGTAAAATACATAGAAGAAGATGATGTAAAAAAAGTGGCAGAAAACATGGAAAATATAATGGAACAAGTAGTAATAAAGGAATATCCCATCATAGCTCAGATAAAAGAGGACATGGTAAGATATGGAGCCTTAGGAAGTATAATGAGCGGCAGTGGTCCAACTGTATTCGGAATATTTGATGATGAAGAAAAGCTTCTAAGGTGTAAAGAATTTCTGGAAAAGAAAGTAGAAAAAGTATTGGTAACTAAAACTATATAGTTGTGTATAAAAAACCCACTTTCTGCTTACTATAAATAAGTAGCAGGGGGTGGGTTTTTTGTATGCTTTTTTAAATCTACTAGAGGATGTATTCGATATGGGAACGGTTATGGTATTTCTGTTTATGGCATTGTTATCCTTATTGTATGATGGCAGAAGATATAAATCTCAAAATAATGTGAAGGAATACAGGATCATAAAGGTTGTGTCCTACTTTTACATAGTAGTTGGAATAATACTATTTGCTTTGTTAAGAATGGGATAGGAGGATATACATGGCAGAAAAGCTCTCGAAGGAAATAAATGATAATATCCAAAAGTTTAAAGATATTTTCAAAGATGCGGATGATGTAGTATTTAGAAATATACAGTTAGGGAAAAAGAATAAAAAAGATGCCTGTCTTATATTTATAGATGGTTTGGTAGATAAGACAGTAATAAGCGATTATGCTATTGAGGTTTTGTTTGAGGAAACTGAATTGGACCAAGCTGATTTAAGCTCCTATAAAGCTTCTTTATCAGAAAGGATATCAAAAGAATATATTGCAGTCCACGATGTAAAAGAGGAAAGCAATTTTGAAAAGCTAGTGGAGATGATTTTATCTGGTGAAACTGTTCTATTAATAGATGGTGCAGATACAGCCCTTTTACTATCTACAAGAGGGTGGCCAACAAGAAGTGTACAGGAGCCTCAAACTGAAACTGTAATCAGGGGACCTAGGGATGGATTTGTAGAGACATTAAGATTTAATACAGCCTTAATAAGAAGGCACATAAAGGATCCTAATTTAAAGGTTAAAACCATGCAGGTTGGAAGACGGTCTAAAACTGATATAGCAGTTATGTATATTCAAGATATAGCAAATGAAACCATAGTAAATGAAGTTATAAACAGGATTCAAAAAATAGATATAGATGCTTTATCAGGCAGTTCCAACTTAGAATCATTGATTGAAGACTATTATCTATCTCCTTTTCCTCAAATAGAGAATACAGAACGACCTGATTCAGCAGCAGCTTCTCTTTATGAAGGAAGGGTTGTAATAATCGTAGATAACACCCCCTTTGTTTTAATAGTTCCTGCTACTGTAGGTACCTTATTTCAGTCTACAGAAGACTATTATGGTAGATGGATTATTGGAACCTTAGTAAGATTTGTAAGGATACTATCTGCAATATTGACTGCTATAACCCCTGCCTTATATATATCTTTTACTGCTTACCATCCGGGGTTAATGCCAACTGCCTTTACTCTGTATCTTGCTGCCAGCAGGGTAAATGTACCTTTCTCTGCAGTGGTGGAAGCCTTTTTAATGGAAACCACTATTGAAATACTTAGAGAATCTGGTACTAGGATAGCAGGCCCTATAGGTACTACTATAGGTATAGTTGGAGGTATCATAATTGGTCAGGCAGCTGTGGAAGCAGGAATAGTAAGTCCTCTGAAGATAATCATAACAGCTCTAACTACTATTTCCTTTTTTGCCATACCCAGCCTTGAATTGGCATCATCTCTTAGGGTTATTAGATTTATACTCATGTTTTTAGCTGCAATATTGGGTCTATACGGAGTTATGCTGGGAGTAATCATACTCATGGTTCACCTTGCTAAGCTAGAAAGCTTCACAGTACCATTTTCAGCTCCTTATTCGGGGCTAGGGCTAAAAGAAGGGGATTTGAAGGATACTCTAGTGAAAGTGCCTGTAAGACACATGAAGTATAGACCAAAATTCACTTTCCCTAAGGATAAAAGGAGAATGAGATAAGGTGAGAATATGAAAGGAAAACAAACTATATCCAATCAACAGATTAAAAACCTACTAGTCACTACTGTTGTAGGAGTAGGTATATTATCCTTGCCTAGCGAAATGGCTACAATATTGGAAAATGATGGCTGGATACCTCTTATCATAGGAGGCTTGCTTTTTATACCTATTCTCATCATGATAGATAGACTCTATAAGATGTACCCCAATAGAACTATTGTTGAAATAGGCATAGAAGTTTATGGGAAAATAGTTTTCAGCGTGTTCATGATAATTATCTTAGCATATCTTGTAATGCTTGAAGCCTATACTTTAAGGGTTTTTGGAGAAGTGGTTAAGTCCTATCTGTTGGAGATTACACCAATAGAAGTTATCATATTTACCATGGTATTGGCTATATCCTATTTAGCCCGATCTGAACTGCCAGTAGTAGCTAGAACGGCCAATATGATATATCCTATTCTATTAGGTTTGATCATATTCCTGATTGTTATAAGCATACCCAATTCAGAGCCAACCAATATGTTGCCTGTGTTTCAATCGGATTTTAAAAATATTCCTAAAGGGATTGTAGCATCTCTTGTTTCCTTTGCAGGCTATGAAATAATATTTGTAGCTTACCCCTATTCAGAAGATACAGACAATAGATTGAAATATGTAATAAGAGGGCTGCTTATAGTAACTGTAATATATGTTATTGTATTTGTCATATGTTTGTCCCTATTTGGGATTGATCAGCTAAAAAGAGAAATATGGCCTACTATGGCTTTGGCTAATGAAGTGGATCTTGGTGGATATTTTGTGGAAAATTTAGAGGGTATTGTATTAGCTTTATGGTCTTTTGTAGTTTATTCTACATCCGGGCCTATACTGTTTTTTGCAGGCAGAACCTTGTCCATAATTTTTAATACCAAATCCCATGACTTTTTTATATTTCTTTTAATTCCAATTGTATATGTAATTGCCATACTGCCTGAAAATGTAATAGTAGTCTATAACCAGTTTGGAGAAATTTTAAACTATTTAACTCTAGTATCTATTGTTATTATGCCAATAGTTTTCGTTATTGGAGCCTGGATAAAAAAGAGGAGGAGCAAGGCATGAAAAAGCTATGGCTATTCTTGTTAATGGTCTCCTTGATGCTTACTTCAGGATGCTGGGACAGCGTTGAAATAGAGCAAAGGCTCTTTGTAACTGCAATAGCTGTTGATATAAATGAAGAGGTTAAAGAAGGAGAATCAGATAGATTAATTATAACCTTCAACTATCCTAATATAAACAAAATAGGGAAAAATTCAGGAGAGGGGCCAACCAGCTTTATCATATCAAAGCCAGCTAGCAGCATATTCCAAGCAGGCAGAAAGCTAATAGGAGAAGTGCCCTTTCCCTTTTATTATAAACACGTGAAGATTATTATATTTTCTGATGAGGTGTTGAAAGATGAAGAATTGGTACGGCATATTTTAGATGAATTAAACAGGGATACTAAAATAAACAAAAAGGTTAGAATCCTAGCAGCGGAAGGGAAAGCTAAAGATATTTTAGAAGCAGCAGTTAAAAACGAGTATACATTAGAAGGAACAATCTTTGAGACTGTTAGGCATAATACACACAGCGGTAGATTTACTGTAAAAAGTTTAACGGACATGATAAAGGATTTTGATGTATTGGGAATTACCATTGTTCCTAGGGTAGAGCTGAGGAATGGAAGGTATGTAGTAGATGGGGGATGTATACTAAAAGATTATAAGTTTTTAGCTTGGATTGATGAATATAAAAATAGGATTATAAACTTGATAAATGGTAAGATAGAACAAGAAACCGTAGAAGTAATTTACAATGGAGAACTGCTAACTTATGCTGTTAGAGGAACTAGGTCTGATATGGATATAAGGATTGAGGATGATATTATTGTAAATATTGATATTAAACTTGAAGGCTACCTGCAAGGTTATAGCATACATGAAAAATCCCTAAATGAAACTAATGCAATACCAGATATAGAAAAAGCTATAGAAGAACAGTTGAGGGAAAAAATAGCGGAGACTAATAATTACCTGATTGAAATAAAAGCTCCTCTCTTTGGAGTTAAAGATCATTTAAGAAAATTTCATCCTAAGGTATGGAAGAAGGTTAAGGACCATTGGGAAGAGATGATGGGTGATGTAAAGTTTGAGTATGATATAGATGCTAAAATAAGAAGAACAGGCCTTACTAAGTAGCCCCGTTCTTCTTATCTCTTTCTATTTTTGATAATTAAACTAGCTCCAAGTCCTATTAATATTAGAGGAATTAATATTTTAATAAGTAACCCTAAGAATAGCCCTATAGTAATAGAAACTCCCGTAAAGGTTAATATTATAAAGGTTAAAACAATAGAAAATATAAAGGCAATGATTGAAATTAAACATCCAAATACCATACTATTCTCCTTTTTACCAAAATGTTCCTATAATAATTATAGCATAATTGGAGGAAATCTTTACTAGTATATGCTTGTGAAAGACTATTCGTTCCTCCTCTTTTGTCTTTAGCTTTTTTATCTAACTTAAATTAAACAATCTAGTATAAAAAAACAAAAGAAGGAAATAATTATTGCTGTAGGAAAAATGAAGCGAGGAGGAAAATAAATGAAAAATAGAAAGTTAATATTTTCGTTGGCACTTATCATTTCCTTTATATATATGGTAAGTTTTCATTCTAACAGTCAGGAAGCCTATATGAATTTAAAGGATGGGATAATTCGTCTACATGTAAAGGCAAATAGCGATACGGAAGAAGATCAGGCTTTAAAGCTTAAAGTTAGAGACAGAATACTGAAAGAGACAGCACCTCTGCTTAAAAAGTCAGAGTCCATTGAAGAGACTCGGGCAATAGTTAAAGAGAATTTGGATAATATTAAATCCATTGCTGAAGAGGTTATAAAGGAAGAAGGAAAAGATTACAAAGTAGAAGTAAATTTCGGTATGACAAGCTTTCCCACTAGAAAATATGGAGAAATGGTGTTGCCAGCAGGGGAATATGAAGCCCTTTTAGTCACAATAGGAGAAGGTAAAGGCAAGAATTGGTGGTGTGTAATGTTCCCCCCTCTATGTTTTGTTGAAATGACCCACGGAGTTGCTGCCAATACGCAAGAGAGTTTGGATATGATTAATGATTATACAGATGAATTTGATACTGTTACTGATGATAAAGATGAGGATTTAGATTCTGTTCCTGTTAACGCTAATGTAGATGAAGATCTAAATATATTCCAGGATAATAGACCCCCTCTAATATTAAAGTCTAAGATATTAGAGCTACTAGAGAGAACAAAAATCTACATTGCCAGCAGATTCATCTTGCATAACTAATAAAAGGCTGTTTTTACAGCCTTTTATTAGTTTAACAACCCCATGATGGTATTATATACTAGCTTTGGAGCTACATTAAAGGAATAGTCTTCTTCCAGCCTTTCTGTGAACTTATGGGCATCCTTTCCAAAAGGGCCAATGTTTACAACTGGAAGGTTTAGTCTCTGCATATCCTCTATTGGCAAGTTGTATTTTACGCCGAAGCCTGGCATATTGTTTTTTAACGATTCTATGGCATTTTTTTCTCTTGGAGCTGCAGCATAGCTTAAATCTGATATATAGGGATAGAATTTTTTCATCTTAATATGGTATTTAGAATCTGTGTTTTCTATTACATTATTGACTACATCCAATAGTTTCTTTTCTAACTCACTTTCACCTTTAACATATATATGTGGGTAATAGGGTGGTGAGAAATAAGCTATTACTACTGGCTCCTTGTCTGACCACATGCTGTGCACAGCTTCCACCATCTTCAAAGCATATACTCTTTCATCTATATTTTCATCTTGAAGAAGTTCTTTACTTAATTTATCAAGAGCTTCATCTAATTCTTGGCCTTTTTCTTCTTTAACCTTGTTGTATAGCTCCTCATAGGATAGGACTCTTGCCTTCCAGGGAAGCTTTTCAAAGGGGAAATTGTTAGCTTTACAATATTTTTCATATTCTATATTTAAAGTATCTATTACCTTTTGGAAAGCCAATTTAGCCCCTTCTTTTATCCTTTCCATAATTTCATCTGGGGTACTGTTGTGGGTACCAAAGTTAAAGTAGAGATAGCTGGTTCTTGCAGTTTGAACGGAATATTCAGGTTTTAAATCCTGCTGCCTTAAGGAAATTGGGGGTACAGTAACTTCTCCTTCAGCCTCATCGCAGTATTTAGTATTAAAGCTTATTTCCTCCACAATGGCAGAGGATATGTGATTTGGATCAATACCCCTAAAGGGATCTCCTGCATGGGCTTCAGAACCTACAATGTAGAAGGAAGGCATGATCTTTCCTACAGTTCCTACATATACGTATCTTGTATTATCCCCTTCAAACCTTGGAGCCATATAGTCTGTATCAATTAAAGCCTGGTATTCAAATTCTTCTTTTTCCTTTAGCTTAACAAGTTCTTGAACTACGCTAAGCATTCCACCGGAGTTACCCTCTTCGTCGCATACAGCAGCAAATACTATATTTCCTTCCAAGGAATTTACATTGTCAGAAAGGTATTCTACTATGGTCATAAGGGTAGAAACTCCACACTTCATATCAAATATACCTCTGCCAAATAGGTATTCTCCAGACTCTAGATCTTTTAAAGCGTTCTCTGGCAGAGTGATGGTTTTTAATTTTTCCTTTAATTCTAAAGGCTTAGTAGCATATTCTTTTATAGTGCCATAATCGGATATTCCCACAGTATCAGTATGGCCTATGAGAACTACAGTTTTTCTGCTGTTTCCCTTTTGACCTTTAACTACAGCTAAAACGCTTTTTCTATTAAGTGGGTCATCTTTAACGTATACATATTTGACCATATCAGGATGCTCTTTAAAGTAGCTCATCTGTGTAAACTTTTCATAGATTCTTTCCACCACATCATTTTCTTCCTTTGTTCCCACTACGCTTTTAATTTCAGTCAGTTCTATTGTTAAGTCTCTTATTTTTTTGCTTAAATCCCTATCCACCATATCACTCCTTGTTGAAGAATATTATATCTGTACTTGTACAAAAATATATTGCAATATTTGTACCAATTTGATTTATGTCTAAACCTATTAAATGTAGTGTAAATTAACACAATTGAACAGCTGATTTTATAAATTAATAAAAAATAGGCAAAAAAAATTTTGCCTTTGTGACTCACTTATATATAAAATTGGGAAGAGGATATTGAATATATAGAAAAAATATGCTCATATGGAGAGATATATACTATATTCCACTAGAAATCAAGGAGATATCTATGCCCGTATTGAATGTGGGACCATGGGGTAAAGACCTACATAAATATACAGAAAGAGTAAATAAGGATGTCTTATTTTATAGGACACCTAAGCTAATAGATCTAGTAGTATCAAAACTGTTAGGCAATTAGAAATGAAAGCAGAAAATTCTTTTTCAATATATAAGGATTTTCTGCTTTTTTATATTTCTATTCTATTTTTATTCCATAATTATCTATCTTATATTTTAAAAGCTGCCTGGATATTTTTAAAATTTTAGCTGCTTCTGTAAGAGAGCTGCTTTTTGATAAAGCTAATTTAATATACTTAATTTCCTGCTCTTTGATGGCTTCATTTAAGTCAAAGGTATCTTCTATTTCAATTTTAGGTTTGTAGCTTTTGTTAACTGAGATCATATGGTATGGTATGGAATCCATGTCTATTATGTCCTTTTCAGTAAAGTTGAAAGCCCCTTCAATAAAGTTTTTGAGTTCTCTTACATTACCAGGCCAATCATAATCCATCATAAGCTCCATAACTTTTTTGCTTACACCTTTGATATTTTTATGCATTTTTTTATTGAACTCATTTATAAAGCTTTCTACTAATAGGGGGATGTCATCTTTCCTATCCCTAAGAGGAGGAATGTATATGAGGACTACTCCTAATCTATAGAATAGGTCCTTTCTTATTTTATTCGATTCAATTAGGTAATAGGGTTCTTCATTGACTGTGGAGATGAGCCTTACATCCACATTTATAATGTTTTTGCCTCCTAACCTTCTAAAGTGTCCCTTTTCAGTAACCCTTAATAGCTTTGATTGAAGGTTTATATCCATGGAGTTTAGTTCGTCTAGTACTAAGGTGCCCCCATTGGCAATTTCAAAAAGCCCCACCTTGTTTTCTGCTCCAGTAAAGCTTCCTTTTGTGGTTCCAAAAAGGATGCTTTCCCCTAAGGAAACGGGTATTGAAGCGCAGTTTTGTACTATAAAGGGATTATTCTTTCTGAAACTATGATTATGTATGGCTTGGGCAATAAGTTCCTTACCAGTTCCTGTTTCCCCATATATCATAACAGGGGAATTAGTTTTGGCTGCTTTAAGGGCTTGATTCTTTACATTTATCATGGCAGGGTCATTGGTTATGATATCATCTATGGTAAAGAAGTAGTTATTTTGATTTACTTCATTATTGAAGTCCTCTTCTTCGTATTGGGCTAAATCTTCATCTAAGTATCGATCGATTTCTATCACGCCTATTGGTTCATTTCCGCATATCAATGGTATTGAGGTGGCTAAAATGGTCACTGTTCTTTCCTTAAATATATTTAAATATTGCTTTTCATTTATTATTGGTTCCTTTGTCCTTAGGGCTTTCATAACAGTGCTGGTTTTTTCATTTAAATGTTGATGTAGTTCTAATATATGAAGTCCCACAGGGTTATCTACTATTCTGCTTCCTAAACTATTTATTACTTCATAGTACTTAATATATCCTTTGTTATCAGTAATAAGGAAAAAATCGATATTTTTAAATAATTTAGGAATGTCCTCATAGCTTTTAATCATAAAAGTCACTCCTGATGTTTTGTTTTAAGTTAATAATACCATGTAGAATAGATGGATACAATAATAAAGCTGTTGCATTCGCAACAGCTTAAGCTTTGTCATAGTATTTAGAGTTACTGAAAAACTCATCCTTTAGTTCTTTTGCCTTTCCACTTAACAACAATAGTCCTAACATATTAGGAATAATTACTAAGGCTAGCATAAAGTCCATAAACTGATATATGAATTCTAAATCTGCCATTGCTCCTAGTAGTATGGAGGCAATATAAATAATACGCATTACCTTTGAGAACTTAATTCCAAATAAATATTCTGCTTGTTTTTCTCCATAATACACTATGGCTATGATTGTTGAAAGGACGAATAGAATAAGGCTAATGGTTACAACTCCTCCGCCTAAGCCTTTTCCTAATATAGTTTGGAAGGCTAAAGATGGTATAGTACCTGCTTCATTTGCAGGAACTGATTGATATAGGCCAGTTACTAATACTACAAGGGCAGTTGCAGTACATACTATTAGAGTATCGACAACATTTTCAAACAATCCCCACATGGCTTGACGAACTGGATGGTCAGTTGTTGCAGCTGCATGAGCAATTGGAGCTGTACCCATACCAGATTCGTTTGAGTATACCCCTCTAGCCATACCCCATCTTATAGCCTGAGTAATTGTTGCGCCAGCAAATCCACCAACAGCTGCAGCAGGTGTGAAGGCATATTTGAATATGGAGGCTATTGCAGCAGGCAATTCCTTAATGTTAGTTATTATGATAGCTATTGCACCTATTACATATAGTATTGACATAAATGGAACTAGCTTTTCTGCTACCTGACCGATTCTTTTTATTCCTCCATAGGTTATTATACCTACTATAAGGGCTAAAACAATTCCAACTACCCAATTGGGGATATTGATGGTGCTAGCTGATTGGACTACGGAAACAGTTTGAGCGGAAATGGAAGGAGCTATTTCAATCATTAGGAAAAATGAGAACAGTAACCCAAAGGCTTTTCCCAAAGGACCTTTGATTCCTTTGGATAAATAGTACATGGGGCCACCCACGTATTCCCCTTCTAAGTTTTTCTCCCTGTAGTGTATAGCAAGCACTATTTCTGAAAATTTAGCACCAGCTCCGATAAAAGCTATAACCCACATCCAAAATACAGCCCCTGGACCACCGAAGGCAATGGCTACTGGTACACCAACTATATTTGCAGCGCCTATACAAGAAGCCAATGCAGTTGTAGCAGCTTGGAATGCTGATATAGTACCTTCTCCTTCAGATTTGTGAAAGATCTTACCAAAAGTTTCTCTCATAGCAAAGGGGAAATATCTAAACTGGACAAATCCTAATCTAATAGTTATAAAAATACTTCCGCCTACTAATATTACTAGCATTGGAATTTCCCACAGCCAATTGGAAAAACTAATAATAGCATTGATAATACTTTGCATAATTTCCCTCCTCATTATCCTTTTATATAAAGAATATTGCAACAATTATGCCAATTCTATTTGTCATGAAATCTATTATCTATATAATATCTAAATTAGATAAAAACAATATTAACAATTGCAAAAATCCATAGCTAGTTTATTAGTTTTATATCTTCAAGAAAGGATGAGCAAAAAATTTTTTGCTCATCCTTTTGTGCTTTTTTCTATGGTTAATAATTCATTATTTTTTTATGAAAAAGAACAATAGAGTTTTCCTTTATTTGGATAGATAAAAGATATGTGCAAAAGAATAATATAGGTTATTTGAGATAAGCTATTGAATAACCAGCTTTTTATAGCTTTGAATAAATTTTTTACTAATACAAAAAATATAGTAGCGAAACAATTTATGGGAGGAGGAAATGAGCTTGAAAAGAAGGAAGTTCACTATATTGACTGCAGTTTTAACGTTGGCTATTCTTTCAGGTATTTTTATATATGAAAATGAAAACCAACAAGCTTCATATAGTAAGAAATATCTTGCTCCAAGAGTTCTATACTGGGGTACTCAAGGAGAGGATGTGAAAAAGGTTCAATCAAGACTTGTTCAGTGGGGATATCTAGTTGGTCAAGTTGATGGTATATATGGTCCTGAAACCTATAGAGCAGTTAGGAGATTCCAAGAGAAGAATGGACTAAAAGTAGATGGGGTAGTAGGACCAGAAACAGCAGCTGCTCTAGGTATATCCTTAAGTGAAGCTCAACCAGCTTCTGCTACAGGTCTTAACAGACAATCTGATGAGTATCTTCTTGCAAGATGTGTCCATGGAGAAGCTCGAGGTGAGCCTTATATTGGAAAGGTTGCAGTAGCAGCAGTGGTATTGAATAGAGTAGAGCATCCAGATTTTCCTAACACTATAGCAGGAGTAATATATCAGCCATTGGCCTTTACAGCTGTAGCCGATGGGCAGATAAACTTAACTCCTAATAAGGATTCAATAAATGCTGCAAGAGACGCCCTAAATGGATGGGATCCTACTTATGGAGCTTTATATTACTGGAACCCTGCAACTGCAACAAGTAAGTGGATTTGGACTAGAAAGGTAACTCTTAAGATAGGTAAACACTGGTTCGGAGTATAGGAGGTGATGAAATGGATAGAAATAACAATCGGGACAACAGAAGATTTTGGATAGCTCCAAGCATATTAGCACTAGCTTTAATACTATCCCTTGCTTGGGGATATAGGGAATATACGGTAAGAAAGGATATGGAAGTTACATTAGAAAATGTTTATCAGAGGCTCTTCTTCGACGTAAAAAAACACGTAGAAAATGTTCAAGCTAACCTTTCAAAGGCTATGGTAGCTAACTCAAGTGAACAGAATGTTCTACTTCTATCCCAGATTATGAATGAAGCTTATTTTGCTCAAGATAAATTAGCCCAGCTACCTGTACCTCAGTCAGATATTGCAAAGACACAAAAATTTCTAAATCAAGCTGCTGATTACAGCTACTACTTAATCAAAACCCACTTAGAGGGAGTTCCATTGACTAATGAACAAAGGGGACAGCTAGCTAACTTACAAGAAAATTCTGCAGCATTTAACAAGGAATTATCAGAACTTCAATCTCAACTAGCAAAAGAGAATTTCGTAATTGGTTCTCTTACTAGAAGCCAAACATCTAAGATAAAGCAAGGAAATGAGAACGTATTCCAAACTACTTTGGTTAACATAGACAAAAATATGGCTAATGTTCCAAGGCTTATCTATGATGGACCTTTTTCTGATGAGATGATCAATAGAAAGCCAGTAGGCCTTACTGGAGAAAATGTATCTAGACAAAAGGCAATGAATATTGCTAAAGAGTTCTTTGGAGCAAATAAGGTTAAAAAGATTAGCTCCTTTGAAGAAGGAAAAGATTCAGATGCAATGGCAATTCCTTCTTATAACTTTAGCATACAGACATCAAACTCAACTGCATACATGGGTGTATCCAAAAAAGGTGGCCATGTAATATGGATGAGAAATTCAAGAGCTATTGGGAAAGAGAAGTTAACTATAGAGCAGGCTCAGAAAAAAGCTATAGAATTTCTTGAATCAAAAGGATTTAAAAATATGGAGCCAAATTACTATCAGAAGTATGATGGAGGAGTATTGTTTAACTTCGTATTAACAGAAGAAAATGTAACCATCTATCCAGACCTAGTAAAAGTAAAAGTAGCTTTAGATAATGGTGAAGTAATAGGATTTGATGCTTCTCAATACTATTCATACCATCAAGACAGAGACATACCAGAACCAAAGCTTTCCTTAGAAGAAGCTAGAAATAGATTAAGAGACGATTTTGAAGTTAATTCACAGCGACTTGCTATCATACCAAAAGGAAAGCAAGAAATATTGTGTTATGAGTTCAAAGGAAGATATCTAAATGGGGAGTTCATAATATATGTAAATGCTGATACTGGTAGAGAAGAGGATGTACTACAATTGGTAATAGACGAAAATGGAACATTAACCTTCTAGGATATTTGGGCATATTGCTAAAGAAGGAGCTAAGCTCCTGCTTTGCAATATGTCTTATTATATTTATGCACATTCTTATAATATCAAAGCATATAGCAAAATTCGAGCCTCCGACTCCAAGATTTGAGTATTAAGCTTGCAAAGCCGATTTGCGTATTCACTTCGTTCAGAGACGCAAATCTTCTGGCTTTGCTTCGCCGGATGCTTCGATCAAATCTTTCCGTAGTCGGCTCTCATTTTTGCTAATATGCCTTTTGCTGCAATCAGCAGTATAGCATAATATATAAGCTGAGCCCTACTTTGGAGATGCTTTCCAAATTTCGGAGACGGAGGGCGAAGCTTTATATTTATGCTGTTGATAAACTGGAATTAAAAGCATGTTAGCCATGGAATTAAATATTTATTGTAAATTCCTCCTAATATTAATAAAATATATAAGAAGGAGGAATTTGCTTATGGACAATAGACCAATTGGAGTGTTTGATTCTGGAATCGGAGGTCTGACAGTACTTAAGGAGATATCGGAACAGCTACCTGGAGAAGATGTGGTCTACTTTGGTGATACAGCCAGAATTCCATATGGTTCTAGATCTAAGGAGACAGTAATAAGATATTTTTTACAATCTGCAAGATTTTTGCTCACCAAAAACATAAAAGCCATAGTCATTGCCTGCAATACAGCTAGTGCAATGGCCATGGAAGAAGCACAGAAGGAATTTGATATACCCATAATTGGAGTAATAGACCCAGGGGCAAGAGCAGCAGTAGCAGCCACAAAGAACTCTAAAATAGGAGTTATAGGTACAAAGGGAACTATAAACAGCCAGTCCTATCAGCAAAAGATTAGAAGACTCCTTCCTTCAGCTGAGATCATAGGAGTTGCTTGTCCCCTATTTGTTCCAATAGTAGAGGAAGGATGGGAAAATTCAGATGTGGCTTTCATGGTGGCAAAACATTATCTCTTGGAACTAAAGGAGCACAATATAGATTCCCTTGTGTTAGGATGTACCCATTATCCTGCTTTAAGGTATACAATAGACAAGGTATTCGATGGGAAGGTAAACTTAATAAACCCAGCCTATGAAACAGCTAAGGTTGTAAAAGGATTATTGAAGGAAAAGAATATGCTATCATCTAAGTTAGATGGTGGAAAGCACTATTTCTATGTGAGCGATGATCCTGAAAACTTTAAAAGAGTCGGTGGTAACATATTGAGAAATGAAATTGAAAATATTGAGCTAGTCAAGGTAGATGAATTATAGGCACTTTGAGTGCCTATAATTTAGTTTATAGGAGAAACATATATCGACATATTTTCTATTACAAAATCTCCAAATATAACATAAAAAAATTAAAATAAATTTCTTTTCTGGGGACACTTATGTTTTTCCTAATTTTTGCAATAAAATGAAAATTAAGGGGTATTAATTTAGTAAAGACAAGAGCCATTGAAAAATTTAGTGAAGTAAGTTCTGCTCAGTCTTTGCTATATTTTTATATTGAAGTTGGTGTCTATCTAAAAAGGGGTGTTTATATGAGATACTTTAAGGAAGTAGAACTGTGGAAAGAAGTGTCTGAAAAGGAATGGATGGATTGGCATTGGCAGGTAAGAAATAGGATTACTGACGTGGAGACTTTAAGCAAAATCATACATATTACTGAAGGGGAAAAAGAAGAAATACAGAAGGTTCTCAAAAAGTTTCCAATGGGGATAACTCCTTACTTTGCAACTTTAATGGATGTGGATGATCCAGATTGTCCTATTAGAAAGCAATCAGTACCAACAATCATGGAAACCCATTACAGTGCAGCAGATATGGAGGATCCATTGGCTGAAGATGAAAATTCTCCTGTGCCAGGGTTAATCCATAGATATCCAGATAGAGTGCTTCTTCTCATAACAGATCAATGTGCCATGTACTGTAGGCACTGTACCAGAAGGAGGTTTACAGGGCAGAAGGACTTCCATGCCCCAAAGGATAGGATAGACAAAGCTGTGGAATACATCAGAAATACACCAGGGGTAAGGGATGTGCTCTTGTCAGGAGGAGATGCCTTACTTGTATCTGATGACAGGTTAGAGTATATAATCAAGGAGTTAAGGGCAATCCCTCATGTGGATATAATTCGCATAGGTACTCGTGCACCAGTAGTGTTGCCTATGAGGATTACTGATGAGCTAGTAAACATGCTCAAAAAATACCATCCCATTTGGCTTAATACCCAATTTAACCATCCTAAGGAAATTACTAAGTATTCTAAGGAAGCTATAGGAAAGCTTGCAGATGCAGGTATTCCATTGGGGAACCAGTCAGTCCTTTTAAGAGGAATCAATGACTGCCCTCATATAATGAAGGAATTGGTCCGCCAGCTGGTAAAGATGAGAGTAAGACCCTATTATATCTATCAATGCGACCTTTCTATGGGGATAGAGCATTTTAGAACTAAAATATCCAAAGGGATAGAGATAATGGAAGCTTTAAGAGGACATATATCAGGCTTTGCAGTACCTACTTTTGTAGTGGATGCTCCAGGAGGGGGCGGAAAGATTCCTGTAATGCCTCAATATCTAATAAGTCAGTCGACAAGTAAGGTAGTTTTAAGAAATTACGAGGGCATAATAACCACCTATACTGAACCCCAGTACATTGAAGAACCATGTAAATGCCCTGTTTGCAGAGGAGAAGGAGAAAAGCTTACAACAGGAGTTGCAGAATTGCTTGAGGGCAAGGAAGTTAAATATCTTAAGCCTAAGGAAATGGAAAGAAATAGGTAAGAACATTGTCTATTATTTGGCAGGAATATACTTCCTGCCTTTTTATTTTTTTGATAATGATAAATTAAACGTGTTAATAATCCGATATTTTCAATGTTTATAACATACAAAAGATTTGGAAAAGTATATACAATTGACAAAAGAATGACATAGATATATAATGAATAGTATAAATTTTATAACAAAATAAATACAACAAAAGAAAGGAGAGGAAGTATGGACAAAAGTGTAAAGGACTTTAAACCTTATGTACCAGCTGACAAAGTAATGCGAGAGTTTTCAGCAGTATCAATTACACTTGGTATTCTAATGTCAATTATATTTGGTGCAGCCAATGCATATATAGGACTTAGAGTAGGTATGACTATTAGTGCATCTATACCGGCTGCAGTAATTTCTATGGGAATCATTCGTGGTATTTTAAAGAGGGATTCGATTCTTGAGAACAATATGGTTCAAACTATTGGTTCAGCAGGAGAAGCTCTTGCTGCAGGTGCAATATTTACAATCCCTGCATTGTTCTTGTGGGCAAGCGAATTAGGAATGCCCCAGCCAAGCTTAATAAGGATTATAGTAATATCCTTAGCAGGAGGAATTCTTGGAGTTTTCTTAATGCTTCCATTGAGAAAAGCTTTAATTGTAAACGAACATGGAGTTCTTCCTTATCCTGAAGGAACTGCTTGTGCAGAGGTATTAATAGCTGGAGAAGCTGGAGGCGCTAAAGCTAAAACTGTATTCCAAGGTTTAGGATTAGGTTCATTATTTAAGTTTATAGCTGATGGAATTAAATTATTCCCAAGTGAAATAGAGTGGGCTTTACCCTTCTATAAGGGTGCAGCAATAGGTATGGATACCCTTCCATCCTTACTTGGTGTAGGATTCATAATTGGACCTGGAATATCCTCATATATGTTAGCAGGTGCTATATTAGGATGGCTTGTATTGATACCATTAATAACTTGGTTAGGTGGATTTATACCAGATGTATTATATCCAGCATCAGCTCCACTAAATCAACTTGATTATTGGGCTATATGGAGTAACTATATTAAATACATCGGAGCAGGAGCTGTAGCTTTCGGTGGAATATTCAGCTTGATAAAATCACTACCAATGATAATTAAAACTTTCAGAGATGCTATGAGTGGACTAAAGAGCTCAGCAGGAGACCAAACTTCTTTAAGAACAGATGAAGATATGTCCATTAAAGTAGCAGTTATTGGCGTAATAGCTATTATTATATTCATTGGCTTAACAGATTTCATCCCTGTTGGAATACCAGGAGCTTTAATAATAGCTATATTTGGCTTCTTCTTTGCAGCAGTATCTGCAAGGTTAGTTGGATTAGTAGGTAGTACAAATAACCCTGTATCAGGAATGACTATTGCTACCCTATTGATTACTTCAATCATATTCAAAGCCATAGGATTTGACGGGCCAGATGGAATGATTGGAGCAATAGCTGTAGGTTCAGTAATATGCATCATAACAGCTATGGCAGGAGACATGTCTCAAGACTTAAAAACAGGTTTCCTTGTAGGAGCTACTCCAAAGAAACAACAATATGGGGAGATCATTGGTGCAGTTGCTGCAGCATTAGTAATTGGCTTTGTACTAATTCTATTAAATGAAGCTTGGGGATTTGGCTCTAAAGAAATATCAGCACCACAAGCAACCCTTATGAAACTGGTTGTTGAAGGAGTAATGAGTGGGCAACTTCCATGGTCATTAATATTCATTGGAGTAGGCATAGGTATACTAGTTGAAATATTAGGTATTCCAGTATTGCCTTTTGCAGTTGGACTATATCTACCAATTCACTTGAGCACACCAATTATGGTAGGTGGTATTGTAAGAGGCCTACTTGAAAGAAAAGAAAAAGACGAAAATCTTCTAAAACAAAAATCAGACTCTGGAGTATTGTTCTCCTCTGGATTAATAGCTGGAGAAGGACTAGTAGGTATACTTCTTGCAATATTAGCAGTAATAAAGGTTGGCCAAAACTCATTAGCTGATGTAATTGCATTTGGAAATCTTGCTTTAGGACAATGGGGATCCTTAATACTATTCATAGGGCTAACATATATCCTAGTAAGAAAATCTTTCAATGCGAAACTTGAGGAATAGATAGAGGGAGAACATGTTGAAGAAAAAAGAGGAGATGTATAACTTTCTGGATTTGGTGCCGAAGAAATCCTCAAAGGTAAAGTGTGAGCAGAGAGAAGAAGAGCTTATCCGGTTAATAGTTCCTCGAGACTCTCTCGTGGACAGAATTGTGAGAAAGCTATTCTTTACTCCTGATGCTTTTAAAATAGATCTAGATGAGTTAGGCAGCTTCGTATGGAGGCAGATTGATGGACAAAAGACCATATACGAAATAGGACAGCAATTAAAAGAAGAATTCAAGGAAGAAGCAGAGCCTCTATATGAAAGGTTAGTCCAGTTCATGAATATATTAAAGAACAACAAGTTTATAGAATTCTAAATTTCTTAAGTCATAAAAAATAGACGGATGTTAAACATCCGTCTATTTTTCATTTAGTTTATAAGTTCCTTTTAGCTCTTTCATTAGCGAAGAATTCTTTAGTTAGTTTAAATACTACTCCACTTAATCCAAGTACACCTATTAAGTTTGGTATAGCCATCATACCATTTAGTGTATCAGCTAAGCTCCACATGAATTCGAGTCCTCCAATAGCTCCTACAACTACTAGTACGCACCATAACAATCTGTAGATTAAGATTGGTTTTGTTCCTGCTAGATATTCAAGACATCTTTCACCATAGTATTCCCAACCAAGTACTGTTGAGTATGCAAATAGTACAAGGGATATACTTACTATATAGCGTCCACCAGGGATTGTTGCATCAAAAGCTGCGCTGGTAAGCTCTACTCCAGTTAGTCCAGTTTCCCATACACCAGTTGTTACTATACAAAGAGCTGTAATTGAAGCAATAACTAGGGTATCAGCAAATACTTCAAATACTCCCCATAAACCTTGACGAACTGGGTGGTCAGTTGTTGCAGCTGCGTGAGCTATAGGAGCACTACCTAAACCAGCCTCATTAGTGAATACTCCACGAGCAACTCCATATTTCATAGCATTTGCTATTGTAGCACCTGCAAATCCACCAACTGCTGCTGTTCCAGTAAAGGCATTTTTAAATATTAATCCAAAGGCCATTGGAATCTTGCTTATATTCAATAGGATAACTGCTAATCCACCAACAATGTAGATAACAGCCATAAATGGAACGAGTTTTTCTGTAAAGGCACCAATTCTCTTAAGTCCACCAATTATAACTAAACCTGTAACAATAGCTAATATGATTCCAGTGATAATTGGTTTTACACCGAAAGTAGATTGTAAAGCTATTGCAACAGAGTTAGACTGAGTCATATTTCCAATACCGAAGGAAGCAAGAGTACCTAATATTGCAAATATTATTGCTAGCCATTTCCAGCCTAAACCTTTTTCAATATAGTACATTGGTCCACCAAGGAAACGACCATCTTCTGTTTTTTCTCTGAATTTTACAGCTAATACAACTTCTGCAAACTTAGTGGTCATACCTAATACTGCAGCAAACCACATCCAGAAGATAGCACCAGGACCTCCAAGGGCTATAGCTGTAGCAACTCTTGCAATATTACCAGTACCAACGGTAGCTGCAAGGGCTGTAGCAACTGCTTGGAAAGCGGTAACTTCTCCTTCTCCTACCTGTTCTTTTGAAAACATTTTCATTAAAGTATTTCTAAGCACGTATCCTAGTTTTCTGATGGAGAAGAAGCCTGTTCTACTAGAAACATAAAGACCAGTACCTACGATAAGGATCAATATAGGTGGGCCCCATACGATACCGTTAACTAAATCGTTAATTTTCATTATGGTATCCATATAATTCCTCCTCTTAAATGTAAAAATATTTAAAATATTAACCATATTATACTCCATTTTAATATTTAATATATGGAACAAGCTATTTTGAATGAAAAGACAAAAAAATTAAAATATGACAAATATTTCTAATAAGTTGTTGACTTTTATCAAAAATAGAATCTTGTAAAATTATGGAGTATATGGTACTATGGTCCTATATAAATATAGTACTATAGACCTATCAGGGGGGATTATGAGGGACAAAGCAGCATTATACTATAACAAATGGGATCAAAATGAATCTTATAATGTTGATGAGGTATTAAATTTAAAACAACAACATATCTTGAACCTATTTGATTATGATGTGTCCATAGTAATGTTATTCAATGAATCTTTGAATGTAGCTATAACAAAGGCAGTGTATATTTATATTATATTTGGTCAGTTATTCAGAAAACAAATAGAGTTAAGAAAAGCCATAGCTAAGTATAGCTAGGCTTTTCTAGTATTTAATATTTTTGTTGTATATTTTCATAAGCGTAGGAATAAGTATTATCTGTATTGCTATTCCAGGCAATGCTGTAAATGAAATTCCATATAGGTATATATTAAGAGGTGGCATTGGTATTCCAAATCCTTTGCCTAAAAGGATTAGTGCAAGGCTAGATCCTATTCTTCCAACTATCATGCTTATTATAAGGGAGAGGATTAGCTTCATATTCAACTTTTTATATAGAATTCCTGATACTAATCCATATAGGCATAGTTCTACTAACATAAGCCACAAAACTGGTTGGGGAGGCATTCCAGTAATAGCATAGTTAAGTATTGGAGTCAAAAAACCTATTATGGCGCCTAGATAGGGACCTAGTATAAATCCAGACATAAGTACTGGGATATGCATAGGAAGAAAAACTGCACCGTTGACTCCTGTTAAGTGGAATATGCTAGGCAATATGATTCCAATGGATAATATAAGCCCTGCTATAACTAAATCCCTGGTTTTAAACATATAAAATAACTCCTTTCATATAAATTCCATAAGATAAACTATTTGTGCCTTATATTAATATTATACAGATATTTTGTGGGACAATATTACTTTAGTTCATTTATGAGGACAAAACTTATTTAACTAAATTTAGTACTAAAGGACTAATTGCAACCATATTGTAACCATTTTTTACCTTTAAAGGCTTATATAATAAGTTATATGAAAATTAAGGGGAAAAGGGGGATATAAGCAATAAATTACATGGTAGGTTACATGTAGTAAATATTCAAATATTTATATGTAGGATTTGTTAAGTAAAATAATTACAATAAAAAGGACCTTGTTTACACTGATTTTTTAGGTGTATAAAATTGGAAAGGGGGATAATGTGACCTATTATATTGGACTTATATTTGTTATTCTTTTGATTTTATTTAGCTTAGACGACCTTATATGGGATATTTATATATTATTTAGATCAAGAAGGATGAAAAAGGCTACAAACATCATAACCTATAAAGAGTTAAGGGATACAGTTCCAGGACTACTTGCTATTGTAATAGCGGCATACAGGGAAGAAAATGTGTTAGAGGATGTTATAGAAAACTTAATAGAGACTAATCATTATCCTGATTCCATGTATCATATTTTCTTAGGAGTATATCCAAATGACCTGGGGACTTTAAGTGTAGCAGATAAGCTGTCTAAAAAGTATGCAAATGTACATAAGGTTGTACATGTATTAGATGGTCCAAGTTCAAAAGCAGACAATATTAATAATGTTATAAAGAAGATATTAGAATTTGAAAAAGAAAAAGGGATTAGGTTTAAGGGCATTGTAGTACACGACTCTGAAGATGTAGTCCATCCTTACGAATTATTAGTAGAAAATTATCTTTTAAATTTTCATAAAGCTATACAAATGCCTGTATTTCCACTGCAAAGAATGCCTAACTTTAGAAATGTTTTCACAAACATGATATCAGGCACCTATGCTGATGAGTTTGCAGAAAATCATTACAGTATACTTGTGGCTAGAAATGATGTTGGTTCCTTTGTACCATCTGCAGGTACCGGATTTGCTCTTTCAAGAGAAATATTGGACAGCTTTCCTGACAATAATATATTTCCTTTAGACAGCTTAACTGAGGATTATAAACTTTCCCTATTATTAAAGGAAAAGGGGTATCATCTCCATTATGTATTGGAGGAAGTAGAAAGGCTTAAAGGAGATGGGAAGATGGTAAGGGAGTTATTTCTACAAGAAGCATATTCCCAGCTACTTATAGTGCTGCAGTAAGGCAGAAAACTAGATGGATATATGGCATAACTATGCAGTCCTTTAAGCTGAGAGATATATTGAAAAATGATAAATTACCCTTGATTGCTAAGTACAGTTTATATAAAGATTGGAAGGCCAAGTTTGGAAATATATTGTTGGGGCCAGCCTATTTGATTTTCATGTATTTTATATTATCTTTGTTTGTCGATATTCCCATAATGTATCCTAAATACACCTTATCCTGGTATTTGATGATGTTTGTAACCTTCATAATGATAGAAAGACAGCTTTTAAGAGGAAGAGCTGTAAAAAATGTATATGGATATAAAAGTGCTTTTATTAGTGTACTGTTTCCTCCACTGTTTCCCTTTAGGATGTTAGTTGGGAATATTATAAACTTCCATGCTACCTTGAGAGCCTGGAAAATGTATCTTTTTAAGTCCAATAACAAGGCTGGGGGTAAGAGGCCTAGATGGAATAAGACAGATCATGAATTTTTAGAAGCTAGAGTCTTAAAAACTTTTAGAAGGAACCATTATAAATAGGTTCCAGTTTTATGTGAATTGTATCGATTGTCTTTTATCAAAAACATAATTATAGACTCTCCAACCCTACACTGATTGAGAGAGCCTTATTGATAGGAAAAATTTCTTTTTCATTTATTCTACCCACATATCTTTTTAAACGTCTTTTATCTATTGTAATAATCTGCTCTAATAAAACCATTGATGGAATGGCTAATACTGAAGTGGATTCCAATATATGGTGAGTTGGCATTCTAGCTTTATAGTGAATTTTTCCTGTAATTACTGCTACAATAACTGTAGGACTAAATTTATTACCTATATTGTTTTGAATAATTAAAACTGGACGGTATCCTCTTTGTTCCGATCCAACTCCATAATTCAAATTGGCATAAAATATATCCCCACGTATAATGCAGTTATCCATGCACTTCATCTCCTTCCAAATAACCTAAATAAGTAAATCAACAAATCTTTATCGTTAATTTTAAGTAAAATCGGACGGCTGTTGGCACAGCACCACGGGAATTGCACCCTTTCGACGTTCTGCCGAAACCCTACCCATCGCCTGCGACGCTTTTAACGCTCGGACTATGGCTATAAGGGAGTATCATTGTCCTATTTATATGTCACCGCCTGCAAACTGCCATATTTGCTTTGAGACCCGATATTATTCGCTCTCCCTAAAAAGAGGTCTTGGCGTATTAGCCTCTTGGCTCGATATAAATGAATGTATCCGCTTTACTTTATGCTGCACCAGCGTTATCTTCTGTGCTTTCTTTATCAAGGAACAAAATTCTAATGTGCAAACAGACCATAAGAAATGTGGAAAGGGGTGGATACTTCTTCTTATGGATTTATCTATTAAGCTACATTGAAGGTTAAAATTTTTGTAATCAGCTTAGTTTCCAGCCTGCGACGTAATGCTTCGTCCACACAATAATGTGAATTACCACTTTCATCGTATAACTGCCTTATGGACAATGCAGCGATATACCCTTCATAATGTTTGAGAACGGCATTGATAGCATCCACATCTCCACTAGAAGCTGATACGATAAGTGGGTAGGAAAGTAGATGATTATTTTTCCTTGTTTTCTTACTCATGGGCATCTCCCTCCATAAATTCTTTTATCTGCTGTAAAGTTTTTGTCCTTTGGTACTGTACAGTAGAACGTAGCATATTGAGCTTGTCCCCAATTTCTCGATCAGATAATTCAAGGAAATAGGAAAGTAAAATAATATCTCTTTTGTGTTCTGGCAAACTTTGTAATGCCCCTGCAATAACATCATCTGTAACAATAACATCCAGACCTAGCACATTGAAAATCTGTTCAGTAACAAAGTATTTATCTAATGTGTAAAGCTGTTCCATTTCCTTTGCAGACAAATCTGAAAATGTTTTCTCCTTTCTGCGTTGACGTTGCAATTCATCGTAATAATCTCTTGCCTCATGCTTCAGGATTTTTTTGCAAAAGCTATCAAAAGTGTGTCGCTTACTTTGCTCATGGCTATTAGGTTTCATATTCTCACCCCCTTTCGGGCGGTGACTTCGTTGTTCCCCTTTCACCACTACTACGGTGGGAGCTGCAAAACTGCCAAACTTATAAGAAAACTTCTGAAAAAGCTTTAAATAAAACGCAAAAATGCCCGACTGCAAATGCAGTCGGGCATAAGTGGAGATATTAACATTTACTTGATGATGTATATGTTCATATTGATAGGCGAAATAATCTGTAAATAAATAATAATTATTTTTAAATGACACATCTATATAAAAATGAGTTATATAGATAACCTGATATCGCTGCAACAAATGCGCAGCGGTGTAGACTGTATTGCCCAACACATAAAAATCCCTCCAAACCTCATGGCTTTGGAGGGTAAATATTTAAGCACATAGGTATACCCACCAAAACACATTTTTTTTATTTGGCAGGTATAATTTTTAATCTTCCATAGAGTTTTAAAAAGAACGGAATGCAAATTATCTACTGATTTCCGTTTTTTATATCAAATATATCATTGATCATTCTTGCTTTGTTCTTCTAATAAATATTTTTTTCAACAATCAGAACTAACATAGTTCTCATGTTATGTTCTCCTTTAAAGGTTATGCTTTTATTATTCTATAATGAATCGTAAAGCAATATTATTGAGGCCTTAGGCAAAATATGAAATGATATCTTCGAAGTTTAATCTTTCTCCATATCAAACACACCAAAACTAAAAAAATCCTGTATAGGTGATATGATTTGTTTGATAATTTCAACATCATGGTCTGTTAAATCATATATATATATTTCAGCTCCGTAATGAGCACTACAAAAATTATCTTTGATATTGATTGTAAAGAAATCAGTCCATTTATCATAGTTATCTGGTTTGGGTTCAGCAAGAATATCTTGTATCATTTTTTCCGACAAGATTCCAATGATTGATATTTCATTTTTACTTTTTTCAGCCTCATTAAGTTTTCCATATTTCAAAGCTTTTTCTATTACCTCTTTTTCATTTTTCCAGCATCGAATCTCAAAATTATGACCAGGTTTTAAAAATACAGACATAATCTGTTTCCACCAATTTACATTAATATTATTAATTTCATAGTCAATTACATTAAGACTTATTCTTTTCATAATCTTTCACCTTACTTATTATTTTAAATGAGTGGTAGTAATTGCCTTTTATAAAGCACAATTACTACCACTATAGAATTACTATTGAAGAACTAGATTATCATTTGAAAATGGAATGACAGGAATAGGATCCATAGGTAAAACTAGGTCAATTATAATTACTACGGCCGTTGCCCAAAGCGCCGCTTTAACTATCCAATTTCCCTCGGAGGATACTTTTGCAGCTGCTTTAGAAGCTGCACTAACAACATCTTTTACAGTGTCTTTCCAGTTGCTGTCACATCTATCAATAAGAGTGCTTCTTGAAACACTATCGTAAACATAGAGGCAATCTTTTCCGTTAGATGTATATTTTGCAATATGATAGTTAGCTACATTTTTAACTATTTTACCACTATTATTAACTTTATCAACATGAAAATTTATATGCTCTACAGGATATGAAAATTTTCCGAACTTATGAGCATGAGGTCCAATAATCTTTAATTGGATATCACCTACTGTAACTGGGCCCCAATATAAATTTCCATTGCTGCTAAGCGTTATTCGCGAAGAATCTTGTGATGAATGATTCAGAAAATTGTTTAATTCCTTTTCTATTTCTGCAATTTCTTTATTGTTTAATTCTGGAAACAATTCTTGAACTAATCCAGTAGTATTAACAGATAAAGAATCTCGCGGACCGCTTGTAGCAAAGGCTGTAGCCGTCATAGACATTACCATTGAAACTACTAATGTGAAACTTAATAGCTTTTTAATTAGCTTCTTCATGTTAGATACTCCTTTCATGATTACAATGCATATAATGGCATTACAAGCAACTGTAATGCCATTATATGCATTGTAATCTAATTTGTCAACAACTATTATTATATATTGTAGTTATTCTATGATAATGTCATATTGAATTTATTCTGATAAAATGTCATG
>JAAROH010007791.1_pt1 | contig 33345 bp, 24 predicted proteins | sample 7248631 | NCBI WGS metagenome assembly JAAROH01 (sample SAMN09772309, study PRJNA484901) | compost metagenome | isolation source: Vermicomposting unit | place: India | reverse complement strand
CGCGCAGAACCTGCACCCACGGCTCGGGTCGAACTTCAGATTCTGCGCGTCGCGGGGCTGGTGGGGCACGGGTGGCGCGCAAAACCTTAACCGGCGGTTGAGGCCAGACCCCAGATTCTGCGCGTGTCCCGCTCGCGAGACAACCCCTCTCGCGCAAAACCTGAAGCCCGGCACGAAGCCCAGCTTCAGCAATCGCGCACCACCGCCCTGTGCCCGTGAGGCGCAAGGCCGCGCATATGAAGGAGGTCCGACACATGGGCGTGCGCTTCATCATCGGCGGCGCCGGCTCGGGCAAGAGCCAGCGCTGCCTGGACGAGCTGACCCAGGCCGCGCAGGCGGCGCCCGCCGGCCCGCCGCTCATCCTGCTGGTGCCCGAACAGGCCACCTTCCAGGTGGAGCAGGCGCTGCTGGGGAGCGGGCGGCTAAAGGGCATCATCCGGGCGCAGGTGCTGTCGTTTCAGCGGCTGGCCTGGCGGGTCTCCCTGAAAGTCGGCGGCCTTGCGCTGCCGCCGCTCAGCAACCTGGGCAAGCAGATGGTGCTGCGCGCGCTGCTGGAGAAGAAGCGGGATGACCTCCGCCTCTTCCATCAGGTGGCGGACAAGCCCGGCTTCATCGAGCGGGTGGCGGGCTCCATCCGGGAGCTGCGCAGTTACCGGCAGGGACCGGAGAGCCTGCGGCGGCAGCTGTCGCAGCTGGAGGCCGAAGGGCTGGGCGAGACCAGCCTGGGGGCCAAGCTGCACGACCTGGCCCTGGTGATGGACGAGCTGCGGAGTTCTATCGAAGGAAGGTTCACGGATCCCGACGAGTACCTGACCGTCCTCGCGGCCCGGCTGGAGGAGAGCCGGCTGCTGGAGGGGGCCGAGGTCTGGGTGGACGGCTTCAACGGCTTCACTCCGCAGGAGCTGGCGGTGCTCGGGGCCGTCATGCGGTCGGCGCGCCAGGTGCACATCAGCCTCTGCATCCCGCCCGGCCAGCTCTACAAGGCCGGGGGCCACCACTCGCCGTCGGACCTCTTCCACCCGGTGCTTTCGACCTACGACCAGCTGATGCAGCTGGCGGCAGAGAGCGGCGTCGCCGTGGACCCGCCCCTGTACCTGAACGAGCCGCTCCGGTTCCGCGGCGCCCCCGAACTGGCCCATGTCGAGCGGTACCTGTTCCGCCAGTCCGCCCCGGCCTGGCCCGGCGCCCCCGAGCGCATCGCCCTGGTGGAGGCGCAGAACCGGCGGGAGGAGGTGGCCGCGGCGGCCCGGGAGATCCTGCGGCTGGTGCGGGAGGAGGGGCTGCGCTTCCGGGAGATCGCCGTCGTCGCCCGGGATCTGGAGGGCTACGGCGACCTTGCGGCCACCCTCTTCGCCGAGCACGGCATCCCGGCGTTCATCGACCGTCGGCGCACCGTGGCGCACCACCCGCTGGTGGAGCTCCTGCGCGCGGCGCTGGAGGTGGTGGTGCAGGACTGGGCCTACGGCCCCGTCTTCCGGTACCTGAAGACCGACCTGACCGGCGTCTTCCGCGCCGAGATCGACCTCCTGGAGAACTACGTGATCGAGCACGGCATCCGCGGCCGGGCCTGGCAGCAGCAGGAGCCCTGGCAGTACCTGCGCCGCTACACGCTGGAGGAGGACGCCGTCCCGGCCGGGCCGGCCCAGCAGGCGCTGCTGGACGAGATTCACCGCATCCGCCGCCGGGCGACGGCGCCGCTCCTGGCCTTCCAGCGGCGCCTCCAGCGCCGGGGACGGCCGGGGCCCACGGTGCGGGAGATCACCACCTACCTGTTCCAGCTCCTGGACGATCTGAAGGTCGCCCGGCAGCTGGAGGCGTGGAAGGCGGAGGCTGAACAGCGGGGCGACCTGGAGACGGCCCGGGAGCACGAGCAGGTCTGGACCCGTGTGCTGGAGCTGTTCGACCAGATCGTCGAGGGGCTGGGGGACCAGGTCCTGAGCCCCAAGGTCTACCTGCAGGTGCTGAGCGCCGGCCTGGACGGGCTGAAGCTGGGACTCATCCCGCCCGGGCTGGACCAGGTCATCGTCGGCACGGTGGAGCGGAGCCGCCACGCCGGCGTGCGCGCCACCCTGATCCTCGGCGCCACGGAGAAGGACTTCCCGCCCCAGCCCGCCGAAGACGCGATCTTCACCGACCGGGAGCGGGAGCGGCTGAAGCAGTCGGGGCTGGACGTGGGCCCCACCAGCCTGGAGCGGCTCTTCCAGGAGCAGTTCCTCACCTACGTGGCGCTCACCCGCGGCTCCGACTTCCTCTGGATCAGCTACCCCCTGGCCGACGAGTCCGGCCGGGCCGCGGCGCCCTCGCCGGTGGTCGGCCGGATGCGCCGGCTCTTCCCCGAACTGAAGCCCCGTCCGGCCGCGCCGCCGGCGCCGGATGCCGAGGCTGCCGTGGCGCAGGTGGCCACCCCCCGGCAGCTGGCGGCTGCGGTGGCCCGGGCGCTGCGCCGGGCCCGGTCTGGGTACGCTGTCGAGCCCCACTGGCTGGACCTCTACCAGTGCATCGTCCTGGACCCCGACCTGCACCGGGAGGGCGCGGCGGTCCTGGCCGCGGTGGGCTACGAGGAGTGGCTGCGCCGCCGGGGCACGCCGGTGGGGCGGGAGCTGGCCCGGCTGCTCTACGGCGACCGGCTGGTGACCAGCGTCAGCCGGCTGGAGGCGTTCCTGTCCTGCCCGTTCCGCCACTTCGCGGGCTACGCCCTGCGACTGCAGGAGCGGGCCGAGTTCGCCGTCAGCGCACCCGAGTTCGGCCTCTTCTACCACGCCGCGCTCTCCCTGTTCGTGCGGGAACTGGAACGGGACGGGCTTGCGTGGGACACGCTGACCCCTGACGAGGCCTGGCGGCGGATGGACAGCATCATCGACCGGCTGGCGCCGAGGCTGCAGAGCGAGATCCTGCTGTCCAGCCCGCAGCACCGGTACCTGCTCCGGGTCATCCGTCGGACCCTGCAGTCCTCGTTGGACTACCTCAGCGAGCACGTGCTCCACGGGGAGTTCCGGCCGGTGGCCGTGGAGGTGCCCTTCGGTGAGGAGATGGACGGCCTGCCGCCGGTGGAGGTGGACCTGCCGGGCGGAGGGCGGGTGCTGCTGCGGGGCCGCATCGACCGGGTGGATGCCCTGGAGGGGCGCGACGGCCGCTGGTACGTGCGGGTCATCGACTACAAGTCCGGCCGGCGGGACCTGCGGCTGGGCGACTTCTACCACGGCCTGACCCTGCAGCTCCTGCTCTACCTGATGGCTGTGGTGGAGGGGGGCGAGCCGCTGCTGCCCGGGACGCGGGTGCCCGCCGGGGCGCTCTACCTGCCGGTCTACGACCCGGTCGAGCCGGTGAACGCCCCTGTCCCGCCGGACGAGGTGCGCCCGCTGCGGCGGAAGCGGTATCAGGCCCGGGGGCTGGTGAGCGACGACCCGGCCGTCATCCGGGCCATGGACGCCGCCGGACTGGGGCTCATCCAGGCGAAGCTGAAGAAGGACGGTACCGTGTACAAGGGCGCGCCGGTGGCCAGCCCGGACCAGTTCCGGCAGCTGTTCGCGCACCTGCGGCGGGTGGTGCGGGCCTGCGGCGAGCAGATCCTGCAGGGCGAGGCGGCGATCGCCCCGTACCGGCTCGGCCCGCACACGGCCTGTCAGTACTGCGCCTACCGCGCGGTCTGCCAGTTCGATCCGGCGGTGGAGCCCCAAGGATACCGGCGGCTGGAGAAGATGGACGCCCCCGACGTCTGGCAGCGGGTGGCGGCTGCAGGAGGTGAGGGCGATGTCTGACGTGCGCTGGACGCCCGAGCAGGAGCAGGCGATCACCGCCCGGGGTGCGGACGTCCTGGTGGCGGCCGCGGCCGGGTCGGGCAAGACCGCCGTCCTGGTGGAGCGGATCATCCGGCGGCTGGTGGACGAGCGGGACCCGCTGGACGTGGACCAACTGCTGGTGGTGACCTTCACCGAGGCGGCCGCGACGGAGATGCGGGACCGGATCGGCGCCGCGCTGCAGGCCGCCCTCGCCGGGAATCCGGAGAACGAGCGGCTGCAGCGGCAGCTGGCGCTGCTGGGCCGGGCGTCCATCAGCACCCTGCACAGCTTCTGCCTCAGCCTCGTGCGCCAGTACTTCTACCGGCTGGGGCTGGACCCCGCGGTTTCGGTGATGGGGGAGCACGAGGCCCTGCTCCTGCGCCATGAGGTGCTGGACCAGCTCTTCGCCCGCCGGTTCGACGAGGAGGAGGACGGGCCCTTCCACGCCCTGGTGGACCGCTACGGCGGGGGCCGGGACGACGAGGGGCTGCGGAACTTGGTGCTGGCCATCTATGACCACATGCAGGCCCTGCCGTGGCCTGACCAGTGGCTGGAGGAGAGTCTGGCCCGGTTCGACGTGCCGGAAGGCGCGGCCATCGAGGACCTGCCGTGGTGGCCGCCGCTCCGGCGGCAGATCCGGCTGGAGCTGGAGCTCGCGGCTGAAGCCCTGGCCTCTGCCCGGGCGCTGGCCGCCCGTCCTGGCGGTCCTGCAGCCTACCTCGACGTGCTGGCGGCGGAGGAGGCGGCGGTCCGGGCGGCTGCCGCGCGGACCGAGACCGGATCCTACGCCGACCTGGCGGAGGCGGTGGCCGCGGTGGCCTTCGGCCGGCTGCCCGGGACCAAGAAGGGCGAGGTGGACGAAGGGCTGAAGGAGGCGGTGGGGAAGCTGCGGGAGCGGGCCAAGAAGGCCGTGCGTGCGGTGCAGGAGCAGTGGTTCTGCCGCACCGCCGACGAGTGGCTGGCGGACCTGCGGGCCATCGCCCCCCACCTGCGCACCCTGGGCGGTGTGGTGCGGGAGTTCGCCGAGGCCTTCCGGGAGGCCAAGGCCGCTCAGTCCGCCATCGACTTCAACGACCTGGAGCGGCTCGCCCTGCAGCTCCTCCGAGACTCGACCTCCACGCCCGACCGGCTCGTTCCCTCGGATGTGGCCCGGGACCTCCGGGCCCGCTACCGGGAGATCCTGGTGGACGAGTACCAGGACATCAACGGCGTGCAGGACGCGATCCTGACCCTGGTCGCCCGGGACGGGCAGGAGGGCCCGCCCAACCGGTTCATGGTGGGCGACGTGAAGCAGTCCATCTACCGGTTCCGGCACGCGGACCCCGGCCTGTTCCTGGCCAAGTACGGCGCGTACCGGCCCTGGGCCGGCGCGCCCGAACCCGGCGCGGCCGGCGCCCGCATCGTGCTGGGGGCCAACTTCCGCAGCCGGGAGGGCGTGGTGAACGCCGTCAACTTCCTCTTCCGGCAGATCATGAGCGCACGGGCGGGCGAGCTGGACTACGACCGGGACGCCGAGCTGGTGTACCGGGCCGGCTATCCGCCCCTGCCCGGGGAGGAGGCGGCGGAGCCACCGGTGGAGCTGCACCTCCTGGACGGGGAGGAGCGGGGGCCCGCGGACGGCGCCGGATCGGGCCAGGCCCCGGCTGCATCCGGCCCCGAGGCGGCGTCGGGGGACGGCGTCGCCGGCGAGGCCGACGGCGAGGAGGAAGACCCGGCGCTGGCCGAGCTGGCCGACCTGACGGCCATGGAGCGGGAGGCCCGGCTTATCGCCGCCCGCATCCGGGCGATGGTGGACGGCACCGCCGACCAGCCGCCCGTGCAGGTCTGGGACCGGAAGCTGAAGACCTACCGGCCCCTGCAGTACCGGGACATCGCCATCCTGCTCCGGGCCACGACCGGGCGGATCAACACGATGATCGAGGTGCTGAGCCAGTCCGGGATCCCCGCTTACGGCCAGGTATCGACCGGCTACTTCCAGGCCACCGAGGTGCAGGTGTTCCTGAGCCTCCTGCAGGTGCTGGACAACCCCCTGCAGGACATCCCGCTGGCGGCGGTCCTGCACTCGCCCATCGTCGGCCTCTCCGCCGCCGACCTTGCCCGCATCCGGCTGGCGAACCCCCGGGGCTCCTTCTACGACGCCCTGGTCGCGGCCGCGGCGCCCGCGAGCGGGGCGGCGATGGCGGAGGCGGCCGCGGCGCCCGCGAGCGAGGCGGCGATGGCGGAGGCGGCCCCGGCGCCCGCGAGCGGGGCGGCGATGGCGGAGGCGGCCGCGGCGGCGGACCCGGCGGAGGCCGGAGCGACGACGTCGACGGCGCCGGGGCTGGAGGGCGTCCTCGTTCGGTTCCTGGAGTGTTTGGACCGCTGGCGCACCCTGGCCCGGCGCAGGCCCCTCAGCCAGGTGGTCTGGCAGATCCTGCAGGAGACCGGCTATCTGCACTACGTGGGCGGCATGCCCGGCGGAGCGCAGCGGCAGGCCAACCTGCTGGCCCTGTACGAGCGGGCCCGGGAGTTTGACCAGTTCGCCCGCCAGGGGCTGTTCCGGTTCCTGCGCTTCATCGAGCGGCTGCAGGCGGAACAGTCCGACATGGGCACCGCCCCCGCGCTGGGCGAGGGCGAGGACGTGGTCCGCATCATGTCCATCCACAAGAGCAAGGGGCTCGAGTTCCCGGTGGTCTTCGTGGCCGGCCTGGGCAGTTCGTTCTCCGACCGGGACCTGCGCGGCGACCTGCTCCTCAACCGGGACCTGGGATTCGGCCCGCAGGTGGTGGACCCCGGGACGCGGCTGAAGTACCCGACCCTGGCCTACCATGCGGTGCGGGAGGTCACGCGGCTGGCCAATCTGGCGGAGGAACTGCGGGTGCTGTACGTGGCCCTGACCCGGGCCCGGGAGCGGTTGGTGCTGGTCGGCAGCGTGAAGAGCCTGCGGGCGGCGTGTGCGCGCTGGTCCCGCGGGGCCGGAGCGCCGGGCTGGCCCCTGCCCGAGTCGCTGCTGCTCTCCGCCCGGAGCTATCTGGACTGGATCGGCCCGGCGGTGCTGCGCCACGCGGACGGCGCCCCGCTCAGGGAACTGGCGGGCGAGGGCGGGACGGCCCCCGGGAGCGGCCCGGATCCCGCCGTGGCGGGCGATCCCTCCCGCTGGGAGGTGACGATCTGGGATCCCGCGTCGCTGCAGCAGATTCTGCAGCCGCGGCCTGAGGCAGCCCCGCCGGCGGTGGACTGGGCCCGCATCGGCGCGGCCGAGCCCCTCGACCGGCCCCTGGACGAGGCCCTCCACGCACGGCTGCGGGCGCGCTTCGGCTGGCGCTATCCCTTCGAGCCGGTGGTACGCCGCTTCGGCAAGCTGTCGGTGACGGAGCTGAAGGGCTACTTCGATCCGGATGCCGAGGCGCCGGCCGAGGAGATGGTGCCGCCGGCCGAGGAGATGGCGCCGCCGGCCGAGGAGATGGCGCCGCCGGCCGAGGGGTCTGCGCCGCCGGTTGAGGAACCGGCGCCGTCCACGGAGCCGTCATCCAGCACCTTCGCGGCCCGGCCCCGGTTCCTGCAGCAGGACCGCCGCGCGCTCTCGCCCACTGAGCGGGGTACCGCGGTGCACGTGGTGATGCAGCACCTGGACCTCAGCCGCCCGTTGGACGCGGAGGGGGTGGGGCGCCAACTGGCGGAGATGGTGGAGCGGGAGCTGCTCACACCGCAGCAGGCGGCGGCGGTGGACGCGGAGGCCATCGCGGATTTCTTCGCCTCGCCCCTGGGCCTGCGGATCCTTCAGTCCCGGGACCGGGTCAGCCGGGAGCTCTCCTTCACGCTGGCCGTTCCCGCGGCGGAGGTCTACGGCGACCTGCCCCCGGAGGCGGCCGCCGGCGACGTGGTCATCGTGCAGGGGATGGTCGACCTGCTGCTGGAGGAGGAGGACGGGTACGTCCTGGTGGACTACAAGACCGACCGGCGCGACCCCGTGCAGGCGGCACAGCGCTACACCACCCAGATCCGCTTCTACCGGCGGGCCGTGGAGGAGATCCTGGGCCGGCCCGTGAAGGAGGCCTACCTGCACTTCCTGGCCAGCCGCAGATCGATCGCCGTGTGAGCACGATCTGCGCCGGGTTCCAGGCCGGGGTGAGCGCCGGTCCCGGCCTGGACGGCCGCGTGTCAGGACGCCGCCTGTGTGCAGGTGCCGCCACGCTGGCCGGCACACCCGGTCGTGTCCGGCGACGTGTACCCGCAGACTTCGCAACTGCAGATGGCGCACAATCAGGAAACGGGCGACCGGAAAGCGGTCGCCCGTCCGTCTGCCGTCCGGTCGCTCGTGCCCTGGCTGACACTCGTTCCGCTGTTCACCCGTCTGGCAGACGTTCCGTTGCCCGCCCGCCCGCGCCTTCGGTGCACCCCAGCTCCGATTCGTCGTCCTTCAGGGGCTCATCACCGTCAGGGGCCCGCCCTCTCTCAGAGGCCTATCGCTCGCGACCGCCGGCCCGGTGGCCGGTGCGGTGCCGGCGTTCCACGACGTTCGTACTGCGGCCGGGAAAGGCACGTGCGCGTTGGACGGCTGTTCATGGCGACAGAGGCGGCGCCCCGGCAGCCGGGGCTAGCCCGTCCTTCTCCGGGAAAGACTAGGCGGCAGGCACCCGGGGCGCCCGCGCAGAGGCGGAGTTCCGCCGGGACGGGGCGGAACGGGCGGCCTGACGCCGGAACAGTGCGGCAGGTCTGAGACAGGAGGATACAGGCGGGCGTTTAACTCTAAGAGAGGGACTCACTCCCAAGTACTCCTGTGGAGGCTGCCCGGAACGTGCTAGACATCCTGCGCGACAACCCGCTTCTGCTCCTCTTCATCGTCGCGGGCATCGGGTACCCGCTGGGCCGCGTCCGGATCGGCGGGATCCACCTGGGCGTGGCGGCGGTGCTTTTCGTCGGTCTGGCCTTCGGCGCGTTGGATCCCAGCCTGAAGTTGCCGGAGATCGTGTACCAGTTCGGACTGGCCCTGTTCGTCTACTGCGTGGGCCTGAGCAGCGGCCACGGGTTCCTCCGGTCGTTCCGGGGGAAGGGCGTGATCTATAACCTGCTGACCTTGGGCGTGATCCTCCTGGCCGCGGCGCTGCTGCTCATCCCGCATTACCTGCTGTCGCTCCGGCCCGGCGAGACGGCGGGCGTCTTCGCCGGCCTGCTCACGTCCACCCCGGCGCTGGCGGCGGCGGTGGAGTACCTGACCCGAGCCGGGGCCGCCGGGCAGCTCTCCGACCCGGTGGTGGGCTACTCCATCGCCTACCCGGCCAGCGTCCTGGGGGTCATCCTGGCGATCTACCTGGCCGAGCGCTGCTTCCGCATCGACTACCGGGCGGAGGCCCGCACGCTGAAGGACGTGCCGGGCGTCTCGCCCGAGATCACGTGCTGGACCCTGCGGGTGTGCCGGCCCAAGGCGTTCGGGCGCACGGTGCGGGACCTGGTGGCGGAGCACCGGCTCCAGGTGGTGTTCGGCCGGATCCGGCGGGGTGACCACGCCGACGTGGTGAGCTGGGAGACCCACCTGGAGGAGGGCGACCTGGTCACCGCCGTCGGCCCGGTGGAGGAGCTGGAGCGGGCCGCGCAGGTCATCGGCTGCGTCAGCGAGGTCCAGGCGGACCTCGACCGGTCCGAGGTGGACATGCGGGAGGTCTTCGTCTCCAACCCCGAAGTCGCCGGCCGCACCCTCCGGGAGCTGAACCTGCCCAACCGGTTCGGGGCCGTGGTGTCGCGGGTCTGGCGCGGCGACCTGCAGCTCCTCCCGTACGCGGACATGCCGCTGGAGCTGGGCGACCGGGTGCGGGTCCTGTCCCGCCGGGAGCGGCAGCAGGAGGTGGCCGCGTACCTCGGGGACTCCTACCGGGCGATTTCCGAGATCGACATCGCGGTGCTGGGCCTGGGCATGGCGCTGGGCATCGGCCTGGGGCTGGTGCCGATCCCGCTGCCCGGCGGCATCACGGTGCGGCTGGGACTGGCCGGCGGCCCGCTGATCGTCGCCCTCTTCCTGGGGGCCCGGCAGCGGACCGGATCGCTGGTCTGGGTGCTGCCCTACTCGGCGAACATGCTGCTGCGGCAGATGGGGCTGACCATCTTCCTGGCCGCGGTGGGCACCCGGTCGGGTTACGAGTTCGCGCAGATGCTGACCCAACCGCGGGGCTGGGCGATCCTCGGCGCGAGCGCGGCGATCATCGTGCTGCTCTCGTGGGTGATGCTCTACGTGGGCTACCGCTGGCTGCGCATCCCCATGGGGCTGCTGACGGGCATGGTCGCCGGGATGCAGACCCAGTCGGCCACGCTGGGCTTTGCCCTGGACCAGGCCGGCAACGACCTGCCTACGGTGGGCTACGCGATGGTGTACCCGATAGCGATGGTGGTGAAGATCGTCCTGGCGCCGGTGCTGCTGGCCTTGCTCACGTAGCCCGCCGCCCGGAGGCGGATCCCGTGCATCCATCCGGTCCTTCCGGCTGCGCCGATTCGGCCGCCGGAGACGGCCGTTCCCACCCTGCGGGCCCGGTCAGGGCCCGCAGTCTTTCCATGGGGAGGAAGATCTCGCGCGCGACCAGCGCTTCCGTACGCTGCGCCACGCGGCCTGTGCCCTCGGGGTGGTAGGCGGCGAGCAGTCCGCGCATGTACCAGGTGGCCAGCCGGCCGACGAAGCCGGCTGCCGGCTCGGCCACGGCGAAGCCGAGGGCATCGACCCCGCGGTGGAGCACGGTCATCCCCCAGAGACCCGCGGCCCCGGCCAGGGCGGGGTCCGACTCCACCGCCCGGGCCAGGGCGCGCAGGTCGGCCACCAGGGTTCGCCGGAGCCACAGGATGCGCCGGTGCGGGCTCTGGCCTGCGGTCTTCTCAGCCAGGCGGCGGCTGTCCAGGTGCAGCTCCAGCACCAGGTCGCCCCGGCGGAGCGACGCCCCGCCTTCCACGGCGATGCCCCGGCCCCGGTAGCGGCGCACGGCGTAACCCAGGACGCCGTCCGGGCGGGCCGGCCGGATGCCGAGGAACCTACGGACGAGGCGATCCCATGTCCGGACCAGGCGGCGCATCCGTCACCCTCCTTTCCGCCGGCTCCAGCAGCTCCGACAGGCTGACCGGCGTGAGCCCCCGGCGCCTGAGCCCGGCGATCACCCGGGGCAGCGCCCGGGCCACGACCGCCGGGGCGTCGGGCCGTGAACCCGGTCCGGCCGCGTCGTGCAGCAGCAGGACGGTGCCGGGCTTCGCGCGGCGCATGGCGTCCAGGTAGATGGAGTGGGCCGTGGTCGCCCGGGACCACTCGGCCACGTGCAACGACCAGACCACTGGGATGAGCCGGTGCCGCCTGGCGGCGATCCCCGTCCAGAGGTTGAAGATGCCCCACGGCGGCCGGTAGTAGCGGGGCCGGCGCTGCAGGATCCCGGTCAGGACCCGCACGGTGGCCTCCACGTCCGCCAGGGTGGACCGCAGCCCCTGCAGGGCCGCCGGGCGGTGCCGGTAGCCGTGCACGCCCACTTCGTGGCCCGCGGCGGCCACCTGCCGCACCAGGTCGGGATGAGCCTCCGCCCGGCTGCCCAGCATGAAAAAGGTCGCCCGTACCCCGAAGCGGTCCAGGATCTCCAGGATCCGCGGGGTCCACACCGGATCCGGACCGTCGTCGAAGGTGAGCGCGACCTGTGGCGGCACGGCCGGCAGCCCCGTGAGCGCGCGGCGGAAACCGGTCCGCGCCAGCAGGGTGGGCAGACCGGTGTAGCCGAAGAGGGTGAGCAGGAGCAGGGTCATCGGATCGGGCACACCCGTCCCCCCCTCACGCGGGATGATCGTCCCTGGGAAGACAGGAGAGGACCTCTTCTTTGGCGAATTTTCTGTCTCCAGGAGGGATGACCGGTGCATGGGGGAGTGCGTGGATTCCTGATCACGCTGGGGATATGGGTGTTTCTGACGCTGACCCACATGACCATCGAGTGGATCGGCGGGCGCAGCCCCCTGGCGATGTTCGCCCGGGAGCCGCGGGCGCGGTACATCGCGATCACGGTGGCCGTCGTGCTGGCCTTGGGGACGGCCATCGGCGTCGCCTCCGACCGGGTGCGCCGTCGCGCCGCGCAGGCCGCCGGCGCCGCCGGTGGAAAGGAGGAGTCTGCATGGCCAGGGTGATTCTAGTCTACGAGCCCAAGCGGGCCGGTACGTATGCGGACCTGCTGGAGCGTGCGATCCCTAATCCGGCCGATTACCGGCTGATCCCCTGCACCAGCCGGGAGGAGGCCGAGCGCGCCATCGGCGAGGCGGAGATCCTCTTCTGCTTCCGGTTCCCCGCGGATCTGCTGCAGGGGGCGCACCGGCTGCGCTGGATCCAGGCGATGGCGGCCGGGGTGGATGACCTGGTCGCAGCGCCGCTGCCGCCGGGCGTGCTGCTGACCCGCATCGAGGGGCTGTTCGGCACGCCCATGAGCGAGTACGCCTTCGCCCACATGCTGGCCCACGCCCAGCAGCTGCGCCGGGTCTACGCGGCACAGGCGGAGCGCCGCTGGGATCCGTTCCGGGCGGAGACGCTGGCGGGAAAGCGGCTGGGGGTGGCGGGCATCGGGTCCATCGGCCTGGAAGTCGCCGTCAGGGGCAAGGCCTTCGGCATGGAGGTCTGGGGCCTCGCACGCACGCCCGGGCCGCGGCCGCATGTCGACCGGGTCTTCACCCCTGATCAGGTCCGGGAGTTCACCGCCGGAGTCGACTTCCTGGTCAGCACCCTGCCGGACACGCCCGAGACCCGCGGGCTCATCGACCCCGAGGGGATGAAGGAGGGGGCGCTGCTGATCAACGTGGGCCGCGGCGCGACGCTGGACGAGGGCGCGCTCCTGCGGGCGGTGCGCAGCGGCCGCATCCGGGCGGTGCTGGACGTCTTCACCGTGGAGCCGCTGCCCGGGGACCACCCCTTCTGGACGGAGCCGGGCATCACCGTCACGCCGCACATGAGCGGGCTGAACCGGCCCGATGCGATCGCCGCCTACTGCGCGGAGAACCTGCGCCGGTTCGAGCGGGGCGAGCCCCTGCGCGGCGTGGTGGATCTGGCCCGCGGGTATTGATCGCAACCCGGGCACAGCGCGAGCCAGGCGCCGCGCCGGCGACGCAAGGCAGGGCGGCCGTGGGGAGCCGGCGGGCTCCCCACGGCCGCCCCGCTATCTACCCGGTCAGCGGCTGTCTGCATGCTCGGGTTCGCTGGTCTTCTCCCACACGGTGGGCTTGCCGGTGGACGGGCACTCCCGGAAACGCTCCCCGGCCTGGTATGTCCAGCGCGTCTGGTCCTCGCACTGGTACGTGCCGGACTCGGTGACCTTCTCGCCCGTCCGGCCCCGCGGCGGTTGTCCGTGGCCCACGCCGATCACCTCCCGGGGATAGTCTGCGCGGAGCGCCGCGGGGGCACCGGCCCTCAGTCCGCGACGCCCTCCAGCGGCGGCTCCAGCGCCAGCTGCCGGGCGACCAGCGCCGCGAGGTCGACGACCCGGCACGAGTACCCCCACTCGTTGTCGTACCAGGCGATGACCTTGGCCAGGTTGTCGGGTCCGACCATGGTCAGGGTGCCGTCGACGATCGCCGAGTGCGGGTCGCCGATGAAGTCGGCTGAGACCAGCGGTTCGTCGCTGTATGCCAGGATGCCCCTGAGCGGCCCCTGGGCGGCGCTGCGCAGGGCGTCGTTGATCTCCTCCCGGGTGGCCGGCCGCTCCAGCTGGACCACCAGATCGACCACGGACACGTCGGGGGTGGGCACCCGCAGGGCGAAGCCGTTCAGCCGGCCCTTCAGCTCGGGCAGCACCTGGGCGACGGCTTTCGCCGCGCCGGTGGTGGTGGGGATGATGGACGCGGTGGCCGCACGGGCCCGCCGCAGGTCGCGGTGGGGGTTATCCAGCATGTTCTGGTCGTTGGTGTACGCGTGGACGGTGGTCATGAGGCCGGTGCGGATGCCGAACGTTTCGTGCAGCACCTTGGCGACGGGCGCCAGGCAGTTGGTGGTGCAGGAGGCCGCCGCGATGATGTGGTGCTCTGCCGGGCGGTACGCGCCCTCGTTGACGCCCATGACCACCGTGACGTCCGGATCCTTGGTGGCGGTGGTGATGATCACCTTCCGGGCGCCGGAGTGCAGGTGCAGCGCGGCGCGCTCCCGCTCCTTGTGCTTGCCGGTCGCGTCGATGACGATATCGATGCCCAGTTCTCGCCAGGGCAGCCTGGAGGCATCCCGCTCGGACACCAGGCGGACGACGTGGCCGTCGACCACGATCTCGCCGTCGCCGGCGACCACCTGGGCATCCAGCCGGCCGTGTACGGTGTCGTACTTCAACAGGTGGGCCAGGGTCTCGGCCGGGTATGACGCGTTGACGGCGACCAGGTTGAGGTCGGGGTGACGGAGCAGCCTGCGGCAGACCATGCGGCCGATGCGTCCGAAGCCGTTGATCGCCACATTCGCCTTCACTTCGACAAACCTCCCGCCGCGGGGCCCGGGGCCCCGTAGTCCATAAGTGCCATCGATTTCACCATAGCATCCAAACTCCGATCATGCTAATCGATCATGCTGATGCAACCAATTGACTAGGTCTATAGACCGGGGGCAGCACGGGACAGGGGGATCGTGCACCGAAATGCCTGCAGTCTCTTGCACGTCACTGCAAGTCTGTGCAGAACTTCAAAGGGGCCGGCTGGTCCGAAAGGGCTACATCACTGGCACAAAAGTTGCATCCACTGTATAGCACCTCGGTGCGCGCGGGCCCCGGGCCCGCGCGGCCGCAAAAGGGGGCGCGAGCTGCATGAGCCACTCCTTCGACGTCGTCGTCATCGGCGGCGGCCCCGGCGGATACGTCGCCGCCATCCGCGGCGCGCAGCTGGGGCTCCGGGTCGCCCTGGTGGAGCAGGACAAGGTGGGCGGCACCTGCCTGCACCGGGGCTGCATCCCGACCAAGGCCTACCTGCGCAGCGCGGAGGTGCTGCACACGCTGCGCCAGTCCCGGGAGTACGGGGTGCTGACGGGCGGCGTCGACCTCGACTTCGCCGCCGTCCGGTCGCGCAAGGACAAGGTCGTGAGCAACCTTCACAAGGGCATCCAGGGGTTGCTGAAGAAGAACGGCGTCGCCGTGTTCCAGGGGCGGGGGGCGCTGGTTCCGCCTTCGATCTTCTCGCCCAACGGGCTGGTCTCCGTCATGGTCGGCGACCAGCAGGAGCTCCTGGAGTTCAACAAGGTCATCATCGCCACGGGTTCCCGGCCCAAGACCCTGGGCATCCCCGTGGACGGCGCGCACGTGATGACGTCCGACGAGGCCCTGGCCCGGCCGGACCTGCCCGCGTCGGTGATCATCATCGGCGCCGGGGTGATCGGCATGGAGTGGGCGAGCCTCTACGCGGACTTCGGCGTCAGGGTGACCGTGCTGGAGTTCCTGGACCGCATCCTGCCCACGGAGGATCAGGCGGTGGCGGCCGAGCTGCATAAGCTGATGACCCGCCGCAAGGTGGAGATCGTGACCGGCGCCGCGGTGCTGCCCGAGTCGGTGCAGGCGGAGGGCGGGCAGGTGCGGGTGCAGGCCCGCGTGGGCGAGCAGGTCCGGGAGTTCCAGGCCGAGGCGCTGCTGATCGCGGTGGGGCGTGAGCCGGTGACCCGGGGCTTCGGTCTGGAGAACCGGGAGCGGGTGACCTACGGACCGGGCGGGTTCATCCAGGTGGACGGCTTCGGCCGGACCGGAGACCCGGCGATCTACGCCATCGGCGACGTGGCCGGCGGTGGGCTAGCCCACGTCGCGTCGCACCAGGGGATCATTGCGATGGAGCACATCGCCGGCCTGAACCCGGAGCCCTTCGCCCCGGTCCGGGTGCCGCGGTGCGTCTACACCCGGCCGGAGGTGGCCTCGGTGGGCCTCACCGAGGCGCAGGCCCGGGAGCAGGGCCGGGAGGTCCGGGTCGGCACCTTCCCCTGGCGGGGGATCGGGAAGGCGCTGGTCCACGGTTCGGTGGACGGCTTCGCGAAGATCGTGGCCGACGCCGCGACGGGCGACGTGCTGGGTGTTCACCTGATCGGGCCCGACGCGACCAACCTCATCGCCGAGGCGGGCCTGGCCCTGACGCTGAACGCTTCGGCCTGGGAGCTGGGCCAGGTGATCCACCCGCACCCGACCCTCGCCGAGATCTTCGGGGAGGCCGCCCTCGCGGTGGAGGGGCGCGCGATCCACATGTAGGCGATTCTCCTGCAGAAGACCGGCCTGCAGGCGGTGGAAGGCTGGTGACGGACCGGCCGTCCGCTCCCGTGCAGGCGGTGGATTTCCAGGTGAGTGAGCATCGAGACGGGAGGGGGAGAGCGATGAAGGAAGCGACCATGGCCCGGCATGAGGCCCTGGGGCTGACGGCGGACCAGGTGCGGGAGATGTACTACTACATGCTGCTCACCCGCCGGCTGGACGAGCGGCTGTGGCTCTTGCAGCGGGGGGGCAAGATCCCGTTCGTCATCTCGCCGCAGGGGCAGGAGGCGGCCCAGGTGGGGGCGGCGTTCGCCTTCCGCCGGCGGCAGGACTGGTTCACGCCCTACTACCGGGATCTGGGGGTCAACCTGGTGGTGGGGGTGACGCCCCGGGAAGTGATGCTGAGCGCCTTTGCCCGGGGTGCCGACCCGGCGTCCGGCGGCAAGCAGATGCCGTCCCACTGGGGGAACCGGCCGCTCAACATCGTGTCCGGCTCCAGCCCGGTGACGACCCAGGTCCTGCACGCGGTGGGGATCGCCCAGGCGGCCAGGATGCGGGGCGACGACGTGGTGGTCTACACCGCCTGCGGCGAGGGCTCGTCCAACCAGGGCGACTTCCACGAGGCCCTGAACTGGGCGGGGCTGCACAAGCTGCCGGTGATCTTCATGGTCCAGAACAACGAGTACGCGATCTCCGTGCCCCTGAGCCAGCAGGTGGCGGGCGGCTCGGTGGCGGCCCGCGGGCGGGGGTACGGTATGCCCGGGGTCGAGGTGGACGGGACGGACGTGCTGGCGGTCTACGAGGTCGTGAAGGAGGCCCACGAGCGCGCCCGGCGGGGCGAGGGGCCGACGCTGATCGAGGCCCGCTGCATCCGGATCACGTCCCACTCCTCGGACGACGACCAGCGGCGCTACCGGGACCCGGAGGAGATCGCGGCCGTGCAGGCCCGGGACCCCATCCGGAAGGCGCGCCAGTACCTGTTCGAACACGGGCTGATGGACGAAGCGGCCGAGCAGGAGCTGGAGCGGAAGGTGGCGGCCATCGTGGACGACGCGACCGACTGGGCGGAGGCCCAGCCGTACGCCGCCCCGGAAGAGGCCCTGCGCCACGTGTACAAGGAGGGATGAGCCGATGCCGGTGATGAACCTGGTGGAGGCCGTGCGCGACGCGCTGCGCACCGAGATGCGCCGCGACCCCGACGTCTGGATCGTGGGGGAGGACGTCGGGAAGAAGGGCGGCGTCTTCGGGGCGACGCTGGGGCTCTACGACGAGTTCGGCCCCCAGCGGGTGATGGACTCGCCGCTCACCGAGTCGGCCATCGTCGGCGTGGGCATCGGGGCGGCGCTCTACGGCACCAAGCCCGTCTGCGAGATCCAGTTCGCCGACTTCATCTTCCCGGCGATGAACCAGATCGTCTCCGAGGCGGCCAAGATGCGCTACCGCTCCAACAGCGCCTGGACGGTGCCGATGGTGATCCGGGCGCCCTTCGGCGGCGGGGTGCACGGCGGGCTGTACCACTCCCAGTCCGTGGAGCAGTACTTCACCAACACCGCCGGCCTGAAGGTGGTGGTGCCGTCCACCCCGTACGACGCCAAGGGGCTGCTCATCTCGGCCATCCGGGATCCCGACCCGGTGCTCTTCTTCGAACATAAGGGGCTTTACCGCGCGGTGAAGGGCGAGGTCCCCGAGGGGGACTATACCATCCCCATCGGCAAGGCCGAGGTGAAGCGGGACGGCACCGACATCACCGTGATCACCTACGGCAAGGTGGTCCACTTCTGCCTGGAGGCCGCCGAGCTGCTTGCCCGGGAGGGGTACGAGGCCCTGGTGCTGGACCTCAGAACCCTCCTGCCCCTGGACCGGGAGGCGATCGTCGCCGCCGCCCGCAAGACCGGCAAGGTGCTGATCGCTCATGAGGCGGGCAAGACCCACGGCGTCGGCGCCGAGGTCGCGGCGATCATCGCCGAGGAGTGCCTCTTCGACCTGGACGCGCCGATCCAGCGGCTCTGCGGCCCGGATGTCCCCGCCATGCCCTACGCCGGGCCGATGGAGAAGTTCTACATGCTGTCGACGGAGAAGTGCCTCGCGGCCATGCGGGAGCTGGCCCAGTTCTAGGCGAGGGGGGAACGCGCAATGGAGATCACCATGCCGCAGCTGGGCGAGTCGGTGACGGAAGGGACGATCAACCGGTGGCTGGTGGCCCCCGGGGATGTGGTGAAGCGGTACCAGCCCATCGCCGAGGTCATCACCGACAAGGTGAACGCGGAGATCCCCGCGCCCGCGGACGGACGGATTCTGACGCTGGACGTGCCGGAGGGGAGCACGGTGCCGGTGGGCGCCCGCATCGCCACCATGGAGGTTGCGGGAGAGGGCGCGGGGCAGGCGCCCGCGCCGGTGGGCGCTTCGGCGCAGGCAGCATCGCAGGCGGCGGTCCCCCAGGGTGCGCCGGCGGTCGGCGGAGGCAGCGGGGCGCCGGATCGGGCGAGCCGCGGCCGGTACAGCCCTGCGGTCCTGCGCCTCGCCCAGGAGCACGGCGTCGACCTGAGCCAGGTGCGGGGCACCGGCCTCGGCGGCCGGATCACCCGCAAGGACGTGGAGGCGTTCATCGCCGCGCGCGCCGCGGGCGCGCCGGCGGCGCCTCCGGCCGCTGCGGCGGCCCCGGCGGGGGTGGCAGCTCCGGCCCCGGTGGCGCCGGCAAGCGGGGTGGCCGTGGCTGCGACTTCGGCGCCGTCCGTCGCGGCGCCGACGCCGTCGGCCCCTGCGGCAGCACCCGTCCAGCCGGCGCCCGGCGACCGGGTCATCCCCGTCGACCCGGTGCGCCGGCGCATCGCCGCCAAGATGGTCCAGGCCAAGCACGAGGCCCCGCATGCGTGGACGATGATGCAGGTGGACGTCACCAACCTGGTGAAACTGCGGGAGCAGGCGGGGCCCGAGTTCCGGGCGCGGACCGGACGGCCGCTGTCGTACGTGCCCTTCTTCATCAAGGCGGTGGTGGAGTCGCTGCGGGAGTACCCGATCCTCAACTCCCAGTGGAACGGCGATGAGATCGTGATCCGGCAGGACATCAACATCTCCGTCGCCGTGGCGACCGAGGACGCCCTGGCGGTGCCGGTGATCAAGCACGCCGACCGGCTCTCCATCGCCGGCCTGAACGAGGCGGTGGCGGACCTGGCCGAGCGGGCCCGGGCCGGCCGGCTGACTCTCGACGACGTGACCGGCGGCACCTTCACGGTGAACAACACCGGGGCCTTCGGTTCGATCCTCTCGGCGCCGATCATCAACTACCCGCAGGCGGCGATCCTCTCCTTCGAGAAGATCACGAAGATGCCGGTGGTGCTGGAGAACGACGCCATCGCCATCCGGTCGATGATGAACATCTGCCTGTCGCTGGACCACCGCATCCTGGACGGGCTGGTCTGCGGCCGCTTCCTGCAGGCGGTGAAGCGGCGGCTGGAGTCCTACGGGCCGGGCACCGTCAGCTTATACTGAAATACCCGAAGCAGCCTCGGGCATAGGCCCGCGGCTGCTTCGCGTCTGGGTGGTCCCGAAGGCCGCGGTGAGTCTGTTAGTGCGTGAGTGTCATAAGAAAAGATTTGATTCGAGCGGAAGTTGGCGATGAAGCTCTGTTGCAGACGCACCAGGGACTATGCGATAGAGCACTGCCCGGCAGACCGAGTCCTGAGACCGATTCTGCATGAGCGCTGGCCAGTACAAGTGAGAACTTCGTCTTATGGTACTTCAGATGGACTGGCTCGAGTGGGATCGCCCATGTCTGGGCATACCCGAGAGATTTTCCAGTGTCATTCGAGGGCGGAATCCGTGGTGAGCGGTTCCAGAAAAGCGGGTTGAACTGGGGGCGGAAGTGCAAGCAGTGAACATCGGCGCCTCGCGTCGCTTGAAGAGGAGTTACGCATGCGAAAGCTAACACTAACTATTTAGAAACAGACAACCTTTTGCTCCGGGACGGTCCGCCTTGTCTTAGAAGAATGGTGAAGCAGCTTGTGGCTCGGGGGGCTTTGGCGCCCGAGCTGCGTTTCCGGGCACCATCCGTGCCGCTCCACACGATGTGTTGGTCGATACAGTCGAACGTGTGTTTGGAGGCTGGGATCATGAGGGAGAAGTCTCCGCAGTGGGTCTCATCAGCCACCCGGAAAAGGCTACAGCAGATTTTTCAGTATCTCAGGGAGTACAACCAGTTGCACAATCCCGTTGAGCGGGAAATTGACAATCAACCTTGGGTTCTGTGGTATCGAGATCTCCCGAGTCATGAATCAATTCAGATCGGAAGATTATTACAACAATCGGGTGAAGGTGACGAAAGTGAGTATCTGTTGCGAGTATGTCGTCCCCGCATCTCTCAAGCCCCCGAGCCACCCGAGGCCATTCGCGAGTGGCTTAAGCGGGGATGGGGTTCACCAGTAGGGAAGGTTGAGGTCGAAGAGTCTCGCGTCGAGACATCGTCTGATGGCTCAAAGCATGAGGTTCGGTTTGGGGACGATCCGGAACGAGTGAGACTGCTCGATGATTATACTCGGCTGCACACTGCCTGGGCGGAGCGCGAGCGTCCCGCCTGGGAGGCGCTGCGCGTTTTTGAAAAACTGTATGCGCTGCATGCCCAGATGGAGCGGGATTCAGAGCGGGTGGAGCTTGTCCTGGGGGACGGTCTGTTGACGTGGCACCCCGAAGGTGCGGAACGAATTCACCATCCAGTTCTGCTTCTCCCCATAACTCTGGAGTTTGATCCGGATGTGCCTGAGTTTATCGTCCGGGAGTCTGACAAGCCGCCTGAGCTGTATACCGCCCTGTTTGCGAACGTGCCAGATGTTCCATCGGCAGCACTTGCCCGCTGTCACCAGGATCTTGAGGAACACGGCTGGCACCCGTTGGGTGGTAAGGAAACCGACGCTTTCTTGCAGCGAGTGGTCAACCAACTCTCGGCGCGTAGCGAGTTTTCTTCAACGCCAGGGTCTTCTCTTCCGGTGAATGTTCCAGTCATCATGCGTTCGCCCGTCCTCTTTTTACGGAAAAGAAGTTTCGGGTACGCAAGATCTTTGGAGTTGGTCATAAACGATTTGGAGACTCGCACGGAATTTCCGGAAGCCCTCATGACCATCGGGGGCATTGAACCGCGGCGCGAGACAGCTGAACCCGTGGACTCGCTCGAGGACTCACCCAATGGCGAAGACGACCATATATTCTTCACACTTCCCGCTAATGCAGAGCAATTACGAATTGCTAAGATTCTGGAACGAAACGGCGCTGTGTTGGTACAAGGCCCTCCCGGCACAGGAAAAACGCATACGATTGCGAATCTGATTGGTCACCTTCTCGCTCAAGGCAAAAGCGTGCTGGTAACAAGCGAAACTGCTAAGGCGTTAAAGGTACTACGAGACAAGGTTGTAGAACCGCTTCGTCCATTGTGCGTGAGTGTAGTTGACGATGGCGCTGCGCAACTGGCTGAAGCGGTCGACGCAATTACCGAAAAACTTTCGGGTACGAGTGCTGTGGAGCTTGAGCGGGAAGCGCAAGTGCTGGAGAAGGAACGCATCGCAGTGTTGCGACGGCTCCGAGAGGCCCGTGCCCGACTGCGCGACGCCCGAATGGATGAGTATCGACCTGTGGTGGTTGCGGGAGTGGAATACTCGCCAACGGTTGCCGCGCAGATGGTCGCAGCCGGTACAGGAGTTCATGACTGGATTCCTGGTCCAGTGGAACTCGGAGAACCCCTGCCCCTAAGTGATGGAGACATTTACGAGCTGTATAGGACGAATGTCTCGCTGACAGCAGAAGAGGAACAGGAAATCGAGGGAGGGCTTCCTGATCCTACTTCCTTGCTCAGTCCGGATGACTACAGTGCTCTTTTCAAAGAGCAGCAAGCACTGGCAGGAAGCGCGACTAACGACAGGGCCGACCTGTGGAAAGTACCGAACGCACCGCAAACGGTTGACTCACTGAAGATGCTACTGCAGGATATTCAGTCTGCTGTGAGTGTACTCGCTACCATTGAAACATGGCGTCTTGCCGCCATCACAGCTGGGAGTGAAGGAGATGATGGCCCCCTTGCATGGACGGACTTGATCTCGCAGATTGAACACGTCACTCGACTGGCCGTGGAGACCCAGCGCACCATTGTGCGCAAGGATCCGCGGATTCGTGGTGACATTTCACTGAAGGAAGCGGAGCAAACGCTAGCCGCGATTCTATCTTACTTGAAACAAGGCGGATCACTCGGTCCTCTGAAACTGTGGGTGAACCGGTCGTGGAAGCGATTGGTTGATGCCTGCGAGGTCGGTGGAAACAGCCCAGCTTCATACGAAGACTTCGAAGCGCTGTTAGCGTTCGTTCGTGTCCAGTTGGCCAGAGAAGAGTTGGTAAGACGTTGGCGGCGCCAGATGGTGGCGCTCGGTGCCCCCGACGTCGAAGGGCCCGAACCAGAGCGTATATGTAGACAGTTTATTCCTGAGATTCAACGTTGTCTTTCATGGTACAGACACACCTGGCAACCCATCCTTGACCGACTTCAGGCGGCCGGGTTTGACTGGGAAAGCTTCTTCAGCGAGATTCCAATAGAAATGTCTCAGTTCGGGAACTTATCCAGGCTAAGCACAGCCGTTATGAACTATCTGCCGCCCCTCGTGGAGCAGCGTATCAAGAAACTAAGGATGGCCGAAGTTGAAGGTGCTTTGGCGGCCCTACGGCGCAGGCTACAAGCAGTGCTTAGTGACTGTAGTACACATGGCGGTGTGGCGATGGAACTGCTGGACGCAGTTCGTCAAGGGAATCCCAAGGCTTATGCGAGCGCTTTCTCTCGGCTCGAAGTGACTTGGAGAAAGCGCGTAGACCTGGAAAGGCGAACACAGTTCTTGGAAACGCTGCAGCGCGTTGCTCCGACCTGGGCTGAAGCGATCCGTGCGAGAAAGGGTGTACATGGCAAGGGTCAACCACCAGGGAACCCATCTGAGGCATGGCTGTGGCGGCAGCTAAACGATGAACTTGACAGGCGAGCCGCGGTCTCACTGGAAGACCTGCAGCAAAGCGTCAATCAACTCTCGCTTCACCTGCAACGTCTTACGGCTGCCCTAGTGGAGAGACGAGCCTGGGCAAACCAAATTCGGCGTACCACACTGGAGCAAAGGCAAGCCCTTAACGGATGGAAAGAACTGATGCGGAGATACGGCAAGGGTACTGGACGAAGGGCGCCGCGCTTGTTGGCTGAAGCGAGACGCCTTATGCCAGTCTGCCAGTCGGCGGTGCCTGTCTGGATCATGCCTTTGAACCGCGTCGCGGAAACATTCGATCCGACGAAAAATCGCTTCGATGTAGTGATAATCGACGAGGCCAGTCAGTCCGACATGTTGGCTCTGATCGCTGTCTATCTGGGCAAGCAAGTCGTTGTCGTCGGTGATAACGAGCAGGTGAGTCCTCTGGCGGTAGGCATCGACTCGCAACGAACACAACAGCTAATAGATGTTTATCTCACCGATATCCCAAACCCGCAGTTGTACGATGGTCAAAATTCGATTTATGACCTAGCTAGAACGTCGTATGAGCCGGTGTGCTTACTCGAGCATTTTCGCTGTGTTACACCAATCATCCAGTTTTGCAACCATCTCTCATATAACGGTAGAATTAAGCCGTTGCGCGATTCAAGTGATCTGCCCAGGCGCCCCGCACTGGCGCCGATCCGTGTCAGTGGTGCGGTGGAGCACGGAAAGGTCAACGAAAAAGAAGCTTTCGTGGTGGCTTCCTTACTCATCGCCGCAGCGGAGCAGCCAGAGTATAAAGACGCGACCTTCGGTGTTATTAGTCTTAAGGGAGACCAGCAAGCGCGGCTGATCGACGAGATTCTGCATCGACATATGCCCACGGTGGAGTACCAGAAAAGGCGTGTCCGCTGTGGAAACTCGGCAGACTTTCAGGGCGACGAACGTGACGTAGTTTTTCTTTCCATGGTCGACGCTCCATCGGAGAACGGGCCTCTCCGCTTGCTCGCCGAAGGCGGTAACCAAATGTTCAAGAAGCGGTACAACGTTGCGGTAAGCAGGGCTCGGGATCAGCTTTGGGTTGTCTATTCAGTAAATCCGGATACAGATCTCAAAGAGGGTGACCTTCGTCTTCGTTTGCTGAAACACGTGTTGAACCCTGATGCGCTTGATCGGGAACTCGAAGTCAACCTAAGTAAGGCGGAATCCGAGTTCGAACGCCAAGTGATGGCGCGGTTAATTCGTGCTGGCTATAACGTAGTGCCCCAGTGGTCCGTTGGCGCGTATCGGATTGACATGGTGGTTGTGGATGGCAACAACAAACTAGCGGTCGAATGCGATGGGGATCGCTGGCATACCGTGGACAACCTCCAGCAAGATATGGCTCGACAGCTGATTCTGGAACGCCTGGGGTGGCGCTTCTTCCGCATCCGAGGCTCTCAGTTCTTCCGCGATCCGGACAAGGTCATGAATGAGCTGTTCAAACGCCTCGAGGACCTCAACATTCGTCCGAGTGCTGGAACCCCGCGTGGGGCTTCAAGGGACGAACAGGCTCACGAGTTGATGGAACGCATTAAGCGCAGGGCTAGCGAGATTCGGCGCCAGTGGGCGGATGCAGGCGAGATCGAACAGTTGGACGGCGAACTCAGCGATAGCGCCGATTCAGTAACCAACATGGGCGTTTCCCAGGGAGACTTGGAAGTGGCGTACGTAGAGTCTGAAGGAAGGGAGGAGGCCAGCACCTCTGAAGAGAGAGAGAATCCATTCGGCGGGGAGGCGACAGTTGCACAAGTCCAAGTGGCGTCGGGTCCCAGAAGGCCGTGCAGAATCGGCTGTTATGTGGTCGTTCGAGCTTCGGACGGTGAGGAGTTCGAGTTTCGTTTAGTCCCACCTGGAAAAGGGGATTCCAACCGTATGTTAATCGCATCGGACTCTCCCCTCGGCCGTGCCGTAAAGGACAAAGTAGCTGGACAGCGGGTGAAAGTCTTCTTGCCCACTGGGGCCGAATACTACGAGATTCTGGATGTGCGAGACCCAGAGGCGGAATGAACACCGGGATCCGGGGTCAGACCGGATCCCGGTGTTCTTGTGCACTTTCTCTGGATATCTACTGCTGGATTCCCCGGACCTGCAGCGCCCGCACCCGCGCCACGAACGCCTCGACGGTCAGCGGCGGGTCGGGGAGGCCCAGCCCCTGCCCCAGCAGGGTGATCGGCGGCGGTTCCAGGCCCGCCTTCCGCAGCAGGTCGGGCTGGGCGAAGATCTCCTGCGCGGTGCCGTCGGCCAGCACCTGCCCGTCCTGGAACACCAGGACCCGCTGGAAGTACCGCGCGACGAAGTCCATGTCGTGGGTGATGGTGATCACCGTGCGCCCCTGCAGCTGCAGCCCCGCCACGATCTCGCCGATCTGGCGCACGCCGTTCACGTCCTGGGCGATGGTCGGCTCGTCCAGGATCACCACCGGCGTGTCCATGGCCAGCACGCCGGCGATGGTGACCAGCTTCCGCTCCGCCAGCCCCAGATCGTAGGGGTTGTGCTGTTCGACCCCGGTGAGGCCCACCCGCTCCAGGGCCTGCTCGGCGCGCCGGCGCGCCTCCTCCGGGCTCAGCCCCAGGTTGAGGGGGCCGAACATGACCTCGTCCAGCACCCGGCTTTTGAAGAGCTGGTCGGAGGGGTTCTGGAAGACCAGCCCTACCTTCCGGGCCATGGTGGCGACGGTGGTGGAGCGGGTGGAGACGCCGTCCACCAGGACCTCGCCCCCGGTCGGCTTCAGGAGCCCGTTGAGCAGCCGGACGAAGGTGGACTTGCCGGCGCCGTTCTGCCCGATGATGGCCACCGAGCCGGGCGTCAGCGTCAGGTCGATGCCCCGCAGCACCTCCACGCCCGGGGTGTAGTGGAAGCGGAGGTCCCTAACGATGATCTCGGCCAAGCCGCTCACCCCCAATCCGCACCGCCTGCTCCACCGTGACCGGGTAGGTGCCGTCGGGCTCCTGCCAGCCCAGCTCCCGGGCGGCGGCGGTCACGGCGGGCACCGCCACCCCGCGCGCCGTGAGTCCGTCCAGGCTGAACACCTGGCCCGGCGGGCCCCAGGCCACCACCTGCCCCCGGTCCAGCACCAGCACCTTGTCGGCCTGGGCGGCGATGCGGTCCACCTTGTGCTCGGCCATCACCACGGTCATGCCCTGCCGGCAGAGATCGGCCACCGCGGCGAACATCTCGCTGGTGCCCGCCGGGTCCAGCTGGGACGTGGGCTCGTCCAGGATGAGGACCTCGGGCTGCATCACCAGCACCGAAGCGATGGCCAGCCGCTGCATCTGGCCGCCGGAGAGGGCGAAGGGGTTCCGGTCCCGCAGCTCCCACAGCCCCAGAAGACGCAGGGCCCATTCGATCCGCCGGACCATCTCATCCCGGGGGATGCCGGCGTGCTCCAGCCCGAAGGCCACCTCTTCGTACACCGTGAACTTGGCCCCCGACATCTGGGTGAACGGGCTCTGGAAGACCAGGCCCGCCCGGCGGCTCACCTCCGCGACGGAGCTGGCGTGCACGTCCAGGCCGGCCACCTCCACCCGGCCGCCGATGGCGCCCTTGTAGAAGTGGGGCACCAGCCCCACCAGCGCCTGGCAGAGGGTGGACTTGCCCGCCTTGTTGGGGCCGACGATGCCCACGAACTCCCCCGGTTCCACCCGAAAACTGACGCCGTCCAGGGCCAGGTCCGTCTGCCGGGGGTAGCGGTAGCGCAGGTTTTCCACCACGATCACGCTCATGACAGCATCACCCGCCCTGCGATGCCCAGCGCCAGCGCGGCCAGGGCGGCGATGCGCACCGGCCAGGCGTAGCCCGGGATGATCTCGTCCCTCAGGAACGTGAGCTTCCGGTTGGAGGCGAAGCCCCGCACCTCCAGGGCCAGGGCCCGCTCCTCCGTGGCGATGAGGGAGGAGGTGACCAGCGGCCCCATCAGCGGGATGAAGGCGCGCAGGCGCACCCAGAGGCTGCCCTCGGTCTCCATGCCCCGGGACCGCTGTGCGTCGGTGATCCGGCCGGCGGCCTCCACCATGACGGGGATGACCTGCAGCACCGCGATGATGACGTAGCCAAACCGGGAGGGGAGCCCCCGGCGCATCAGGGATTCCACCAGGTCCGAGGGCCGGGTGGTCAGGATGAGGATGAGGCTCGAGGCCAGGATGTTATAGAGCCGCAGGGTCAGCCGGAGCCCCAGCAGCAGCCCTTCCCGGTAGAAGGTGACGGGACCCAGCGTCAGCGCCGGGGTGGCGTTGCCCGCGTAGACCAGCCCCTGGACGATGAAGAAGGTGACGGCGATGAGGAGGACGCCGGCGAAGACGGCTCCTGACCGGCGCAGCACCCGGGCCGTGGCCAGGATGGCGAGCGCGGCCGCCAGCAGGAGGGCCGGGGCCAGGTGGCCGGGCAGGACGAAGGTCAGGGCCAGGCCGACGGCGGCGAGGAGGAGCTTGGAGACGGGGTCCAGTCGGTGGACCCAGGAGTCGCCGGGCACGTAGAGGGTGAACTGCACGGAGGGTCACCTGCCTGTCACTGCGGCGCCGGGGCTGGCAGAGAGGCAGCCCCGGCGCCGGTCTGCGATGTGGATGGCCCGCAGGGAGGAGCGGCTACAGCTTCTCCACCTGGCCTTCGCCCGCGAACAGCCCCACGAGCCGCTGCGGCAGCGCCTTGAAGATGAGGAAGGAGATGATGACGGTCGCCACCTTGTCCAGGAGGTCGACGACCAGCTCGTCGATGAACGAGGCGATCCAGACCGGCGTGCCCCCGTTCCGGAGCACCGTGTACAGGGCGTCGCCCCAGACGTTGCCGGTGGTGCCCTCCCACAGGATGACGTTGATGGGCGTGGAGACCACCGCCGCCGCCAGGGCGACGATGAGGCCCAGCACCACGGCCCGGGGGAAGTCCCGGATCCAGCCGGTCATGGCCAGGTAACCGACCAGCAGGCCAATGACGATCGAGGTGATCAGGTACCAGAATGAGACCGGGTCGGCGGTGATGCCGAAGATGATGTTGTTGACCGCGCCGGAGATGGCGCCGATCCAGGGGCCGGCCAGCATGCCGGCGAGGACGGTGCCGATGGAGTCCAGCCACAGGGGGAGCTTCAGGGCAGCGGCGAAGAGCTTGCCGACGTAGTTGATGCCCACGGCGACCGGAATCAACACCAGGGAGAGGGTCGTGAACCGGAAAGCCCAGACATTCTTCTTCTGCTGCGCAGCCATAAGCGCACCTCCTAGCCAGATTCTTCGGTCCACAGCGCGTGAAGCGCCTGCAGCGCCACCCGGATCTCCGCCGTTTCGCCTTGCCGCGCCGCCTCCTTTCCTGCCACCAGGTCGTTGATCCCTTCCTCCAGCCCGCCGTCCGCCGGAACCACCACGTTGAGCACGCTGGCGGCCCGGACGCCCCGCAGGCGGGCCAGGGTGAGGAGTGTGGCCGTCTCCATGTCGGAGCCGAGGACGCCCTTGCCCGCCCAGAAGCGGGTCAGCTCGTCCTCCCGGTCGGTGTAGAAGCTGTCGTGGCTGCGCACCAGGCCGGCGTGGGCGGTGACCCCCAGGTCCCCGGCCGCCTTCAGCAGCGCGGCCAGGACCGCATGGTCGCTCACGGCGGGGTACGCCGGGGGTACGTACATGGCGCTGGCGCCTTCCTCCCGTACAGCTCCGACAGCGACCAGCAGGTCGCCGACCCGGATCCCCGGCTGCAGCGCCCCGGCGCTCCCCACGCGGATCAGGACCCGCGCGCCCACCCGGATCAGCTCCTCCACCGCGATGGCGGTCGACGGGCCGCCGATGCCGGTGGAGGTGGCGGAGACGGGCATGCCCCGGAAGGTGCCGGTGATGGTGCGGTATTCCCGGTTGCAGGCGATCTGTTCCCAGCGGTCCAGCTGGGCGGCGATCGCGTGGATACGGCCCGGGTCGCCGGGCAGCAGGACGAAGGGGGCGACGTCGCCCGGACGGCACTGGATGTGTGGCTGGCGTTCGACCACGGCGGCTCCTCCCCGACACGGATTGTGAAGAATTACCTTCGTAATTGTACCATACTTTACCGTGCGCGTGTCGCGGCATGTGGAGCCCTGTCGCGGGCCAATCCCCCGGACCCGGACCGTCCCCGGATCGGATCCGGCGGCCCCGGCTGCACAGAGGCCGCGCGTATGGTAGACTGTCCGTAATCCGCCGAAACTTGCGGCGAGTGGCACCCGGGTTCCCGACGCGGTCGACGCGCCCTTCGTCGGAGACCCGGGATGGGAGGAGGGGGAACATGCACGCACTGGTCGTGGGCGGGACCGGCATGCTCCGGGAAGCGACGCTGGCGCTGACCCGGAGTTTCACCACCGTCAGCGTGGTGGCCAGGCGGGCGGACGCGATGCCGGGCAGACCGGCGGGAATCAACCCGGTGCCGGTGGACTACCACGACACCGGGGCCCTGGCGCAGGCCCTCCGGCGGGCGATCGGGGAGCACGGACCGGTCCGGCTGGCCGTCTGCTGGATCCACAGCACGGCGCCGGAGGCCCTGGGGGTCGTGGCGGCGGAGATCGGCCGCGGCGGCGAACCCTGCCGGCTGTTTCACGTGCGGGGGAGCGCCGCAGCCGACCCCACCCGGCTGCCGCGGCCGGCCCTGGAGGCCCTGCCGCCCAATGTCGCGTATCGGCAGGTCATCCTGGGCTTCCAGATCGAGGGCGAACGCTCCCGCTGGCTCACCCACGGCGAGATCAGCCAGGGGGTGCTCCAGGCCATCGCGGACGACGCCGAGTACCACGTGGTGGGCGTGGTGCGCCCGTGGGAGCGGCGGCCGTGACGCCCGGGGCACGTTGCGTCCGGGCCCGAAAGCGGGTAGACTTGGGGCAGACGAGGTGAGAACATGGCCGAGTTCCGGATCGACCCCGAGATGGAGCTGCCCGTCCTGCCCAGCCGCGCCCGGGCGGACGTGAGCCGGAAACCCGAGTGGCTGAAGATCAACCTGCGTACGGATGCGGAGTTCGTCGAGCTGAAGCGGCTGATGCGCGGCCAGGGGCTGCACACGGTCTGCGAGGAGGCCCGCTGCCCCAACATCTTCGAGTGCTGGAACCGGCGGACGGCGACGTTCATGATCCTGGGCGACATCTGCACCCGCAACTGCGGGTTCTGCGCCGTGCGGTCGGGCGTGCCCACCGGGCTGGACCTGGCGGAGCCTGAACGGGTGGCGGACGCCTGCGTGCAGCTGGGCCTGCGGCACGTGGTGGTCACCTCGGTGGCCCGGGACGACCTGAGCGACGGCGGTGCGTCCATCTTCGCCGAGACCATCCGGGCCATCCGGCGCAAGAACCCCTTCACCGGCGTGGAGGTGCTCATCCCCGACTTCGGCGGCAACTGGGACGCCCTGGCCGTCGTCATGGACGCGGAGCCCGACGTCCTCAACCACAACATCGAGACGGTGCGCCGGCTTTCGGACCGGGTGCGGTCCCGGGCGAAGTACGACCGGTCGCTGGAGCTGCTCCGCCGGGCGAAGGAGATGAAGCCCCACGTCAGCACGAAGTCCTCGATCATGGTCGGCCTGGGCGAGACCATGCAGGAGCTGTACGAGGCGATGGACGACCTGCGCGCGGCGGGCGTCGACATCGTGACCTTCGGCCAGTACCTGCGGCCCACGGCCCGCCATCTGGCGGTGGAGAAGTTCTACACCCCGGCCGAGTTCGAACACCTGCGGGAGGAGGCCCTGAAGCGGGGGTTCGCCCACTGCGAGTCGGGTCCCCTGGTACGTTCCTCCTACCACGCCGACGAGCAGTCGGCGCAGGCCGTCGCCCGGCGCACGGGTGCCGGGCGCGCGGCGCAGACCGGGGACTGAGGGCATGACAGGGGGCCGTCCCTCACCGCCGGGACGGCCCCCGCTACCAAGAATGGGCATAGCAGAGGCGCCGAAATAGGGGCTGCCTCTGCTTGCTATTCTGGCCGCAACCTGCCGCCGCTATTCGCCGCCTCCCAGCGATTCCAGCGCGGCGCCGAGCTCCAGCCGGACGGCGGGGTCGGTCTCGCATGTGGCCCGCCGGGCGAGGGCGGAGCGCGCGGCATCCCTGGCGTCCGGGGCCAGTCGGCCGAGCCGGCCCAGGGCCCAGGCCGCGTGGGCGCGCAGGATCGCGCTCTCGCTTTCCAGGGCGGCGGTGAGCGCCGGCAGGGCGGCCGGGGCGCCGCTGTTGCCCAGGGCGATGAGCGCGTTGCGCTGGATGGTGGTCTTTCCCCGCCAGCCCGCGGCCGTCGGCTCGAACCAGCGGCGGAAGTCGCCCTTGGTCATGGCCATGAGCCGCAGCAGGTCCGGTTCGCCCCCATCCAGGTCGGGGGACGGGGCGAACTCGGGATGGCGGGAGGGGCGGGCCCGGCGGTTGTAAGGGCAGACATCCTGGCAGTCGTCGCAGCCGAAGAGCCGGTTGCCCATGACCTCCCGGTACTCGGCGGGGATGATGCCCTTCATCTGGGTGATGTGGGAGAGGCAGCGGTCCCACTCCAGCCGCCATTCGCTGAGCGCCCCGGTGGGGCAGGCGTCGATGCAGAGGGTGCAGGCGCCGCAGGCGGGCGGCTGCGGCTCGTCGGGCGGCAGCGGCAGGGTCGTCAGTAGCTCGCCGAGGAAGACCCAGGTGCCGTACTCCCGGGTGATGAGGTTGGTGTGCTTGCCGAACTTGCCGATGCCCGCCCGTTCGGCCACCGCCCGGTCCAGGGGCGGCCCGGTGTCCACATAGGCCACGTGCCGGTGGCCCGGGGCGCGGCGCTCTAGCCAGGCGGCGAGCGCCAGGATCCGGTCCTTCAGGATCTGGTGGTAGTCGCGGCCCCGGCAGTAGCGGGAGAGCCAGCCCCGCAGGGCGATGCGGTCCTCGGGCGGGCGCGGGGCGTCGGGGTGGTAGTAGGCGATCCCGCAGGCAATGATGGCCTTCACGCCGGGGAGCAGCCGCTCGGGGTAGACCCGCTCCTCGACCACCGGGTGCTCGTAAGGGTTGGGGCCGCGCCCGCGGGCGATGCGCTCCTCCAGGATCTGCCGTTCCCGCAGGAAGGGCTCCGCCGGTGCCACGCCGACCAGGTCGATGCCGATCTCCCGCGCACGGTCCTTCATCTCGGCCTTCAGCCGTTGGAGGTCGGGCATGGGAACGGGGTTCAGGCGGATCCCTCCTTCCGTCGCCGGGGCGCTGGGAATGGCGCCGGCGAATGCGGTAAGATGGCGCTGTTGAAATCATCACTGCGAAAGGAAGTGGAATCGGATGGGCGAGCAGGTGACCGGCATCCGGGTCGTCGCCCGGGTGATGGTGTTCAACGCCGGCGGCGAACTGCTCCTCTGCCGCAGCCGGGACGGGTCAGCGTGGGTGCTGCCCGGCGGCACGCTGGACCCGGGGGAGGACCTGCGTACCGCCGCCGTCCGGGAGGCGGCGGAGGAGGCCGGGGTCGCCGCAGAGGTGGGACCGTTAGCATACGTGCAGGAGTTCCGTTCCGCGCGCCGGTCGGAGCACGTGGTCGAGATCGTCTTCCGGGCGGCGGCGCCCACCGGCCATCCGTCCGGCGCCGCACTCGCCGGGCGGGCGGCCGAGCCGGCCGGTCCGGCCGACCGGCCCTGGCAGGGCTGGCGCATCCAGGACCCGGACGGGCCGGTGCGGGAGTGCCGCTGGTTCACCCGGGCCGAGGTGGCCGCGCTCTCGGAGCCGGTCTACCCAGAGGAGCTTCGGGACGCGCTCTGGGAGGACGGCGGCGCCGTCCACCTGGGGCTCATTCACCTGGGCTGACGGGGCGGCCCTCGCCCGGGGCTCCGGCTTCGGCCTGGAGCCGGGCGACCGTCGGCAGATCGGCGGGGGCCCAGTCGAGCCGGCCCAGTGCGGCGACGGGCACCCAGCGCAGCTCCGCGTGCTCCCGGGATACGGGCCGGCCGCGGACGAGGCGCGCCCGGAATGTCAGCAGCCGCACCACCACCTCCGGGTAGCGGTGCGTGGCCTCCGCGACTGGCTCGCCGACGACGATGTCGCACCCCAATTCTTCGTGAATCTCCCGGCGCAGCGCCTCTTCGGGGCGCTCGCCGGGTTCAATTTTTCCGCCGGGGAACTCCCAGAGACCGCCCCGGGCCGATCCGGGAGCCCGGCGGGCGCAGAGCACCTCGCCCGATTCGTTTTCGATGACCGCGCCGACCACGTCGATCTGTGGTACTGCCTGGTTCAACGGGCTGCCCCCTTGCCGCGACTGTGATCCTCTCTATCTAGGACTACCCCACGGAACGCCGGTTTGCAAGGGGCGGCCGGGGCCGCGCGGGCTCGGCGCCGGTTTCGTGCATTTCCCCCGTGCACGCTGCGCGGATACCTGATTCCGGCTTTTCCCGCCCTGCCGTTGATGCGAATGTGCACTTTCGTGAAACCCGCGCCCCATGGGCTCTTCCCGTCCCGCGAGCCCGGAAACGCTTGTTGCACAA
>JAAROH010007790.1_pt1 | contig 33405 bp, 27 predicted proteins | sample 7248631 | NCBI WGS metagenome assembly JAAROH01 (sample SAMN09772309, study PRJNA484901) | compost metagenome | isolation source: Vermicomposting unit | place: India | reverse complement strand
GAAGTGGCGGAGTGAAAGCTCCGCCTTTTTTATGTTGTATCATATCCTTTGAAGGGAGGAAAGAGGGAACCAAGGCCATTATCGGCATCACCCATAAGGCGCCGATCGCCATCGAACCGTCCAATGAAATTTACGTATTCCCAACCGCTTCTCCACGAGATTTCCGCTGCGTTTGGCTTTCGCACATGCACGTCTATCAATACGAACCTGCCAAATATGAACAGACCATCGTGTATTTCCGCAACGGAAAAAGTGTCTCCCTCGATGTTTCCTGCAAGTCGTTTATCAATCAATTGCACCGGACCGCCCAACTGCGGACGAAGTTATCCGAACGGATGGAAGCGCGAGAACGCAAGCTCCAGTACATATTCCGCATGCAGCAGGAAAAACAGACGTAATTTTGCAAAGGTGAGTTCCAATTGGGCGCCTAGGGGTGTAAAATAGACATATAAACAGCATGTGAATGGGGAAAGATACATGGACATGGAAACCGTCAAACAATGGTTCACACTCGATCACATTCTTGCTTTGCTTGATCAGTATCGCTCCTTTGGCTTGCTTCCCGGCATCGCGGTGACGCTTTTGGAATCATTTTTTCCGATTTTGCCAATGGTTGTTTTTGTCATGGCCAATGCAGCGGCGTTTGGGTTGTGGAAAGGATTTTTCATTTCTTGGTTCGGCGCCTCGCTTGGGTCGCTCCTCGTTTTTTGGCTGACGCGGAAAGTGGGGCAGAAGCGCTTTTTTCATTTTGTCCGCCGTCATCGGAAGGTGCGCCAATTTATGCATTGGATTGAACGGCACGGATTCGGGCCGCTGTTTTTGCTGTATTGTTTTCCGTTCACTCCGTCGGCACTTGTCAACATTGTCGCCGGGCTGTCGCGCATCAGTCGGCAGCAGTTTATACTGGCTGTGCTTCTCGGAAAGATGATCATGGTGTTTACGATCAGTTTCATCGGCTACGACTTGGTGGCGCTCGTCCACCAGCCGCTGCGGACGGCGATGATCACCGCAGCCGTTTTCCTTCTTTGGTATGCCGGAAAGCGGGTCGAAGCGAGGTTTTCACTGACGGAAAAACGCGAAAGCGAGGGGGACGGAGAGTGACAGAACGGAAAGAGAAACAAGGGCGCCGGTGGCTGTGGATGACAGCCGTCTGCCTTGCGGTTGCGCTCCGTTTGTTTGTGTTCAGTCCTTATATCGTTGAAGGAAAATCGATGATGCCAACGTTAGAAAATGGCAATTGGCTCGTTGTCAACAAGCTGTCTTATGACATCGGTCCGATTCATCGGTTTGATGTAATCGTCTTTCACGCCACGAGAAACGAAGACTATGTCAAGCGCGTCATTGGCTTGCCGGGCGACCGGATTGAGTATAAAAACGATGTGTTGTATGTCAATGGGAAACGGATGGATGAGCCGTATTTGCGCCCGTATAAGCAAAGATTAGCTGGGGGCAAGCTGACCGGTGATTTTACGCTGGAGGAAGTGACAGGAAAAACGAGGGTGCCGCCTGGCTGTGTGTTTGTCCTTGGCGATAATCGTTTGGGCAGTTGGGACAGTCGGCATTTCGGCTTCGTGAAAATCAGCCGAATCGTCGGCAAAGTCGATCTTCGCTATTGGCCGCTGAACGAGTTCGCGTTCCAGTTTTAACGAATCAACGGAAGACGTCTCTCACTTCGAAACAATAGTGAAAGGGAGATGACCATCTTAAAAAGAAAGGCCCTAAAAAAGTGTCAGCGTAGCTGGCGGGAGTATGTCACGCTGGATGAGGCTGCGCTTTTTTTCTTTCCAAAAGCGAACGTATGTGCTAAAATAAAGAAAATAAAGGAAACGGATGGTGGTAAGAGCCATGTCGCTTCGGTTTTTGCTCGGGCGGTCGGGAAGCGGGAAAACGGCCGCCTGTCTGAGCGAAATACAAACCATGCTGAAAGAAAGCCCGCAAGGACGAACGATCGTTTACCTCGTTCCGGAACAAATGACGTTTCAATGCGAATACGCCCTAATACATACAGAAGGGACGGACGGGATGATCCGTGCCCAAGTGTTCAGTTTCACGCGCCTCGCTTGGCGCGTGCTGCAAGAAACCGGCGGCATGAACCGCTATCACGTGCATGATGTTGGCGTGCAAATGATGATCCGCAACATTATTGAACAGCGCCGGCAGGAGCTTAGACTGTTCGGACGCGCGGCGGACAAACAAGGGTTTATTGAGCAGCTGCACGACATGATCGCCGAATGCAAACGATATTGCCTGACGCCGGGGGAGCTCCGCCGCCACGCCGAGGCGCTTACGGCCGAGTCGAATCAACCGGGACGGCGGCTGCTCGCCGACAAACTAAGCGATGTCGCGCTCGTCTATGGCGAGCTCGAGCGAAGCCTGAGCGGCCATTATCTCGATTCGGAAGATTATTTGCGCTTGCTCGCTGAACAAATTCCGCACTCCGTTTATTTGCGTGACGCTGAGATTTATATCGACGGATTCTATCATTTTGCGCCGCAGGAATACGCGGTCATCGAACAGCTTCTCCGCCATTGCCGACGCGTCACCGTTTCTTTGACCATTGACCGGCCATATGACGATGGCATGCCGGATGCGCTCGATCTGTTTTATTTGCCGGCGCAAACGTATCAACAGCTGCGCGCACTCGCGCTCAGCAGCGGCGTATTGATCGAAGAGCCGGTCGTGCTTACGGAAAACCGCCGGCATGAAAGCAGCGCGCTTGCCCATTTGGAAAGGCAATTTCACCATCGTCCGTTGATTCCGTATGAGGAAAAGACCGATGCGGTTTGCATTTACGAAGCCGCCAACCGGCGGGCGGAAGTGGAGGCGGTTGCCCGCGAAATCATTCGCCTCGTCCGCGATGAGGGAGCGCGCTATCACGACATTGCCTTGATCATTCGCGATCTTGAATCATATCGCGATGTGGTCAAAACGGTATTTTTTGACTTTGGCATCCCGTCCTTCATGGACGAGAAAGAGCCAATGCACTACCATCCGCTCGTTGAGCTCGTACGCGCCGCTCTCGAAACCGTCGTGACGCGCTGGCGCTACGAGGCGGTGTTTCGGGCGGTGAAAACCGATTTGCTTTTTCCGGCTGACGAAGACGCGGCTTGGTGGCGCGAGGCGGCGGACAAGCTGGAAAATTACGTGCTTGCCCATGGAGTGAAAGGGGAGCAGTGGACGAGCGGCGAACGTTGGACGTACCGCCGCTATCAAGCGCTTGACGGGTTGAATGTGCCGCAGACTGACGAAGAGCGGCAGTTTGAAGATGAGTTGAACCGGTGGCGCGAGGTGTTGACCGCCCCGCTTCGCCGGCTTGACCGCCGCTTGCGCCGGGCTTCGGATGGACGCGGGCTTTGCACGGCGTTATATCTCTTTCTCGAAGAATTGCAGATTCCAAAAAAACTCGAGAAAATGAGCGCCGAAGCCGAAGCGGCCGGGCGCTTAATCGAGGCGCGTCAGCACGAACAAGCGTGGAACGCGGTCGTTGACTTGCTCGATCAATATGTGGAAATGCTTGGAACCGAGTCTCTTCCGCTCGCCGAGTTTGCCAAAATCATTGAAGCCGGGCTCGATCGCCTCGAATTCTCGCTCGTTCCGCCGGCGCTCGATCAAGTGATTATCGCCCAACTGGATCGTTCGCGGCTGTTTGACATCAAGTACGCGTTTGTCATTGGCGTCAACGAGGGCGTCATTCCGGCCAAAGTGAAGGAAGAAGGGCTGATGGCCGAGATCGAGCGCGAACAATTGCGCGCGCTCGGCGTGTCGCTAGCCCCCGGAAGTCGGGAGCAGCTGTTTTATGATCCGTTTTTCGTCTACTTGGCGCTCGTGGCCCCGCGCCGCCGTCTGTACGTCGCCTATCCGCTCGCTGACGGTGAAGGAAAGGCGCTGATGCCGTCCCCGCTCATTCAACAATTGAAGAATTTGTTCCCGCTGGCGCCGGTGAAGTTATGCAGCAACGACCCGTTCGATGTCCCCAAGGAGGAGGCGGAATCCTTCGTCACCGTCCGGAGGGCGACGCAAACGTATTTGGTCAGCCAACTGCGGGTGTGGAAGCGGAATTATCGCATCGATCCGTTGTGGTGGGGAGTGTATAACGCGCTCGTCCGCCATCCGGAGTGGCGCAAAGACGTGCAGCATGCCATTTCCGCTCTCTTTTATACGAACAAAGCGGCGCCGCTGAAAAAACGGTGGAGCGAGCGGCTGTACGGAACAAAGATTCAAGCGAGCGTCTCGCGCATGGAACAGTTTCAAAAATGCCCGTACGCTCACTTTGCCTCGCACGGGCTGCGTTTGAAAGAGCGCCATGTTTTTCGGCTTGAGGCTCCCGATGTCGGGCAGTTGTTTCACGCTGCCATCAAGCAAATCGCCGACCAGCTCCGTGAACGGCATGTCGAATGGAGCAAACTATCAAAGCTGGAATGCGAGCGGCTGTCGGCCGAGGCTGTTGAGCGGATTGCCCCGCTCATTCAGCGGCAAGTGCTAGCAAGCTCATCTCGCTATCAATATATGAAACGGAAACTGCAAAACGTGGTCGCCCGCACGGCGTACGTGCTAAGCGAGCACGCGCGGGCGAGCGGCTTCGTTCCGGTTGGGATGGAGCTGTCGTTTGGACCGGGCGGCGATTTGCCACCGCTTCGCTTTCGGCTCCGCGACGGAACGACGATGGAACTCGTCGGGCGGATCGACCGCATTGACAAAGCAGAAAGCGGCCAAGGGGTGCTGCTTCGCATCATCGATTACAAATCGAGTGCCAAAGCGCTTGATATAGCGGAAGTATACTATGGGCTGGCGCTGCAAATGTTCACGTATTTGGACATTGTATTGACGTATGCCGAACAATTGGTCGGAAAGCCGGCGCTTCCGGCGGGAGTGCTTTATTTCCATATTCACAATCCGATCGTTCAAGCGAAACAGTGGGTCGATGACGAAGTGAAGCTGGCGCAAAAGTTGCTTGAACCGTTTCGGATGCGCGGACTGCTGCTCGCGGACGTGGAAGCGATCCGGCTGATGGACAGCAAGCTTGAAGACGGGCAATGGTCGCTGATTGTACCCGCGCAAATCACCAAAAGCGGATCGATCCATTCGCGCTCATCGGTGGCGAGTGAATCGGATTTTACGGCGCTTCGTCGCCATATCCGCCGCTTGTTTGTCGAGATCGGCGGGCAAATCGCCGATGGCGTTGTATCGATTGCTCCATATAAGCTGAAAGAGAAAACGGCGTGCGAGTTTTGCCCGTTCAAGCCGGTGTGCCAGTTTGACGAGGCGCTTCCGGGCAATGAATATCGAAAACTAGTTCCGCAGACGAAGGAAGCGGTCTTGGAAAAAGTAGCGGAAGGAGAGGACGAGCGATGAACATGGCGATTCGCCCGAAGCCGGCCGGAAGCCGATGGACGGAAGAACAATGGAAGGCGATCACCGCCGGCGGCCGCGATCTTCTCGTTGCCGCGGCGGCCGGTTCTGGCAAAACGGCCGTTCTTGTCGAACGGATCATTCAAAAAGTGACGGCGGAAGAAGGAGCGGTGGATATCGACCGCCTGCTTGTCGTCACGTTTACCAATGCCGCTGCGGCTGAGATGAAGGCAAGGATCGGCGAAGCGCTCGAACGGGAGCTGGCGAAACACCCGCATTCTCTCCACTTGCGGCGCCAGCTCAGCCTGCTTCCCCGCGCTTCGATTTCGACGCTTCATTCATTTTGCTTGGATGTCATTCGCAAATATTACTATTTGCTTGATTTAGACCCGTCGTTTCGCATCGCTGATGAAACGGAGATCGAGCTGCTCAAGGAAGACGTCCTTGAAGACCTGCTTGAAGAAGAATATGGAAAGGCGGACAATGATCGCTTTTTGGCGGTCGTCGATGCGTATACGGGCGATCGGAGCGATGCAGAGCTACAGGAAATGATTTTCTCGCTTTATGAGTTTTCTCGCTCTCATCCTGAGCCGGACGAATGGCTTGCCGGCTTGGCGTCAATGTATGATGTTGATGCTGAAGCGGACGTGAGAACGTTGGCGCCGGCACGCTATCTCGCTCAGCATGCAGAAATGGAGCTGACGGCGGCTTTGCGATTGATCCGAAAGGCGCTGGAGCTGGCGGAAGCACCGGGCGGTCCCGAGCCGTACACGGAACGGTTGCGCGAAGACGCCGCGCTCGTTTCCGGGCTGCAAATGAGGGTGGCCGGACCGTGGGACAAGCTGCACGAGGCGTTGCAATCCTTGTCGTTCGGACGCTTGCCGTCGTGCAGCAGCAAACGATACGAAGCGCACCTGATCGATGAAGTGAAGGCGTTGCGCGAGCAGGCGAAAAAGAAAATCGAAGCGCTGCGCGACCATGTATTTTCGCTTCCTCCGTCCGCTTGGCTCCGCCACATGCAGGAAATGAAACCGATCGTGGAAACGATCGCCGCGCTCGTTCGCCGTTTTGCTGCTAGGTTTCAGGAAGCCAAACGGGAAAAAGGGGTCGTAGATTTCTCCGATTTGGAGCATTATTGCTTGCGCGTTCTGCGGCACCGCCATCCAGAGACGGGCGAATGGCAGCCCACCGCCGCCGCCCTCGAGTACCAAGCTCAGTTTGATGAGGTGCTTGTCGACGAATATCAAGATACGAACCTTGTCCAAGAAGCTATTTTGCAATTGGTCAAGAAAGGAAGCGAGCGGACGGGCAACTTGTTTATGGTCGGCGATGTCAAACAGTCGATTTATCGATTTCGGCTGGCCGAACCGCTGCTGTTTTTGGATAAATACAAACGGTTTACGGCGGACGGAGAAGCCGGGGGCATGAAAATCGATCTAGCGAGCAACTTCCGCAGCCGCCGGGAAGTATTGGACGGAACGAATTTTCTTTTTTCGCAAATCATGGGCGAAGCCGTTGGGGAGCTCGTTTACGATGAAGCCGCGCGCCTGAAATACGGCGCCGATTACCCCGACGGGAGCGATGCCGTCCCGGAAGTCGTGGTCATCAATCGGCAGCGGACCGAGGAAGAGGAAGAAGAGGAAGCGGCTGAATTGGCGGCCGCCGAGCTGGAAGCGCGCTGGATCGCCAAAAAGGTGAAAGAGCTCATTGCCCGGCCGTTTTGGGTGTACGACCGTTCTACCGGTGCACCGCGGCGCGTGATGTACCGCGATATCGTCATTCTTGTCCGCTCGATGACCAATGCATCGCCGATGATCGAGCAGTTGCAGGCGCAAGGCATTCCCGCGGCGGCTGACCTGTCTGCCGGCTATTTTCAGGCGACGGAAGTATCCACCATGCTGTCGCTGTTACGGGTCATCGATAATCCGGATCAAGATATTCCGCTGGCGGCTGTGCTCCGTTCGCCGCTGTTTCGTTTTGACGAAAACGAGCTGGCGATGATCCGCTTGGCCGCTCCGAAAGGCACGTTTTATGAAGCGCTGCAGTCTTTCCAAAACAAGCCGGCCGAGACGGATGAGGAGGAACAAGCGAAGCGGAAGGCGGCGGTTTTTCTCGAGCGGCTGGCAAGCTGGCGCACGATGGCGCGCCGCCGTTCATTGGCCGACCTCATTTGGCAGCTGTACCGCGATACACAGTATTACGATTTTGTCGGCGCGCTGCCGGGTGGAAAACAGCGCCAAGCCAACTTGCGCGCCTTGTATGATCGCGCTCGCCAGTATGAATCGGCGTCGTTTCGCGGGCTGTTTCGCTTTCTTCGCTTCATCGAACGGCTGCAAGAGCGCGGTGACGATCTCGGCTCCGCCCGGCCGCTCGGCGAGCAGGAAGATGTCGTGCGGATCATGACGATCCACAGCAGCAAAGGGCTCGAGTTTCCGGTCGTCTTTTTGGCCGGGCTCGCGCGGCCGTTTTATACGCGCGATTTGCATCATTCGTATTTGCTCGACAAAGAGCTTGGTTTTGCCGCCCGCTATGTCCATCCGCGGCTGCGCATCAGCTACCCGACGTTGCCGTTTATGGCCATTCAGCAAAAAAAGCGGCTCGAGCTGCTGGCGGAGGAGATGCGCATTTTATACGTCGCGCTGACGCGAGCGAAAGAAAAGCTGTATTTCATCGCTTCCGTTCCTGACGCGGACAAGGAGCTGAAAAAGTGGAGAGGGGCGATGGCGGAAGACGGCTGGCTTCTTCCTGACGACATGCGGGCATCGGCTCGCTCGTATTTGGACTGGATCGGGCGCGCCCTCATCCGCCACCGCGCCGGCTGCGAGCTTGTGGGAGAACCGGCGCCTGCGGAGATCGCTTCCCACCCGTCTGTCTGGCGCATCGTGATCGTGCCGGCCGCCGAGCTTCACGGCAGCGAAGCGACAGCGGATGAGACAGAGCTTCACCTATTGCCGGCTCTAAAGGAAGGACTTCCCGTTCCAGCCGGCGAGGAGTGGGAGGGAGAGGCCAAGCGGCGCTTCATGTGGACGTATCCTTACGAAAAAGAAACAGCGGTGCGCGCCAAACAATCCGTATCTGAGCTCAAAGAACAGCGCGCGCTGTTTGGGGAGCAGGCGGACGAATGGCGGCCGCGCCAAGGGACGGCGCCGGTGTTTTCCCGTCCGCGCTTCATGCAGGCCAAAACATTAACGCCCGCTGAAAAAGGGACGGCGCTTCATGTCGTGATGCGACATCTCGATTGGCGCGCTCCGCTTGATGAGCGAGCGATCCGCAGCCAGATTGCCCGCCTCGTGGAAAACGAGCTGCTGGCCGCCGAACAAGCGGAAGCGGTGGACAGCGAAGCGATCTTGTCCTTTTTCGCCACCGATATCGGCCGACGCCTTCGTGAAGCGCGTGAAGTGCACCGCGAAGTGCCGTTCAGTTTGGGAATTCCGGCGGCTGAGCTTTATGGGCGCCTAGGGATGGAGGGCGACCGCCGCGTGCTTGTGCAAGGGGTGATCGACTGCGTGTTTGCGGATGAACGCGGTTATGTGATGCTCGATTATAAGACCGACGAAGTGGTGGATCGCTTTGGCGGACAACTGGAAGAAGCGGCTCGATTTCTGCTCGGGCGTTACGGGGAGCAGATGCGCTTGTATCGTCGGGCGATTGAGCAAATCTGGCGGGTGCCGGTTTCGGAATGCTATTTGTATTCATTTTCCGGCGGGTGTGCGATTGCTGTTGACTAACGGCGGAAACGACCGGGGAAAAGAGCGCGGCGACGGAAAGAAAACGTGGCGTCGATCGGGCCAAAAGCCATAGCCAAGGGGGAGAGAGAAAGATGCGCATTTTGCATACGGCCGATTGGCATTTCGGGCGAACGCTTGAAGGGCGGAGTCGGCTCGCCGAACAAGAAGCGTTCGTTGATGAGCTTGTGGAACTCGTTTCAGCCGAACGAATCGATGTGGTGTTGATGGCGGGGGACGTGTTTGACTCCGTCAACCCGCCGGCAGCCGCCGAGCAGCTGTTTTATGAAAGCTTGGCCCGGCTGTCGGATAAAGGCCGCCGGCCGATCGCGGTCATCAGCGGCAATCACGATCACCCGGAGCGCATTAGCGCCGCTTGTTCGCTTCTTCTAGAGCATCGTATTTTCCTATTTGGACGACCGCAGGCTTCGGTTTGCCGAATCGACGTTCCATCTTGCGGCGAAACGATGGTGCTTGCCCCTCTGGCGTATCCGTCCGAATCGCGCCTCGCTGAGCTGCTGTCGACGGAGCATGACGAAACGGCGCTGCGCGATCGGTACGACGACCGCGTCCGCGCCTTGTTCGAAGCCATGGCCGCTTCGTTCACCGCTGAAACGGTCAATGTCGCCATGAGCCATCTTTACGTCGCCGGCGGCCATGCGTCCGATTCGGAACGGCCGATTGAAGTCGGCGGCGCCTATACGGTGGCCGCGGAGAGCTTGCCGGCTTCTGCGCAGTACGTGGCGCTTGGCCATCTCCACCGGCCGCAGGACGTCAGGCGGGCGAGAACGTCGGCGCGTTACGCCGGCTCGCCGCTTGCTTACAGCTTTTCCGAGGCAGGGCATGCGAAATCGGTTACAATTGTGGATGTCCAGCCGGGCGGCCAAGCCAATGTCTCGGAAATTCCCTTGTCTGCTGGAAAACCGCTCGTTCGCTGGCAGGCGAAAGAAGGTCTGGCCCAAGTGTACCGGTGGTGCGAGGAAGGGCGGGACCGGTCGGGGTGGATCGATCTCGAGCTTTATGTGACGGAACCGTTGACGATGGAAGACATTCAGCGGCTGCGCAAGCTCCACCCGGGATTGATCTACATCCGTCCGGTACTGCGAGACGAGCCGCGCGAAAACGAAGCGTCCGCGGTCAGCCGTGAGCCGCTGTCCCTCGCCGAAATGTTTCGCCGCTTCTATGAACGGCAAACCGGTGGGCACTCTCCTGATGACGAGTTGGTTCGCTTATTTTTGGAGCTGGCGGTGGAAGAAGAAGAGGAAGGTGAAGGAGAATGAAGCCGATCTCGCTGACGATCGCTGGGCTTCATAGCTTTCGTGAAAAACAGACGATTGATTTCACCGCGCTGTGTGCGGGCGGGGTATTCGGTATTTTTGGGCCGACCGGCAGCGGCAAGTCCACGATTTTGGATGCCATGACGCTCGCCTTGTTTGGCAGTGTTGAGCGAGCGGCCAACCGCACACAGGCCATTATCAACCATGCCGAGCAGGAGCTGTTTGTCTCATTTACCTTCGAGCTGGAAAATGCCAACGGGACTAGGCGGTATACGGTGGAGCGGAGCTTGAAAAAAGTGGACGAGTGGCGGGCGCGCAGCGCTGTTTGCCGACTGATCGAACATCAAGCGGAGCCGATCGTCCTCGCTGACAAACTGTCCGATGTCGATCGAGAAATTGAACGGTTGCTTGGGTTGACGATGGATGATTTTACGCGGGCGGTCGTTTTGCCGCAAGGGAAGTTCGCCGAATTTTTGTCGCTCAAAGGAGTGGAGCGGCGGCAAATGCTGCAGCGTTTGTTTCACCTTGAGCGGTATGGCGATCGGTTGAACCAAAAGTTGAAGACGCGGCTTGCGGCTGCCGAACAAGAGCGGGAAAAGATCGAGGCGGAACAGGCGGGGCTTGGCGACGCCTCCAAGGCGGCGCTTGAACAGGCGGAAGCAAAAGAGCGCGAGCTGGTGGCGCTGTTTGCCAAGCGGAAAAAAGAGCTGGCCCAGGTGGAAGCGGAGGTTGAACGAACAAGACTTTTATGGGCGTGGCAACAGGAAAAAGAAGCGGTGGAACGGGAGCTCTCCGAATGGAAACGGCGCGAGGCCGGGATTCGCGAGTTGGAAGAGAAAAAAGAGCGCGCCGAACAAGCGGAGCGCATTTGGCCGTATTGGGAACAGTGCGAACAGGCGGAGCGACTGCGGGCCGAGGCATTTCGCCGCGATCAAGAGTTGGCGCGGCGCCTTGAAGAAGCCCGCACCCATTATGAGGATGCGGCGCGCGCCTATGAACAGGCGCGGCAGGAAAAAGCGCAGCGCGAGCCGCAGCTGTTGGCGGAGACGGAGCGGCTTCGGCAGGCTGAGGAGCTCGAACGGCAAATGGAAGCGCTCAAGCGCGAATGGGCGAGCTTGCGCGAGAAACGGGAGCGCCTGCTCGCTGAGGAGAAAGCGGCGGCACGCCGGTTCGAAGAAGCGTCCGCATGGTATGAGCGGGGCTTAACGCGGCAACAGGAGCTGAAGGAAGAGGCAAAGCGACTGGCGGCAGCGCTGGCCGACAAAGACGAGGTCGAGCGGGCGCACGCCGAGAAGCAGCCAATCGAGCAAGCCGCCGCGGCCATTGCCCGCCTCGACGCCCAGCTTCGGCAAAAAGAATCCGCTTGGCGTCAAGCGGAGGAGGAAAAAGCGAAGAAAGAACAGCGAGCTAGAGCGGCGGAAATGAAGCTTCGCGAGCTGTTCCGTTTCGTGGAGAACACATACCGCTCCGTCTGTTGGCGGCAACAAGAGATAGAAAAGCGGGCGCATAGGTTGCAGCAAGCGATCGAGATGGAGCGAAAGCAGGCGGAGGAGGCGCGGACGGCGGAGTTGGCCGCCTTGCTTGCCGACGGCCTCCGTCCGGGCGAACCGTGTCCTGTGTGCGGGTCGTGCGAGCACCCGCGTCCGGCTGTGATGCCTCATCGAAAACCAACCCGGTTGCCAGATCTCGAGGAGGAATGGCGGCAGTGCGAGCAAAAACGACAGACGCTGCTGTCGCTGAGGGCGCAGTTGGAACAACTCGCTGAGCTTGCAGCTAGCCAAGGGGCGCCGCCGGCCTTGACGGAAAGCGCCCCTGCGGATGAGGTCGCAGATCTTTCCGTCGAGGTGCGAGCGCTTGAACAAGATGTGATCGCCGGCAAAGAATCCGTTTACCAAGCGCTCTCGAAATGGCATGAAGCCGAGGCAGCGCGGCGCGAAGCGGAAAACGCGTGCCGGTGGTTGGCCGCCGATCTCGAGGCGCTGCAAGCCGAGAAACGGCGGCTCGAAGACGAATACGAGCGGCTGATCGGGCAGTGGCGGCGCGCCTATCCGTCGTTTTCATTAGAGGAAATCGATGACGTCTACGAACGCTTGCGCGAGCAGGAGAAACAATGGCGTGAGGTGCAAAAGCGATTGGACGATAGCGTGCCGTTTTTGGAAGAAAAGCAGCGGGAAAAAGAGACGGCGGCACAAGAGCAGCGGCGGCTCGAAACGGAGCGGGTGCGCCTTGAGTCGCTGCTTGACGCCAAGCAGCAGCTGTGGGACGAATACGAGCAACAGTGGAAAGAAAAGACCGGTTCGAATCCAGCCCACATGCAGTTGCAAGCGGTGGAAGGGGAATGGCAGCGGTTAAAGAGCAAAGAACAGCAAGCTTATGAGGCTTGGCAGCATGCCCAGCGCCAATATCAAACATTCGAAAGCGAGAGAAACGCCGCCAAGCATGCGGCGGAAGAGGGAGCGAAGCGGGTGGAAGAAGCGCTTGCCCGTTGGCGGCAGGCGCTGGCCGATACCGTTTTCACCGATCCGGAAGAAGTGAAGGCGGCCAGGGTGCCGGCGGAGCAACGCCGGGAATGGGAAGAAGCGATTCGCCGCTATTGGCGGCAAATGGAACAGGCTCAACATCGCCTTGCCCAGCTGGAGGCGGCGATTGGCGGGGTGGAAGTGAGCGCGGAACAATGGGAAATGATGCAGCTCATCTATGCCGAGCTGAAAGCGCAAATGGAAACGTTGACCGAACAGCTCGGCGCCATCCGGGGAAAGGTGACAGAGCTAAGGAGCAAGCATGCCCGGTTTGTCGAGCTTGAGGCGAAACGAGCGGAACTTGACCGGCAAATCGCCAAATATCAGCAACTGCAATCGTTGTTGCGCGGCAATAGCTTTGTCGAATTCATGGCGGAGGAACAGCTGGAGCAAGTGACCATCATGGCCGCCGAGCGGTTGCAGCGGCTGACGCAGCACCGCTACTCACTGGAACTTGATTCACAAGGCGGATTTCTCATTCGCGATGATGCCAACGGCGGGGTCAAACGGCCGGTGACGACGCTCTCAGGCGGAGAGACGTTTTTGACCTCGCTGTCGCTGGCCTTGGCGCTATCGGCGCAAATTCAGCTGCGCGGCGAATACCCGCTTCGCTTCTTTTTCTTGGACGAAGGGTTTGGAACGCTCGATCCGGAACGGCTTGAGACTGTAATCTCCGCCTTGGAAAAGCTGCATACCGAGCGGTTGGCTGTCGGCGTCATCAGCCATGTTCCGGAAATCCGCCACCGTCTGCCGCGCAAGCTAATTGTCGAGCCAGCCGAACCATCCGGCCGCGGCACGCGCGTATGTTTGGAAGTGATGTAATGGTTGCGGCAGCCAATACCGCCTCGTTGGCCGGCACCGTTCATGGCTGGACGTTACAAATGGAAAGGGGGCCTAGCGAGCCCCTCTTTAGTTGTTGGCCGCGACCGCTTGATCGACCACGTCCGGGTCAAAGGCGTTCGTAAAGCTAATGGCGTTGTTCGTTATCACAAAGTCGCCGGTGTTGAATCCTCCGGATCCTGCTTGCGTTTTGGTGGCGACTTTCGGTGCGATATACAGGCAGTCGCCCACTTGGACAACAGCGCCGCTACCGACGCTGTTAATTTTAATCGGACCGACGAATGAAGGCATGTTCAAACCTCCTCAGCCAAGGCATAGCGACGTCGAAAAGGAACCAGTTCCCGCTGTTGGCGCCTAGTGCCGGAGCGTGCGGCTGGCGGTTCGTTCCGGGCTCGTTCGTTTACGCCCCTAGCTCCGGAGCGGCGAGCTCGCGTATATGTTTTATTCTTGCTTCCGCCTCAACCGTTGAAGTAGAGCCAATCTGGACGACGGCGGATGAAGAAATCGCCAATATGCGTACATCACGGACAGAAAGAACCGGGGATTCGTGGATCGTTTGGCGGACAGTGATCGGCGGCGGTGAAAGCCAGCGCGGGATCGGTTTAGCGAAAATCGGGAATGCTTGTTCTCCTTCCGCTCCGAAAAACAACTCATATTGACGCTGAACGGCCAAGGCGCGTGTACGGGCGGAAATCCGCTCGGAGTCGCCGATTTGCAGTACCGAACTGATGATGAGGGTTTCTGCGTGAAACGTTTGCACCACCGACGTCCGTTTCACGATTGTTCCCCTCGAGCCGGCACGAGCGGAACGAACGGGCCGATAATGAGCGACTCCGGCGGCGTGTCAAACGCCGAAGCCAAGTGAATCGTATCAGCATCGCCGATTAAAAACAGCGAGGCGCTCGTAACAGCCACGAGGCGGATTGCGCCGACGTGTACATCGCGGTTGATGACCGTATAGTTCATGTCTGTTCTCCTCCTGAAGGCAAATGTTTCAAAAACATATCGAGCGACTGTTCAATATCGGCTTTGACTTTCTGAAAAATTTCGTTTTCAGTTGCCTCATCGCGGTCGGCGGTCGGGATATAGCCGCTGGTGGCTTTTTCCTGCAAATAAAAACGAATGCGCTCTTCCGTTTGCCGACCGATGTCTTGCAAAATAAATTGGCGGTACGGATCATCGAGGCGGCGGCCGTATCGCTGCTCAAGCCGCTTTAGCGTTTCCGGCGCTTCTTTGCCTAGGTACGCCGCCACCCTCTCCTGAATCGCTCGCATCAGCACGGGTTCCGGTTTGGGAACGACGGTTTTAACCGGCTCTACAGCCAAGTCCTCAATCGTCCCGCCGGCCCCGGGCGGTGCGATGCCGATGTTCAGCGTGCCTTCCAGCGTTTCGACTTTGAGCTGATCAAATTTATATTCGATTCGTTCGATCGAAGTGCGCGGCTGGGCTTCGATTTCTTGAAGCCGGGCTTCAAGGGTGCGAAGCCGGCGTTCCAACGCGCGCATCTTGTTCGTCTGCCATACTAAATAGCGGTGCAGCTGGGCGAAATAGTCATAGACACTCATCGGACGCCATCATCCTCTCCAAGTCCCCTCTTACTTCAATATATGGACGGCCTTTTGCCATCATCACTGTTTGTGTTGAATTTAGCGGGTGGCGGAATGGAGAGGAACGAGCGGAGCGGACGGCTGCACCGCTGTTCCTAGCGGCACGATGGCCTGCGGCGCCGGCTCGGAGAAGCCTCCCGTGTTGGCGAGCGTCGACAGCGCTTGGATGCTTCCGGCGCTGCCGATCTGCAAAACCGATGAATTGGTCACTGAGCCGATCCGCAGCTGGTGGATGCAAATGCTTTGACTGATGTAAAAACGCATCCCCTCTTCCTCCTTATACGTTTCCGACGACGTTTTCGTCAGCGACATCTGCGTCGTTCGTGTTCGTGTTGCTGTAATAGTTGTAAACGTGGAGCCCGTCGCCCGTATTGAACGAACCGGCACCGGCAAACGTTTTGGTCACGCTTTGCGGAGAAATGGCAAACACATCGCCGATATGGAACACGCCGCTGCTTCCAATGCTGTTCAGTTTCACGATCCCGACAAAAGCCGGCATGGGGGCATGCTCCTTTCACAGCGTCCTTATCCATAATGTATGGGCGCGCACCGAAAAACGTTCCCCTCAATTGTTTGCCGCATTGTTCGAGTCGGAGACGTCCGGATCGCCGGTATTGGTGAAACTAATAAATGTATTCGTCTGCATAAAATCTCCGTTGTTGCTTCCACCTGAACCTGTGTGGGCTTTCGCTGTGCTCTTGGGGGCAATTTGCAATACGTCCCCGAAGTTGACCGTTCCATCTCCGCTCACATGGGTAATTTTAATCGGTCCGCTGATAAATGAGGGCATAGCACTTTCCTCCTTCCGATGGCATCGCTATCGTATTGTATGTAAAGAAGGGAAATTCGGTTCAGCGCCGGGCAGGTGTCCGACGAGCCGGTATCATTGCGGCATATAATAAAAAAAGGGAAGGGACAGAAAGGAAGGGAAAGGCGATGCCAGCGATCGTCATCGGCGGGATTAAAGTGACCAACGTCAGCGGCAACGGTACCGTAAACATGGGAGATGTGCTGCAAATCGCTCCGAAAAGTACCGCGAAAACCAACTCCGGTGCTGGCGGCGGCAATACGGGTGACTTTTTGCAAACAAACACGTTTTGCAGTGTCACGAATACGGTAGATCCCGATGTGTTTGATGCTGGGGTGAAAGGAAATAACTAGACGGTTGCAACGATTGGTGACGGTTGGCTGTATACAGGGGATATGGCGACAGTCGATGAATACGGGCATATTGATATCGTCGACCGGAAAAAGGATATGATTATTAGCGAAAGAGAAAACATTTCCTCGATTGAAGTCGAAGGGGCGCTTTATGAGCATCCGGCCGTGCTTGAAGCGGCCGTCATCGCCGTGCCGCATGAAAAATGGGGGGAAACGCCGCATGCGTTCGTCGTCGTTCGACCCGGGCATACGGTGAGCGAAGAAGAGTTGATCGCCTTTTCGCGGGAAAAGTTGGCCCATTTTAAAGCGATCACAGGTGTAACGTTTGTGGATGAGCTGCCGAAGACCGCGTCTGGAAAAATTCAAAAAGTGCATTTGCACCGTCAATATTGGGATTCAATAGGAAAAACAGGGCGTTATGTCAACTGATGGCGTGACGTGCGTGGGCTGCTCTAACAACAGAGATCGAAGGCTGGCGAAATACGGTTGTTTCTTTTAAGCAATGGGGGGGAGCGTGTGGAAGACGATGGGCTTTTCGATTTGAGAAACGAGGACGATAAGCGGCCTGCTTCCTAAATCACCCACCTTAGAGAAAACGGCAGAAGATCATGATAGGTGACGGAGGGTTTGGCGGTGCAAGGGTGCCGACTGTTCCGTAATGGGGCGAAACGTTTGGCGATCACATGAGATTGCCCACTCAGTAAGCCGCCTCCTTCGGCATAGCGAAAAGATAGAAAGAAGGGATTTGGTGACACCTTTATCGGCAGAACGGATCGCGGCGGCTGACATCTTGCGCGGCTTTGCCTTGTTTGGCATCTTGCTTGTCAACATGCGCTATTTCTCGTCGCCGGCGTTATATGTGGAAGACGTCGGCGACGGCGCCCTCAACCGCGCGGTTGCCGCAGCGATTGATCTTTTGTTTGAAGCGAGCACCTACCCGCTGTTTGCCTTTTTATTCGGATTCGGCACGGTCGTCCTTTACCACCGATTGCGCGAGCGCGGGAAGCGGCCGCTTCCGATTTTGCTGCGCCGCTTCCTTCTTTTGTTGGCGTTCGGCGCCATTCATGCGTTCGGCCTATGGTTTGGCGACATTTTACTTCCGTACGCGCTTGTTGGGCTGATATTGCTGTTGTTCATGAACGTCCCCTCACGCTGGTGGCGGACGACAGCGTTCGTTAGTTTTTTCCTTTTTCATGGCTTCATGACCTTGTTGCTGGCCATAAGTATGGTGGTCGGTTGGATGGGAGCAGCCAATGACCGCGAGGTGGAGGCGTCCGTTGCTCTTCGCCATTACCAAAGCGGAACGTTTCGCGATGTGTTTTGGCAACGATGGCACGATTGGTTGTATCTCAATAGCGATGGCGGGCTTCTATTTACGCTTTTGGCGGTATGGCCGTTTTGCCTTCTCGGCGCCTATGCCGCCAAAGAGCGCTGGCTTGAGGCCGGACGCTATCCGGCCTCGACGTTGCGCCGCTTCATGGTCGTGTCGCTATGCCTCGGTCTGACGTTAAAAACGATTCCGTATTGGGCTGGGGCCAGCGCGTTGACGATGTATATCCAAGACAACGTTGGCGGCACGGTTTTAGCGGGGTTCTACGCCGCGGCCGCCGTGTTGGTTGGCGGGAAAGCCCATCGACGGCCGGCGTGGCGCTGGCTGCAAGACGCGGGAAGAATGTCGCTCACCCATTATCTTCTTCAGTCGCTCATCTGCACATCGTTGTTTTACAGCTACGGGCTTGGGTGGTATGGAAGGGTGGAGGAATGGCAAGGAGCGCTGCTGGCCGTTGGATTGTATGCACTGCAAGTGTGGGTGAGTCGCCCTTGGTTTCAGTCGTTTTATTTTGGACCCGCCGAATGGGTTTGGCGATGGGCGACGTACGGAAAACGGCCGCCGTTTCGCCGCCGACCGAGCCAATAAAAAAACCCGCCGTTATTGAATGGGCGGACAAGATTGCTTCGACTCACCGGTCTGGCGCAAATATTCATTGATCAACTGATCGAGTTGTTGGCTGCATTCGATCGTTTCCTTTGCCGTTAGTCCGTAGGTGAGCGCGAGCTCGATCATCTGTTGCCGCTTTTCTTCAATGAGCAGGAGAACCATTTCCTTCACCATCAATTCGTTGGAATGTCGGTTAAGGCATGCCGTCGTAGACAAAAAACGTCCAGCGCGCACCGAAAAAGGTTGATGAAAAATCGCTGTTTGCCTTGATCGATGCTGGAACGCGAACATAGAGGCTGAGGCACAAGTTTTTTCACTTGAGAACCGATTCGGAGAGGCGGTTGCGCCAGTCAATCATCAGCCTCCTAAAGTTGCGGACGACGAGAGGGGAAGTTAAACATTATTATACATAGAACGACGAAAAAAGAAAGAGATTCGAGAAAATAAGTGATAAATTTCCTAATTTAGACAAAATTCTACAAAAGACAGGAGTTTTGGCTTCGATGGCGAATAGGAGAACGTGGAAGCTTTGCCACAGGCAGAAACGGTCGAGGGCGCTGACCCGCGTTTTTGCTACGGCAACGGAAGACGGATATGGAAAGGAAGAAGGATATGAAGCTTGTCACAGCGGTTGTCAACGGAGAATCGTTTGTTGGAGCCGTACCGGAAGGGGAAACGACGGTGATTCATTTGCGCGGTGCGGAGCGGGCCATGAGCGGAACGGAGACGATACCGGCTTCGATGTTGGCTGCGATCGCGCAAGGAGAGCGATTTTTGGCGCGGGCGCAAGAGGTCGTTGATTGGGCGCTTCGCCAGCCGAAGCCCGACTACGTCTTTCACCTTGCTGCCGTTCGTTTGTTGGCCCCGATTCCACGGCCGGCCAAAAACATTTTTTGCATTGGGAAAAACTACGCTGATCACGCCCTTGAGCTCGGCGGCTCCGCGATTCCCGAACATTTGATTGTGTTTACGAAACCGCCGACGACGGTGATTGGCCATGGTGAAACGATTTTGCGCCATGCCGATGTCACGGATGAAGTTGATTACGAGGGGGAGCTGGCGGTGGTCATTGGCAAACGGGGGCGGGCGATCGGCCGCGAGGAAGCGCTCGATTACGTATTTGGGTACACGATCATCAATGATGTGACCGCCAGAGATTTGCAAGAGCGGCACCAACAGTATTTCCTCGGAAAAAGTTTGGATACGTTTTGTCCGATGGGGCCGTGGATTGTGCCTAAATCGCTGCTGCCACACGCGAACGACTTGCGGATTGAAACGCGGGTCAACGGCGAAGTGCGCCAGCAGGCGAGCACTACGCAACTCATTTTTTCGCTGGAAGCGATTATTGAGACGATTTCCAAAGGCATCACCCTTGAACCGGGCGACGTGATCGCCACAGGCACGCCGGCGGGAGTCGGAAAAGGGATGAATCCGCCGCGGTTTTTGCAACCGGGCGATGTCGTTGAGGTCACGGTCGAAGGAATCGGCACGCTGCGCAACCAAGTGGGCGAGTAACTTGCGCGTAGGCAGTCGACGGCGACCAAGCACCGGCTGTGCTGCTGCCACGGCTGCAAAAAGCCGCCCCTTTCCAGTCGCCGCTCGTGGTTCGGCAAGCGGGAAACGACGCGTTTGGCTGTCATCGTGTTTGTCAATGATCCGCCGCCCATGCTATGATGGGGATGAACATGGAAACGCTGGAGGGATGGACATTGACGCATGCTCATATTACGAGCTGGCTGATCACGATCGTGCTGTTTCTCATCGCCGTATCGATGGCGCGGCGGGGAGCAGGCAAGGCGAAGGTTGTGCAAATGGTGTTGCGGCTGTTTTACCTCATTACGCTGGCGACAGGGTTGATGCTGTTGCATGGCATCACGACGATTTCACCGCTTTATTGGTTGAAGGCGCTCGCCGGACTGTGGGTGATTGGGGCGATGGAAATGGTATTAGCGGCAGAAAAAAAAGGAAAACGCACGGTGGCAGGATGGACGCAATGGATCGTTGCGCTCGTGGTCACGCTGTTTTTAGGGTTGATGCTGCCGCTCGGTTTTGACTTGTTTTAGGCGCAACAAGGGGGTATCCCAAAAGGCCGGGACACCCTCTCTCATCGCCAGAGATCAACACCGGCTCTTTCTCTGCCACACGATATGTTGCGTTTTTCTTGAAGGGAGATCGTCTTTTCGGTCAGCCGCTTTTTCGCCGCGCCGGAATCAACCGGCGGCTTCTGTTCGCGGCGAGAAAGCCCGCTCCTGTCCGCCGGCGATCGCCAAACGATCCGCCGGCTGCAGCTTGGCTGCCCATGACGATGAGGGGGAAGCGGCCTTTCCACGCTGGAAAAGGGAAAGGGAACGCTGCTTTTTATTTTCCTAATTTTCTGTGAAAACCTTGTTGGCAAGCGTCCCTTTTCATCCTCGGGTGGAGGACAGGTCGCGCTCTCCATGGAACTTTCCGTGGACATACTGAACTGACGCGAGATTTTCCTCCCACGGATGGAGAGCAAAACGTCTCCCATGGAACTTTCCGTGAACATGCCGAGCTGACGCGGATTTTCCTCCCCCGGGTGGAGGGCAAAACGTTGACCATGGATCTTTTCTGTCCGAATGACTGTGGCGAAAAACGGCGGTTCGATCAAGCGGTGTCTGTTCGAAGCGACCCGGCTGACTGCTCTGCCCGGCGCTTGCGAGTCGACCGTTTCGGAGAAATGGACGAGGGGGGCGGTTTTCCATAATGAACGGTTGGGATGGTGGCCTTCTGGCGGTTGCTTGGTTGAGAAGCGTGGGGCATGAGAGGTGGGGCTGCTTGCTCGCCTGATTGTTCGATCGGCTCCACTCGAGCTTTTCCGGATGTCCAATGAAAGGGGGGCGGATCGTTGATGCGGTTTTTTGGCTGCCGCCGTGTAGAGGAGCTGCACGATTGGCTTAGGGAGCATCGCTTTTTAGCGGACGAGCCTCCGTTTGTACAAGTTGCTGGCCATGATGAAACGGACGTGCGCCGCGCGATCGAGGCGCTCGCTCACCATTGGCCGCAATCCGAAGTGATCGGGATGACTAGCCCGCTGGCTATGGCGGGAGACGCTTCACTCATGATCGGTGCCGCTTCACTGACCGTTTCCAGCGTTTCCATGCTGGAGCTGCCGGCGAGTGAATTCGCCCGTCCCACAGAGCTGGCAGCGTTGGTGGCCGAGGCGATCCTTCGTGACGATACCGCTTGGCTGCTGCTGCTGACCGATCGCCGCGCGGATTTGCCTTCTTTGCTTCGCCATGTGCCACTGGTGAATGAGCGGATGGTCATCGTTGGGTGCGCGCTGCCGGAACATAGCGTGCTAGTTTCGCGTGACGGCCGGTTGGAGGGCGGGGGAGTCGCCGTTTCGTTCAGTGGCCCGGCGCTTCGCAGCCACTGCTTTGCGCCGGTTTTGTGGGAGCCGGTCGGGCTGGCGTTCACCGTGACGAAAAGCCGCGGCCAGCGGCTTGTGGAGCTGGAGGGACAAAAGGCGTCGCTTTATTTGGAACGTTACTTGGGAAAAGAGTTCATTGACCGTTTGCCGCTGTCGGGAGTGGAGTTCCCGTTTCTAGTGGAACGGAATGGGCAGGATGTTTGCCTGCCGATTGTGGCGGTTGATCAAGACGGGGCGGTTGTCGTGCGCGGCCGCGTCCGTGAAGGGGAAAAAGTGCGTTTTTCTTATGTGCATGCCCCGTCGCTGTACTGGAGTGGGCGCGATTTGGCTGGACAAGCTGCCAAGCAGCCAACCGGCGGAATGTGGCTGTATCATAGCGCGGCGCTGGGCGGGTATACGCGTTCCTTGTTTGACGGCATGGCGGCGGCTCTGCAGCCAGCGGCATTATTCCCCGCGGTGGAAGTGATCGTTAAAGACGCTTATGCTCCGGTGCGACCGGCCGTGTTTGCTGCGGTTTCGCTGTCGGAAACATCGGCAGTGGCAGACAGTGGGCTGCCAGCGCCGTTGCCGACGCCGCCTGATGGGGTGATGGCCTTGGCCCAGTTGATGGCCACCGCATCGCGTGATATGGAGCGCCTCCATGCCCGCCTGCAAATGTCGGAGCAACGGTATAAGTCGTTGTTTGAACATAATACAGATATTGTCTATTCGACCGATTTGCATGGGTATTTTACGAGCGTCAATCCAGCCTTTGAGCGCGTGCTGGGCTACCGGAAAGAGGAGATTTTGCATACGAACTCGCTCAAGTATATTCAACCGAGCGACATCCCGCGCGTCATCCGTTATTTTTATCGGGCGCTGCGCGGGATGGTGCAAACGTATCAGCTGGAAATCCCAACGAAAGCAGGGGAGCGCCTTCTTTTTCAAATCAAAAACATCCCGATCATCATCGATGGAAAAAAGGTCGGCATTTATGGGATCGGGCACAATATTACGGAGCAAAAAAAAGCGGAAGAAAAAATCGCCTATTTGGCGTATTACGATCCCGATACGAATTTGCCGAATCGGACGAAGTGGGAAGAGCTGCTGGCTGAGCAGCTTGAGAAAGCGAGGCGGAAGCAACGAAAAACAGCCGTTGCGTTGATCGACTTGGATCGGTTTAAATGGATCAACGACAGCATCGGCCATTACGCCGGTGATGGCGTTTTGCGCCAGCTTGTCGAGCGCATTCAACGCGTCTTGCCCGTCGGCGCCGCGCTTGGCCGGTTTCACGGCGACAAGTTTTGCTTGTTTTTTTCGCTCAAAACGGAAGAAGGGGCGATGGAAACGGCGCTCCGCGTTGTGCGGGAAGTCGCGAAGCCGACCGTGTATGGCGAAAAAGAATTTTTTATTACCGCGAGCATCGGGCTCGCAGTTTTTCCTGACGATGGAGCGGATGAGCAGGCGCTGTTGCGCCACGCGGACATCGCAGTCAATCGGGCCAAAAAGGTCGGCGGCAACCGGGTCGAGCGGTACAGTGCCCAAATGAATGAGGAGGCGCTGCATCGGCTCGAAATGGACAGCTATTTGCGCAAGGCGGTGGAAGAAAATGAACTGTTTCTTTGTTATCAGCCGATCGTGGACATACATACAGGGGCGGTGAAGGCGACGGAGGCGCTCGTTCGCTGGCGTCATCCGAAACTCGGTCTCGTGCGTCCGGATGAGTTTATCCCGCTGGCCGAGGAAACCGGGGTCATTCATGAAATCGGCCGCTGGGTGTTGCGGACGGCGTGCCTGCAAACGAAACGATGGCAGAAGATGACAGGCAACGATGATCTAGCGGTGTTTGTCAATGTCTCCGCCGTCCAGTTTCAGCACGAACGGTTTGTCGGCGATGTGAAACAGGCGCTCAGACAGTCGCAGCTGCCGCCGTCTTGCCTGCATCTTGAACTGACCGAACATTCGATGTTGCGCCATCTCCCCAGCACGCTGCGAACTATGGATGAACTGAGGCGGCTAGGGGTTGGGATCGCTGTCGACGATTTTGGCAGCGGATATTCGTCGTTTCATTATTTAAAACAGCTGCCGGCCACCATTTTGAAAATCGACCGGGCGTTTATTGAGCACTTGCATACGAACGCGTCGGATGAGGCGATTGTCAAAGCGATGATCACGATGGGACGAGGGCTCGGGCTCGAGACGATCGCGGAAGGGGTGGAAACGGCCGAACAGCTCGATCGGCTCCGCGATTTGCAATGCACGTATGCGCAAGGGTACGCGCTATGCCCGCCGCTGATGGCGGAAGAGGCGACTCCGTATGTGGCGGGAGTTCGGAAATAAATCGTCTAGCGGTCATGCTGCCGCCCAAACGGCCGAAGCCCGCTCATCGGGCAAAGCGGCGCAACGGAAGGTTTCGCACGCTCCCAAGGCGGGCTGCCGGTCAGCCCATCTGGGCGCAAATGGCCCGCTTTCCGCTGTTGAAGGTGATTTCAAAGCGGTCGCTCGCCCGTTTTCCGCGCTCATAATAATGGTGGACGCTGCCGATTTGCTCGCTGTTATCATAAATGATAAAGTTCACACCGATAGGGCGGCCGAACAGCAAGCCATTATAGCAATACAAACAATCGTAAAGAGAAAAACCTAGGCCGTTCAGCCAATGAACGAACTGGAAAAAGGATGGGTCAGATAGGGAAAGAAGCCACTGTTGATACGCATAGGTCAATGGCTTGCGAAAACGGAGGCGATCGCCATGGCGAACAGGAAAAACGCCAAGATCGGTGGCGACGGCGCCGTTTTCCTGCCATTGGCCGGATAACCAATGCCCGCCGCGGAACAGTTCGACCCCTTGTTCCGCGACTTCTTCCATTAAAGACGCTTCGTCGGATTCGTCATCAAAAAAGATCCATTCGTCATTGACCAACTCGGCAGTTCCATGCACATAAGCCCGCGGTTGTTCAGCAATCGATTGCAGTCGTTCTTGGATCGTCACGGCGTTTCCTCCTCCTTGTGTTCGTTTTTTCCATTTTTTTGTTTGTTTATTCGTGCGGTGGTCATGATTGGACAATTCAACGAACGAAAAGACGCTGCATAAAATGAAACCATGCCGATGGAAAATGGGCGGTCGTGTCGTCAAAACGGGCGATCGCTGACCAATGCCGTGAAAAACGAGACGGGAAAGGAAATGGAGAAGGCGGAGAACGCCTGTTTGCCATTTTCGATCAGGAAAGGATTGATTCATATGTGTGGCATCACTGGTTGGGTCCATTTCGGCCGCGATTTGCGCCGCGAGCAGGCGGTCATTGCTCACATGACCGAGACGCTGGCTCAGCGCGGACCGGATGATACCAACATTTGGATGGATGTTCATGTCGCCTTTGGCCACAAGCGGCTCGTCGTCGTAGATCCGGCGGGCGGCAAGCAGCCGATGGCTCGGCACCGACGTGGGCACCGGTATACGATCGTCTATAACGGCGAGCTGTATAATACAGAAGAGATTCGCAGGGAACTGCTGGGCAAAGGCTATACGTTTGAAGGCCATTCCGATACCGAAGTGCTGCTTGCTGCCTATATGGAATGGAAAGAGCAATGCGTCGACTGGCTCAACGGCATTTTTGCCTTCGCCGTTTGGGATGAGGAGCGCGAGCAGCTGTTTATGGCGCGCGATCGACTCGGCGTCAAGCCGCTGTTTTATCGCCAAGCAGACGGGGGGCTGCTGTTTGGATCGGAAATCAAGGCGATTTTGGCCCATCCAGAAGTAAAAGCGGAAATCAACGGCGAAGGGCTGGCGGAAGTATTCGGTCTCGGGCCGTCGCGGACGCCGGGGCACGGGGTGTTTTGCGGCATTCAAGAACTGCGTCCGGCGCACGCGCTCACGTTCTCTCGCTCCGGGCTTCGCCGTTGGCGGTATTGGAACGTCGAAAGCGACATCCACCGCGATTCGTTTGCCGAAACGGTGGAGAAACTTCGTTTTTTATTGACCGATGCGGTCAAGCGCCAATTGGTTTCCGATGTGCCGGTATGCACGTTTTTATCAGGCGGTGTCGACTCGAGCGCCATTACGGCCATCGCGGCGACGGCGTTTGCTGCCGATGGCCGGGGACCGCTGCATACGTACTCGATTGATTACGAAGGAAACGATCGCTATTTCCAAGCAAACGATTTTCAGCCCAATACGGATGCGCCGTTTATTGAACAAGTATCAAGCCAATTTCAAACGGTTCATCACCGTTGTGTGATCACTCAAGACGAACTGTTCAGCCATTTGCAGGATGCCGTCATCGTCCGCGATGTTCCCGGCATGGCGGATATCGATTCGTCACTTCTTTGGTTTTGCAAGCAAATTCGTGAGCAATTTGTCGTCAGTTTGTCTGGGGAATGTGCCGATGAAATTTTCGGCGGCTATCCGTGGTTTCACCGCCCGGATGATTTAGCGCGAAAAGGATTCCCGTGGATGCGATCGATTGAGGCGCGCATCGGCCTGTTAAAAGAGGAATGGCGGCAAAAGCTTCGGCTCGACGATTACGTGCAAATGCGCTATGAAGAAACGATGGCTGAGGTGCCGCGCCTTGAGGGAGAAAGCGCTGAAGACGCCAAACGGCGCGAGTGGTTTTACTTAAATATGATTTGGTTTATGACGACGCTTCTTGACCGAAAAGATCGAATGAGCATGGGAGCGAGCCTTGAGGTGCGCGTGCCGTTTGCCGATCATCGGCTCGTTGAATATGTCTGGAACATCCCGTGGGAGATGAAAATGTATGGCGGCCGGGAAAAGGGCATTTTGCGCAAGGCGCTCGAAGGACTGTTGCCCACGGAGGTGCTCTACCGGAAGAAAAGCCCGTATCCGAAAACGCATCATCCCTACTATACGAAACTCGTCAAACAATGGCTGGAGCAGCTGCTCCGCGATCGCTCTTCCATTTTGCATGAGCTGTTCGACCGAGAAAAATTGACTGCGCTCATTGAATCGGAAGGGAAATCGTTCCAAGTGCCATGGTTCGGCCAGCTGATGACCGGCCCGCAGCTGCTCGCTTACCTTGGCCAAGTGCATGTTTGGTTTGAACATTACGGCATTGTGATTACAGAATGACTGTTGCTTGTTAGGTTAGACGAGAGCTTGCGGACCGAAAAATATCATCAGCATTAAAGAATAGCGGCTGCGCGTGCAAGGAGGGCGTCAGACTCGGCGCCCTTTGATTTTTTCACTATGGCAATCGTTTCGTTTTCTTTATCTCGGGGGAATCTTCTCGGTAAAACGGCTACTTCTCCACGGCATAAAGCGCAAACCCATACGCCGGCAACGAGACGGAAAGGCCATCCGCTTCGGCCGCCCACCGTTCGCCGGTGAGCAGGTTGACCAACCGTTTCTTTTTGGCGTTGAACGGGAGTGGAATGTCGGCTGCTTGGTTGCTCCGGTTGATGATAATGACAACGGTTTCGTCCCCGTCTGTTTTTTCATAAACCAACTGATTCGTTTGCTCATCGGCATGCAAAACGGCGATATGGCCCCGACGCAAGGCCCGGTATTGGCGGCGGAGCGCAATCAGCTGTTTGACGTGCTCATACAGGCCGCGATGCTGCTTGTCATCGTCCCAGATCATGCATTTTCGGCACCCGGGATCATTTCCGCCCGTCATGCCGATTTCATCTCCGTAATAAATGCACGGTGAGCCGGTGAACGTCAGCTGGAACAGAAACAACAGCTTTGCCTTGCGGACATCCTCGCCGCAAACGGTGAGGATCCTCGGTGTATCATGGCTGCCAAGCAAGTTGAAAGCCGCCTCATTGACGGTGGCCGGATACGAATGAAGCACACCCATCAATCGCTCGGCGAACTCACGGGCGTTTATCTCTTCTTTGGCGAAAAAGCGAAGCGCCGCGTCCGCAACGGGATAATTCATCACGGCGTCAAACTGGTCGCCGCGCAGCCACGGCATCGCATCATGCCAAATTTCCCCGAGGATGTATACGTCCGGTTTCTGGGCTTTCACCGCGCGGCGAAATTCACGCCAAAACTCGTGGTCGATCTCATTGGCAACATCCAACCGCCAGCCATCAATATCGCATTCGCGAATCCAATATGTCGCGACATCAAGCAAGTAGCGTCTCACGTCCGGATGGGCGGTGTTGAGCTTCGGCATTTGCGGGACGAACGCGAACGTGTCGTAATTCGGCCGCGGCTCGCTTTGCAGCGGAAAGTCGCGAAGGTGAAACCAATCTTTATACGGCGACGATTCCCCGTTTTTCAGCACATCTTGAAACGGCGCGAACTCGTAGCCACAATGATTGAATACGGCGTCAAGCATGACGCGGATTCCTTTTTCATGGCAACGTTGGACAAGCGTCTTTAACGTTTCTTTATCCCCAAAGTGGGGATCGATTTCCAAATAGTCAGCGGTATCATATTTATGGTTAGATGGTGCGCGAAAAATCGGGGTCAAGTAAATGCCGCTGATGCCAAGGTCAACTAGGTAATCGAGATGGTCGATGATTCCTTGCAAGTCCCCGCCAAAAAAGCTGGTCGGCGTCGGATCTTCACTTCCCCACGGCCGTACTCCCTCGGGGTTGATGGCCGGGTTGCCGTTGGCGAATCGATCTGGAAAAATTTGATACCAAACGGTGTCTTTCACCCACTCGGGGGCATGGAACAAATCGACGTCATGGAGAAACGGAAAACAAAAGTAGTAAGCGGTGTCATCGGCAGGCGGCGTCAGATAAAACCCTTTTTCCGTATAGACGAGCGTCTCCTCCCCGGCGTGGAGCACAAATCCGTAGCGCAGCCGTCGGTATGGCGGCTGCACTTCCGCCAGCCAGTAGTCAAACCATTCATCGCTTCCTGTTTTTTTCATCGGCATCGTTTCGAATTGCCAAGCGCCGTTCCGCCATTCGTATGGGTCGCCGTGCAGCAACTCCACCTTGTCGACATCCCCTTTTTTGGTCCGAAGCCGAAGATGAAGCGTTCGTTCGTCATAAGCATAAGCGAAGTTGTCCGTTGGACGATGGTAAACAGCCTCTTTGAACACGGGGCATCCTCCTTATAAAAGCAATCGTTTGCATCATTTTCTCTTTAAAAAAGAGTAAAACAAGAAGAGAAGAAAAGTCAAATTTTATAGAAAAAGAGCTTGTAAAATAGAAAAAAGGCGATATAATAGAGATGAGCGGTGCAATCGTTTTCATCGACAACGTCGTTGTTTGTTTGTGCAAACGATTTCCTAACGCTTGCACTGTGGCCGTGTTCGCAAACTTTCTTGTTTAGGAGGGGGATTATGAGAAAAGCGTTGTCGTTGTTTCTCATGGCGGTGCTCTTTGTCGGTCTGCTTTCCGCCTGCGGGCCGAAGCGGGATGCGGAGCAGCCAAAACAGACCAACAATGGGACCAAAGAAGCGAAGAAACCGGAAAAGCTGGTCGTTTGGGTGAACGACGATGAAAAACAAAAACAAGCGTTGAAAGATATTTTTCAAAAGTATACACAAAAAACCGGCATCCAAATCCAAATGGTTGCTGTCAAAATGCTGGATCAAACAAAAAAATTGGCGCTTGACGGCCCAGCCGGCAAAGGGCCGGACGTGTTCTACCAGCCGCATGACCGCATCGGCGACATTGTGCTGCAAGGGCTGGCCGATCCGGTTGACCTTGGCGATGCGAAAGGCGAGTACAGCGAGACCGCTGTCAATGCGGTGACGTATGATGGCCAAACGTACGGTGTGCCGGCGGTCGTGGAAACATACGGCGTGTTCTATAACAAAAATTTAGTGCCGGAAGCGCCGAAAACGATGGATGAGTTGATGAAGATCGCCAAAGAAAAAACGAATGCGGCCAAAGACCAATACGGCTTTTTAATGGAAGCGGCGAACTTCTACTTCGTTTATCCGTTCTTCGCCGGCTATGGTGGCTATGTGTTCAAAAATGAAAACGGCAAATACGATACGAGCGACATCGGTTTGGCCAACGACGGAGCCGTCAAGGGAGCAGAGCTCGTCCGATCGTGGTTTAAAAACGGCTACATCCCGAAAGAAATCACCGGCGATATTATGAACGGGCTGTTTACAAAAGGAAAGGTGGCGGTCGCCATCACCGGCCCGTGGAACATTGCTTCGTACAAGGAAGCGTTAGGCGACAAGCTGGCAACGGCGCCGCTGCCGGTGCTCGACAACGGCGAACATCCGAAATCGTTTGTGGGTGTCAAAACATGGATGTTGTCCGCTTATTCGAAAAACAAAGCGTGGGCAGTCGATTTCATGAAATTTGTGACGAACGAAGAAAACTCGCTCCACTACTACGAAGTGGCCGGCGAAATGCCAGCAAACGAAAAAGCGTTGACGAACGAAAAAATCACGAACGACCCGCTGATCGCCGGCTTTGCTGAGCAAATCCAATACGGCGAACCGATGCCGAACGTGCCGGAAATGTCGCAAGTATGGGAGCCGATGGGCAACGCGCTGCAATTCATCGCGAAAGGCGATAACCCGAAAGCAGTGCTCAGCGAAGCGGTCAAAACGATTCAAGACAAAATCGCGGCCAGCGGTGCTGGAAAATAATACGTCATATGGCGGTGGATAGGATCATCCCTATCCACCGTTCTTATCCATCGATAGGAGGGAGTTCCGATGCCGGAAGCGAACGTCCGTCATCGGCCGGCGGTGGCGATGGCGCTGTCATTGCTGTTTGCCGGCCTTGGACAATTGTACAACCGCCGCTATATCAAAGGAATTTTGTTCCTCATCATCGAAGCGGCGTTCCTTATCACCTTTTATAACTTTTTGAACATCGGGCTGTGGGGACTGGTGACCCTCGGCGAAATCCCGATGCTCGATCATTCGATTTTCTTGTTGATTCAAGGGCTTGTTTCCGTGATCATCATCGCTTTTGCCGTTGCGTTGCACGTTGCCAACGTCATTGACGCCCGCAACGACGCCCGCCGGCGGCAGCGCGGCGAGCCGTTTCCCTCGCTTGTTGAATCGTGCCGGAACGCATGGGACCGAGGGTTTCCGTACATTTTTGTCACGCCCGGGCTTGTCATGCTTTTGTTTATCGTTGTGCTGCCGCTGTTGTTCATGGTGTCGCTCGCCTTTACGGACTACAACTTGTATCATTCACCGCCGCGGCATTTGTTGAATTGGGTCGGATTTGACAACTTCAAAAACTTAGTCTCCATCCCGATTTGGAAAAGCACGTTTTTCAGCGTCCTCGCGTGGACGATCGTCTGGACGGTCGTAGCGACGACGATGCAAATCGCGCTTGGGCTGTTTTTGGCGCTGCTCGTCAACGATCCGCGCATTAAGTTGAAACGATTCATCCGCACAGTGCTCATTTTGCCGTGGGCCGTGCCGGCGTTTGTCACGATTTTGGTGTTTGCCGCGATGTTTAACGATAAATTCGGGGCGATCAACCGTGAGGTGTTGAGTTGGTTTGGGTTGTCGGTTCCGTGGATGACCGACCCGTTTTGGACGAAAGTGGCGCTCATCTTGATTCAGACATGGCTTGGTTTCCCGTTTGTGTTTGCGTTATTTACCGGCGTTTTGCAAAGCATTTCCCGCGATTGGTACGAAGCGGCCGATATCGACGGGGCGACGCGCTGGCAAAAATTCAAATCGATCACCTTGCCGCATGTGCTGTACGCCACGGCTCCGCTGTTAATCATGCAATACGCGGGGAACTTCAATAACTTCAACATCATCTATTTGTTCAACCATGGCGGTCCGGCCGTGCGCGGGCAAAACGCCGGCGGAACGGACATTCTTATTTCGTGGGTGTACGATTTGACGTTTACGACGAACAACTACAATATGGCGGCTGCGATTTCGCTCATCATCGGCTTGATTGTGTGCGGGTTTGCTGTTTATCAGTTCCGGCGCACCCGTTCCTTTAAAGAGGAGGGGAACATTTAATGAAGCGCAAATGGAAATCGCATATCGAAGTCACGCTCATTTACTTGTTTATCGCGTTCATGTTTGTTGTCATCGCTTATCCGCTTCTTTGGACCATCAGCATGTCGCTCAATCCGGGCACGAGCTTGTACTCGGCATCGCTCATTCCGGAAAAATGGACGCTCGAGCATTACAAATGGCTGTTTACCAGCCCGCAAAGCGATTATTTGCTTTGGTATAAAAACAGCTTGTTTGTTGCGGCGGTGAACGCGGCGCTGTCCGTTTTCTTCACGGCGCTCATCGCTTATGCGTTTTCGCGCTACAAATTCGTCGGGCGGAAAACGGGGCTGTACTTGTTTTTAGTCTTGCAAATGTTCCCCTCGCTCATGGCGATGGTGGCGCTGTATATTTTGCTTGACATGCTCCATTTGCTCGATTCGCTCTGGGGGCTCATTCTCATTTATGTCGGCGGGCAAATTCCGTTTAACGCTTGGCTTGTGAAAGGCTATTTTGACACGATTCCGCGCGAATTGGACGAGGCGGCGCGCATCGATGGCGCCGGTCATTTCGGCGTCTTTTTCCGCATCATGCTCCCGTTAGCCAAGCCGATTTTGGCCGTTGTCGCCTTGTTTAACTTCATGGCGCCGTTTACCGACTTTTTGCTGCCGTCGATCGTCTTGCGCGATCCGGATAAATTTACGTTGGCGGTCGGGCTGTTCAATTTCATCAGCGACCGGTTTGCCAACAACTTCACTCGCTTCGCCGCCGGCTCGATTTTGATTGCCGCCCCGATTGCCATCGTCTTTTTGTTCTTGCAGCGATATTTGATTTCCGGCTTAACAGCGGGTGGCACAAAAGGGTAAGAACCGCTATCATAAATAGTGGGCTTACCCGTTTCCACACAGCTAAACGGATAGAAAAGTTCCATGGGCAGCGCGATCTGCCCTCCACCCGGGGATGAAAATCCCGCGTCAGTTCGGCATTTTCACGGAAAAGCAGTACGCAAAAATGCAACTGCTTCTCGGGGAACCAACAGCCCAAGAAAAGAAAATGACATCCACACAGCTGACACTTTTTTAAAAAACGGAAATGGTTCCCCCTATTGCATAGACACATTCGTATTTTTTTAAAAGCAAAAAAGCCTGCGATCCTTGAGATTGCAGGCTTTTTTGGATACGTATTATACCACAGCGATAATCTCAGGGGAACTATGACCGATACGTTCAACATCCTGAGAAGCCTGTTATTATACCACAGCGATAATCTCAGGGGAACTATGACGGCACTGGCAACCCAATCCGGCCAGCGTTCATTATACCACAGCGATAATCTCAGGGGAACTATGACTGATCCATTCGCAAAGTCGTAGCCATCATTATTATACCACAGCGATAATCTCAGGGGAACTATGACAAGAGCGGAATTTATCGCCTCCATCCAGACGTAAAAATCACAACTCACTGATGCGATTTTCACCCAACAAAAAGGCGGTGGATGACCGCCTTCTTCTCTATTCTCAATATTCATTCAACAGGAAACACTAGGGTGAGATCGATCACCCTTTTCCTCTTACTCGCTCAACAAGCTTCGAACCTCTTCTTCAGAAAGATCGACCAACCGGGCAATCTCGGCGGCCGTCATCCCTTTTTGCGCCATTGTCTGAATAAGCCGCTTCATTCCTTGTTTCATTCCTTGCTCAAGGCCGCGTTTTACCCCTTCTTCCAGCCCTTCTTTTTTCCCTTTTTGCTCGTA
>JAAROH010007789.1_pt1 | contig 33472 bp, 32 predicted proteins | sample 7248631 | NCBI WGS metagenome assembly JAAROH01 (sample SAMN09772309, study PRJNA484901) | compost metagenome | isolation source: Vermicomposting unit | place: India | reverse complement strand
GAGCTGCCGGCTCATAACCGGTTGGTCGTAGGTTCGAATCCTACAGGGCCCACCAGAGGAATCCAGGGGGAGAGGGCGTGGCCCGGAGACTGTTTCAGCAGTCCCCGGGCCACGTCGCGCCTCCGGGCAGGATGGAGCCGTACTGGTCAGGCGAGACTCAGGCCGCCGTCCACGCCGATCACCTGGCCGGTCAGCCAGTGCGAACCGGGCGCGGCGAGGGCGACGATCCAGGCTGCCACATCGTCGGGTTCGCCCCGGCGGCCAAGGGGGATCTGCCTCTTCTCCGCTTCTTTGATGGACGCCACCACATCTTCCGGCAGCCCTGATCTCGACAAGATGGGCGTTTCCGTCGGCCCGGGGGCGACGGCGTTGACGCGGATCCCGTAGGGCGCCAGTTCCAGGGCCCAGCAACGGGTAAGGTGATCGAGCGCCGCCTTGCTCGCCGCGTAGTGGGCAACGTTGGCGGCCGCCTTGTGCCCGTAGGTGCTGGAGACGTTGATGATCGCTCCGCGGCTCTCCTTGAGCCACGGGAGCGCTTCCCTGACGAGGTTGATGGGGCCGAAGACGTTGGTGGCGAAGAGCTGGGCGGCGGTTTCCGCGCCGACCTTCTCGAACGGACCGGAGGCGAACATTCCTGCGTTGTTCACCACGACGTCGATCCGGCCCCAGAGCTTTGCGGCTTCCTCGACAACACGCCGGGCGTCCGATGCGACGGTCACATCGGCCGTGACGCCCCGGATGCCCGGCGCAGCGGCCTCGGTCTCCCGCAGCGGCTCAGGACGCCTCCCTGTGATGAGCACCTTCGCACCCCGGCGTGCGCAGGCGAGCGCCGTGGCGCGCCCGATGCCGGTGCCGCCTCCGGTCACGATCACGACAAGCCCTTGAAGCTCCTGGTTCCCTCTCCTTGCCGGCGCGTTGGACACGCTGGCGGCGACGTCCGAGGCGCTCATGCGGTCTCATCCCCTTCCCCCGCGATCCTGACGGCGATGCGTGAGCTGATCTTTTCGAGCTGCAGGATGCGGTTGCGAATTTCATTCAGCTTGTCACGGTGCATGTTGCGGGCCACCTCACACAGCTGGTGGCGGTGAACCGGATCGCCCAGGCAGTGGGCAATCTGTTGGATCTCCTTCACGGTGAACCAGACCTCGAGGAGTGCACTGATCTCCTGCACCCGCCTCACGGCGCTTTCGTCGAACTCCCGGTAGCCGTTCTCGAGGCGTTGGGCGCCCAGAAGGCCCATGTTGTCGTAGTAGCGCAAGGACCGGATGCTCACGCCGGTCCGCCTGGCCAGCTCGCCGATACGCATCTCATTTGAACCTCCCGGGGGGTATTGTAAACCCTGACATGGGTGTCAGGGTCAAGGGGGATCTGCAAAACCCGAGGGGATCTGCACAACGCGGCGACACCGCCGCCCGACGGGGGATGCCGTTACACCACGCACGGGACGCCCGCACCGCCGGCAGAGTCCGGCAGTCGACCCAGGTGAGCCTGCTGAGTCGCGGACTCGCGGGATCCAGGACGTCTGGCACACGGATCTCGGCGGGGAGGGAACTGGCGTCCGGCGGTAGAACGTTTCAGAGCAGAGCCAACTGGCGCGGAACAGCCGCCGCCGGATCGGCGGCGGCGGGGGAGGGTGCGCGGCAGACCAGCCGACAGGAGGTGCCCCATGAACGTCGAACGCGAACTGCTGGAGCCCGTTCCGCTCTGTGACGACCGCGGCCGGCTCAATCCCGACGCGGTGGGCTGGTCCCGCAAACCGCTGCACCGCTGCAATCTGCGGGGACACTGGCTGCGGAAGAAGCGCTGGAACTACTGGGCCATCACCACCGAGACGCATCTGTTCTCGCTGACGGTGACCGACCTGGACTACGCCGGCCTGGGGTTTGCGTACTTCCTCGACTTCGGGACCGGCGACTTCACGGAGCAGACCGTCCTGCACCTCCTCGGCCGGGGGCTGACCCTGCCGGACGACGTGGAGGGCGAGGTGCGGTTCGACGACGAGAAGATGCGGCTTTACATGTACGACGACGGGGAAACGGTCCGGCTCACCGCGGCGAGCCCGGATTTCGGCGGGGTGCCCATGCAGGCCGATTTCACCGTCACCCGCCCGCCGGAGCAGGAGTCGGTGAACGTGGTCATCCCGTGGAGCCGGCACCGGTTCCAGTTCACCTCCAAGCAGGAGGCCCTGCCGGCCCGGGGGGAGGTGCGGCTCGGCGATCGGCGCATCCCCTTTGAGGGCTTCGCCTGCCTGGACTTCGGGCGGGGCGTCTGGCCCTACCGGGGCTTCTGGAACTGGGCCGCCGCTTCAGGCGTGCAGGGCGGCCACACGATCGGCCTCAACCTGGGCGGCGGCTGGACCGACGGGACCGGCATGAACGAAAATGGCTTCGTGGTGGATGGTCGGGTCACGAAGATCCACGACGACCTGAACTTCGAGTATGACCCCGCGGACTTCATGCGCCCCTGGCGCATCCGCACCCGGGAGACCGACCAGGTCAACCTGCTCTTCGAGCCCTTCTTCGAGCGGGTGGCGCGCACCGACGCGCTGGTCGTGCGCTCGGAGGTCCATCAGATGATCGGCCGGTTCAGCGGCTGGGTGACGACGGAGGCCGGTGAGCGCATCGCCATCGAGCGGGTGGTGGGCTGGGCCGAGGAGCACCGCGCCCGCTGGTAGGCCGGCGGAGTCGGTCCGCACCCGCCACCGGACCTCCAGGCGGGTGTCCTTCTTCACCCGCGGCACGGCGATGACGTGATACGGCTGCGTGACTGCCTGGGTGACGGGGCGCCCCGGGGCGGGGCGCAGCTCCAGGGCCGTGACCCGCAGGCTGTCGCCCTGCGGCGCCACGTCCGTGATGTAGAGGCTGTATCCGCCGGTGGGCCGCTCGCCGGCGAAGAGCGCCACCACCGAGGAGCGGCTGAAATCCACCGGGGGCAGGGCGGGGGGCGGGTCGAAGCGGCTGGCGTGGCGCCGCCAGAGGGCTTCCCACTCGGCCAGGCTGGTGATGAGCGCAGCCTCCTGCGCGGTGATGCCGCTGTGAGTTCCCCGGGCCAGGGTGGTGAACGTGCCCGTCGCGGCGGGCGAGCCGCAGGCCGAAGCGAGCGCAAGCAACGCCGCGAACAGGGTCCGCAGCAACCGGGATCGGGACTTGGACAGGGCTGCCGGCAGCGCCGCCGGGAGCCCGGGCCGGCAGATCAGGAGGGGTCTGGTCCGGGCCATTCGCTGCACAGTCAGGCCTCCCTCGGTTTTTTGCTCAGCTTTCCCGAAGTTCGGGGCGACGAACCGGGGGGCGGAGCGAATCCTAACCTGCGATCGGAGGGCTTGCCAACGCGATGATTCAGCTTTCCCCGCGCCTGGCCGCCGTGGCCCGCCATGTGCCCGCTGGCCGGCCGTTTGCCGATATCGGCACAGACCATGCCTACCTGCCGGTCCATCTGGTGCAGTCCGGCCGGGTGCCGCGCGCCGTCGCCGGCGACCTGCTGCCTGGGCCCCTGCAGGCGGCGAGGGCCACCGTCGCCGCCGCGGGGCTGGCGGACCGCATCGACGTGCGGCTGGGTTCGGGGCTCACGGTGCTGGCGCCCGGCGAGGCGCCGTGCGTGGCCGTGTGCGGCATGGGGGGACCGCTGATCGCACGCATCCTGGCAGAGGGGCCGCTGGCGGGCGTGGAGCGGCTGGTCCTGCAGCCAATGGGCGGCGAGGCGCAGCTGCGCCGCTGGCTGGCGGACAACGGCTGGCGCCTGGTCGCCGAGGAGGTCGTCGAGGACGGCGGACGGCTTTATCCGGTGCTTGTGGCCGAGCCCGGCCGGATGGGCCTCACCCGCATGGAGGAAGAGGTGGGGCCGCTCCTGCTGCGTCAGGGCGGCCCGCTGGTCGTGCGCTACGTGGACGAGAAGCTGGAGCTGGCCCGCCGGGCCCTGGCGGGCGCGTCCCGCTCCGACCAGCCGGCGGCGCAGGAGCGCGCGGCCCAGCTGTCCGAGTTGGTCGAGCTGCTGGCCCGGGCCCTGCGCATCTGCGCCGGCGACCGCTGAGGGAAACAGGGAGGTGCTGCCGGATGACGACGGTGAGGAACATCGCGGCGTACATCGAGGAACTGGCGCCGCTTTACTGGGCGGAGTCGTGGGACAACGTCGGCCTGCAGGTCGGGGACCCGGGTGCCGCCGTGCAGCGCGTGCTGGTCGCGCTGGAGCTCACGAATCCGGTGCTGGAGGAGGCCGAAAGCCTGGGCTGCGATATGGTGGTGGTCCATCACCCGCCGATCTTCAGGCCGCTGAAGGCGCTGCGCTTTGACAACCGCCCGGCCCGCAGGCTGCTGCGGCTGATCCGCGGGGGCATCGCCCTGTACGCGGCCCACACCAACCTCGACCAGGCCGCGGGCATGACCAACGACACGCTGGCCGCCGCCGCGGGGCTCACCGAGTTCGAGGTGCTGAAGCAGGCCGGCGAGGAGCGGTACGTGAAGCTGGTGGTGTTCGTGCCCCGGGGACACGAGGACGCCGTGCGGGACGCCCTGGCGGGGGCCGGCGCCGGCCACATCGGCAACTACAGCCACTGCACCTTCCAGGCCCCCGGCACCGGCACCTTCCTGCCGCTGGAGGGGACGAATCCTTTCATCGGCCAGCAGGGGAGGCTGGAGCGGGTGGAGGAGCTGCGGCTCGAGACCATCGTGCCGGAGTCCGCCGCGGCGCAGGCCGTGCAGGCGATGATCGCCGCGCATCCCTACGAGGAGGTGGCCTACGACCTGTACCCGCTGGCCAACCCGGGGAAGGTGCGGGGACACGGCCGCATCGGACGTCTGGCGCAGCCGGTGAGCCTCGCACAGCTGGCGGAGCGGCTGAAGCAGGCGCTGCGCACCCCGGCGGTGCGCGTCGTGGGCGACCCGGAGCGGATGGTGACCACCGTCGCGGTGGGGGCCGGCGCCGGCGCCGACCTGATCCGCCCTGCGGCCTCCCGCGGCGCGGACGTCTTGGTGACCGGAGACGTGAAGTACCACGAGGCGCAGGATGCGCTGGACCTGGGGCTCGCCCTCGTCGACGTGGGCCATTACAACTCGGAGGCCGGGGCGATCGGCTCGCTGGCCGCGTACCTGCGGGAACGGCTGGCGGCGGACGGTCACCCGGTGGAGGTCGTGGAGTCACAGGCCGGCCGCGACCCGTTCCGGTTCGTATAGGAGGCAGCCATGTCCGAACCCGTCCTGAAACTCGATGAGATCGTCGTCCTGCGCCGCACCGATCCTACCGGTCCCTTCGGCCTGTGGGGCGCCAGGCCGGTGCGCGCGGTGGACGGCGTCAGCCTGACCGTCGACCGGGGGGAGACCCTGGGGCTGATGGGCGGCTCCGGCGCAGGAAAGACCACGCTGGCGCAGGCGGCCACCCTGCGGCTGCCCCTGCACCGGGGCAACCTCCTGATGCTGGGGGAGGACGTCCGGCGGCTCGACCGCAAGCGGGCGCGCCGCCGGCTGCAGCTGGTGCCGCAGGACCCGCGGGAGTCGCTGGATATGGACCGGCGGGTGGACGAACAGTTGGATCAGCTCGTCCGCGCCTACGAGCTGCCCGACGGCGGCGCCCGCATCCGCCGGGCGCTGGAGCGGGTGGGGTTGCCGCCGGAGCAGTTTCTGAAACGGACCCCGCGCCAGATGTCCGGCGGCGAGCAGCAGCGGCTGGCGATTGCGCAGGCGCTGGTCCTCAACCCGCTGCTGGTGGCCCTCGACGAGCCGGTGTCCGGCGTCGACCCCAGGCTGCGGGAGGAGCTTCTGGACTTGCTGGCGGACGTGCAGCGGGAGCAGGGCGTCGCTTACCTGCTGATCTCCCAGGACCTGCGGGTGATCGCCCGCCTGGCCCGCCGGGTCGCCATCATGCACCTGGGCCGGATCTGCGAGGTCGGCCCCACCGAGCAGGTGCTGATGAACCCCCGGCATCCCTACAGCCGCCGCTTCCTCGGCAAGGAGGAGGGGGCCCTGCCGCCGGACGAGAACACGGCAGGGCGGGTCTTCGCCGGCTGCCCGTGGGCGCCCCACTGCCCCCACGCGGTAGAGCGGTGTACGCGCGAGCGGCCGGCGGAGCGGGAGGTGGCCCCCGGCCACCTGGCGACGTGCCACGTGCTCTGAGCAACGACTGCGGCGCACCCCCGTCGGGGTGCGCCGCAGCCGCTTACTGGGCGAAACGAATCGTAATCTGCACGATCTCGGAACGGGAGCCGACCCGGATCGGCGGCCCCCAGGTGCCCCAGCCCTGGGAGACGATGAACTGGGTGTTGCCTTTCCTGAGGTACCCCCAGTCGACCTCGAAGATGCGGTCGGTAATCAGCCTCCCGGGCCACACCTGCCCCCGGTGGGTGTGGCCCGAAACCTGCAGGTCGACGCCCGCGGCCACGGCCTCCTCCAGCCGGTCGGGCTGGTGGTCCATGACCAGGATCGGCCGGGACGGGTCGACCCCGTGCAGGACGTCCTGCAGCGACGCCCGTTGGTGCGAGCGGTCGTTCCGCCCCACCACGTAGAAGGCGTCGTCCACCGCCACCCATTCGTCCACCAGGAGCCGGATGCCGGCCTCGGCCATGGCCGCCCGGAACATCGGCAGGTCGTCGGACCCGGCGTCGTGGTTCCCCAGTACGCTGTACACCCCCAGCGGGGCGTCCAGCCCCCGGAGTACCCCGGCCATCTGGCGCGCCTGGAAGGGGCGGAAGTCGTCATCGATGATGTCGCCGGCCAGGAGCACCAGGTCCGGCCCCAGCCGGTTGACGTCCGCCACCAGCCTCTCCAGCCGCCCCCGGCCGATGATTAGACCCAGATGGGTGTCCGACACCAGCACGACGTTCAGCTCCCGGTACTTCCCCGCATGCTTGGGAATCGTCACCTCGTACCGGGTAACCACCGGCGAGCGAGCCGCCCAGGCGCCGTAGATCACCACGGCCGCGTACGCGGCCACCAGGACCGCCCCCGTGACCTTCACCAAGTTCAGCGGGGGGAAGACGCCCGGGGCCAGGAGGCGCGCACCCCGGTACATCAGCCGCGCCACGTCCACCAGCAGAAGCGCCGGGAACAGGTACACCAGCGCGGTCATCCACCAGGCCCCAATCCGGGCCAGCGCCTCGGAGACCCAGAGCGGCAGCCAGGCTCCTCCGACGCGCGCAAGCGGGAAGGCCGTGGCCAGGAGCAGGACCGCGGCCCAGTACGGCGCAGGCGGAACGGGTCGGGGCAGCACGGCTGCCAGCCACTCGGCGCCGCGCAGGCCGATGTAGAAACCGATACCTCCGTACAGTGCCAAGAACAGGGCGATGAAGAGGTACAGATACATCTTTCCACTCCCGACTTAACCGGTGGCTGCGGCCCGGCCGCCCTCCGTCAGGGCGGCCTGCAGGGACCGGAGGTCGCGCGCGTAACCGTCCATGCGCGCCTGCACCTGTGCGAGCACGGCGGGATCCCGGGTGAAGCGTGCCGTCTCGGCGGGTACCCCCTCGACGTAAGCGACGAGCCGGTCCAGGTCGGCGCGCAGCCGGTCGCGGTCGAAGGGGCGCCCTTCCCGCACGCAGGCGAGGAGGGCGTCCGCCTCCTGCTGCCAGGCCTGCACCGGCTTGCCTGTCCTGGACCGGAAACCCGACCGGGCCAGGGGCCGCACAAAGACCGGAAGCCGCTGGAAGTCCGCCTCCGTCTCGGCCAGGATCTCCTTCAGCCGCGTCAGCCCTTCGGCCAGAGGCACGTCACCCACACCCGGCTCACCGGCCGGTGCGGTGGGCCCGCACGGCGTGATCAGCCCGGCGCGCTCCAGCACCTCGTAGCCCGACGCCACCTGCCCGTGATACTCTCCGGCCAGTCTGGCCACCAGGAAGGCCAGGGCCAGTCCGGCGTGCTCCACGGGCATGAGGCCTTCATAGGCAGGGTGCAGCGACACCCGGCGGAACCCGGCCTCGCTCATGCCCAGCAGGGGTGCCAGGCCACGGGCGGCCTCCAGCAGCCCCGGGGTCTCCACCATCCCCGGCGCGAAGGCGACGACCCGGAGGCTGCCGTCGCCGATCTCGGCGGCGAGGGACTGGGTGAAGCCGACCAGCCCCTGTTTGGAGGCGATGTAGGCGCTCAGCCCGGGCATGGCGTCGGTGGAGATCAGGTTCACGAGGGTGCCCGTCCCCGCCTCCCGCAGTTGGGGCAGAAACGCCCGGGTGACGAGGAAGGCCCCTCGCAGGTTGACCGCGAACACGCGGTCCCAGAGCGCCGCGCTCATCTGCTCCACGGGCGCCACCGGGCAGACGACCGCGTTGTTGATGACGATGGAGGCCGGCCCCATCCCGTCACGGACGGCCCGGGCCAGGTGTGCCACCGCGGCCTCGTCGGAGACGTCGCACCCGAAGAACCGGGCTTCCCCGCCGGCCGCCCGGATCTGTTCGACGGCCTCCTCACCCTCCCCGGCGATGTCGACCACGGCCACTCTGGCGCCCAGGGCCGCGAGCGCGGCAGCGGCTGCATGGCCGATCCCGCGGGCCGCTCCCGTGACCACGGCGACCCGGCCGTCCAGCTCCCCCGGTGCCAGCCCCACTGCCTCCAGTAGCGACCGCATGCGAACCCCCCCACGCCGGAAAGGATTCGCTCGCGGATCCCACAATCCCTCCGTGGTGCCAGGCCCGCCGGCGGCTGTTCCCGCGGGGCGGTCCGCACGCGGTCGGCCCCCGGGGCCAGATTGCGGAAATGCTATGACCGGGCGCGCGCATCGCTGCCCGCCCGGGCCGTTCCGGAGCGGGCCACGGGGCGTGGTGGCGCGAGCAGGGATCGGAGCAGGGGGGAGGTGAGCCGCAGTGGTCTATCTGGGCATCGACATCGGCGGCACGGGCATCAAGGCGGCCATCGTGGACGGGCAGGGCATCATCCTTCACCGTGCCGAGGTGCCCACCGGCGCGGCGGAGGGAGCGGACGCCGTCCTGCAGCGCGTCCGGCGGCTGGGGCTCACCCTGGTGGAAAGGGCGGGGCAGCCGGTGGAGGCGTGCGGCGTCGGGTCGCCGGGCCGCATCGATCACCTCCGGGGGCACGTGATTTTCGCCAGCGGGAACCTGCCGGGCTGGACCGGCACGGCCCTGGGCGCGGAGCTCCATCAGACCTTCGGCGTCCCCGTCGTGGTGGACAACGACGTGAACGCGGCGGCCGTGGGCGAGGCCTGGATCGGCGCCGCCCGGGGCTCGTCCGACTTCCTCATGCTGACGCTGGGCACCGGAGTGGGCGGCGCCCTCACCGTGCACGGCCGGCTCTGGCGGGGCGCCCGGTGGGGCGCGGGCGAGGTCGGCCACATGGCGCTCTACCCCGGCGGCGACCCCTGCCCCTGCGGCGGCCGGGGCTGCGCCGAACGGTACGTCTCGTCCAAGGCGCTCACCCGCCGGGCCAACGAGGGACTGGTCGCGGGCCATCCGTTCCGCGGGGTCCGAGACGTGATCCGGACCGCGGAACAGGGCGACGGCGAGCGGCAGCGCGCCGCCCGTCTGGCCGTGGAGCGGTGGACCGCGGACCTGGCGCTCTTCCTGATGAACCTGCAGATGGCCTTCGACCCGCAGATGATCGTGGTGGGCGGCGGCATCACCCGGCTCGGCTACTGGTGGGATCGGCTGGTGCAGGCCGCCGCCCGGGAGTGCCGGGAACGGTCCATGTCAATCCGCATCCGGCGGGCCAAGCTCGGCCCGATGGCCGGTGTGGTGGGCGCAGCCCGTCTGGCCATGCTGAGACGCGCCCGCTGAGTCCCCGGAGCCGGTGGCCGGGGCCTATTCCCCGGCGGCCGGGGAATCGGGCCGGCCGGGCTGCCCCTGTGCGTCGCTCGGGGAGCCGCGGCCCTTGAGCCGTTCCCGGAGAGCCCGATACACCTGCTCCGTCTCGGCGATCGGGCGCAGGGCGACGCCCCGTTCCCGCTTGGCCGTGCGGATGACGTGCTGCACCTCGGCCTGCGCCTGCTGCAGGGCCGACCGGGCGACATCCAGCTCCTCGAGCGTGCGGGCCTCCCGCAGCATCTGGTGTGCGGTCTCCACGCGGGCGAGCGCCGCCTTCATCAAGGCGTGGTGGTCGGGCTCACGGACGGCGGGCTCCGGGGCGCGGAAGCGGAGGAGTCCGAGTGCCCTCTGCAGCACGGGAACACCCCCCATTGACGGTTGACCTTGGAGGCGTACCCTCCTGCTAGTAATTACGAGGAAAGCCAGGAAATGGTTTCCCTGCACAAGTCTCCTCTGCGCGAAATTCCGCAAACCATTCAGCACCGGTCATCCGGCAGGCACCGGCCGGGTATTCTCTAAGCGGTGACGACGACCGAAGTGGTGCGCGCGGGCAGGCTTCCAGCCGTGAGGCGGGGAAATCGATATAGAATGGGTCGCTCGGCTGAGCGGGAAGGAAGGGAACGCATCGTGGAACTCAACCGGCTGGTGACCGAGGGAAGGCTGCAGGAATCGCTGGAGATCGATCAGGTGTCGACCCTGGAGATGGTGCGGATCATCAATGAACAGGACAAGCAGGTGGCCCTGGCCGTGGAGAAGGAGCTGCCCCACATCGCGCGCGCCGTCGACCTCATCGCCGAGCGGCTGCGGGCGGGCGGCCGCCTCTTCTACGTGGGCGCCGGCACCAGCGGCAGGCTCGGCATCCTCGACGCCTCGGAGATCCCGCCGACCTACGGCGCACCGCCCGATCTGGTGCAGGGCGTCATCGCCGGCGGCCTCGAAGCGGTGTTCCGGACGCGGGAGGGCGCCGAGGATTCGCGGGAGCAGGGCGCCGCCGACATCGCCGCGCGGGTGCGCCCCGGCGACGTCGTGGTGGGCATCGCCGCCAGCGGCCGGACCCCGTACACGGTGGCGGCGCTGGAGGAGGCCCGCCGCCTGGGGTGCGCGACCGTGGCCGTGACCAACAACCCGGACTCTGCCCTGGCCGCCGCGGCGGACGTCGCCATCGCGCCCGTGGTGGGGCCGGAGGTGATCATGGGCTCGACCCGCATGAAGGCCGGCACCGCGCAGAAGATGGTGCTGAACATGCTCTCCACCGGCGCGATGATCAGGCTGGGTAAGGTCTACTCGAACCTGATGGTCGACATGCAGGCTTCCAATGAGAAGCTGCGGCACCGGGCGGTCCGCATGGTGGTCCAGGCCACCGGGCGGGACGAGGATGCGGCGGCCCGGGCGCTGGAGGAGGCCGGCGGCTCGGTGAAGCAGGCCATCGTGGCCCTTCTGGCCGGCGTGGATGCCCGGACTGCGCGGGAGGCTCTGGATCGCGCAGGGGGCTACGTGCGTGAAGCCATTCGACTGGCGCAGGGGAAATGAACGGGAAAGCGAATGGAGGAGAGATGTCAGCATGAAGCGCTGGTTCAGGGCCCCGCTCATTCTTCCGGACCGGGTGATTCCCGACGGGCTGCTGGCGTACGATGCCGGCAGGATCACCGATGTCTGGGACCTGGCCGACCCGGCCGCCCCGCCTGTTCCCGCTGAAGCCGAGGTCGTGGAGCGGGGCTACCTGGCTCCGGGTTACCTGGACATCCACGTGCACGGGGGCGGCGGCGGCGATTTCATGGATGCGGACCCCGAGGCCGTGGTGGCGATCACGACCATCCACGCCCGCCACGGGACGGTCGGGCTCCTGGCCACGACCCTGACCGCGCCGGAGGAGCAGATTATCCGGGCCATCCGCACGGTCCGGCAGGCCCCCCGGAAGGGCGCCCGGGTGCTGGGCTACCACATCGAGGGGCCGTACATCAACCTGGCGCATAAGGGGGCGCAGAATCCGGAGTACGTGCGGCCCGCCTCCATTGCCGAGATCGATCGTTGGATGGCGGAGGGCGGGCCCGAGGACCGGTGGCACGTGACGCTGGCGCCGGAGACCGACGGTGCATTGGAAGCCATCCGTTACCTGGTCCGCCGCGGCGCCACCGTCAGCGCAGGCCACACCGACGCGACGTATGACCAGATGCGGGCGGCGGCCGAGGCCGGCCTGTCCCACGCCACTCACCTGTACAACGGCATGCGGGGCCTGCACCACCGGGAGCCGGGCACCGTGGGCAGCGCTCTCGCCCTCCCCGGTATGACGGTGGAGCTGATCGCCGACGGCGTGCACGTGCACCCCGCCGCAATGCAGGTGGCCGTGCGGGCCCGGGGCCCGGAGCGCGTCCTGCTGGTCACCGACGCAATGCGGGCCACCGGCATGGGCGACGGCGAGTTCACCCTGGGCGGACTGCCCGTCACCGTCCGGAACGGGGAGGCCCGCCTGCACAGCGGCTCGCTGGCCGGGTCGGTGCTGACCATGGACCGGGCCGTGCAGAACGCGGTCCGACTCATCGGGCTCGACCTGCCGACGGCGGTGGCCATGGCGACCCTGCATCCGGCCCGCCTCCTGCGGCTGGACGACCGGAAGGGCTCGCTCGCGGTGGGCAAGGATGCCGATCTCCTGGTCCTGGACGAGGATCTGAACGTGAAAGCGACGATCATAGGCGGTGAGGTTGTGTATGATGAGCGGTAATCGGTACCCGTTGAAGGTGGAGGTCTTCCCGGACTACGCCGCGCTCTCGCAGCGGGCGGCCGAGATCGTGATCGGCCTGCTGAAGGAGAAGCCGGATGCGGTGCTGGGACTGCCGACCGGCTCCACGCCGGTGGGCTTCTACGACGCGCTGGTGGCCAGCGGGGTTTCCCTGGCCCGCGCGCGGACGTTCAACCTCGACGAGTACCTGGGGCTGCCCCGCACGCACCCCGAGAGCTACTATTCCTTCATGAAGCGGATGCTGTATGACCGCACCGACCTGCGCCCGGAGAACTGTCACATCCCCGATGGCACCGCGGCCGACCCCGAGGCCGAGTGCCGGCGGTACGAGGAGGCGATCCGCGCCGCGGGCGGGCTGGACATCCTCATCCTGGGTGTGGGCCACAACGGCCACATCGGGTTCAACGAGCCCGGCGCGCCCTGGGACGGGCGGACACGCATCGTGGAGCTGGCCGAGCGGACCCGCCAGGCCAACGCCCGCTTCTTCAACAACAACATCGACGAGGTGCCCCGCCGGGCCATCACGATGGGCATCGGCACCATCCTGGAGGCCCGCCGGCTGCTGCTCCTGGCCAACGGCGCCGGCAAGGCGCCCATCGTCCAGCGGTTGGTGGAGGGCGAGCCGACGCCGGAGGTGCCGGCGTCCGTGCTGCACTACCATCCGGACGCGACGGTGCTCCTGGACACCGAGGCCGCCTCGCTGCTCAGGCGGTAGGGGGCTCCGGACCGGCGGCACCGCAGGCTCATCCGGGCTGCGCAGAGACAGGGGGCTGTTCCGGCAGCGTGTTGCTGCCGGAACAGCCCCTTTGAAATTGGTGCCATTTGGGCATCCTATAGGGGGAGTACTGCCGCGGGAGGCAAGGACTTCCATGGAGATTCTGCGCAACCTGTATCGGCGGCGGCTGCGCACCGGCCTGACCGTCCTGGGCATCGCGGTGGGCATCCTGGCCTTCACCGTCATGGGCGCGATGGCCGAGAAGTTCAACCGGCTGATCGCCGGGGGCGAGGCGTACTTCGCGAACCGCATCGCGGTCCACTCCACCGGCGGCGCGCTGCGGCTGAACCTGCTGGGCCCCGAGGACATCGAGGTGATGAAGCGCACGCCCGGCGTCCGCCACGTGGAGACGCACATCATGATGGCCCTGGACGAGACGGCGGGGTTCGAGCTGGCGCCGCGCTTCCTGGTGGGCATCAACCTGCCCAACTTCGCTCGGGCGCAGCTGATCGGGGACGAATCGGCCCGCCTGCGCCTTGCCCGGGGCAACTGGTGGCGGCCCGGCGAGCGGCAGGTCGCGGTGCTGGGCAGCGCCGTCGCCCACAAGATGAAGCTGGACGTGGGGGACACCCTGCAGGCCCGCGGGCGCGACTTCCGGGTGGTCGGCGTACTGGAGGAGACGCTCTCCCTGCCGGATGGCTGGGCCCTGATCCCGGAGGAGGATGCGCGGGAGCTTCTGTTGGAAGGCTCGTCCCTCCTGCAGGCGCTGGGGCTTGAGCTGGAACGGGTCTGGACCAACGCCTACGCCCTGGTTGAGCCCGGTATGGGGGACGAGCTCACCGACCGGCTGGCTCACAGCCTGCGCAGGGGCTACCTGCTCCACTCGCCGGAGCAGCTGGTCAAGGCCGCGGGGACCGCGTCCAGCGTGCTCAACGCGGCGATCCTCGGGTCGGGCGCCATCGCCGTCATCGTGGGGTCGCTGGCCGTGGTCAACACCATGTTCTTCGCGGTGGGCGAGCGGACCCGGGAGATCGGGATCAAGAAGGCCATCGGCGCCGGGCGCTGGGCCATCCTCCGGGAGTTCCTGGCCGAGTCGGTCCTGATCGGCTTCCTGGGCGGACTGCTGGGGCTGGGCGTGGCCGCCGGGCTGATCGCCGTGCTGAACGGGTACGCGGCGCAGGAGGGCACGCCGGTCTTCCTGCTGACGCCCCGCCTCGCCCTGGGGGCGCTGGGGTTTGCAACCGTGCTGGGCGGAGCCGCCGGCGCATGGCCCGCCTGGCGGGCGGCCAACCTGGACCCGGTGGAGGCGCTGCGGGCCATCTAGGGACGAAGAGGAGGGAGAAGCGTGAGCGCAAGGCCGCTCTTGGAGGCGGAGGGCCTGGTGAAGGAGTATCCCATGGGCGTGCGGGCTCTGGACGGCGCCAGCCTCTCGGTGGGGCGGGGCGAGATCGTCGGGATCATGGGGCGTTCGGGCAGCGGCAAGTCCACCCTGCTGCACATCCTCGGCTGCCTGGACCGGCCCGACGCCGGCCGGGTCTGGATCGACGGCATCGAGGTCACCCAGCTGTCGGACGCCGCACTGCCCAAGATCCGGCTGCACCACCTGGGGTTCGTGTTCCAGGCCCACAACCTGGTGCCCACCCTGACGGCGCTGGAAAACGTGGCGCTGCCGCTCCGGTACGTGCGGCCGCGCCCCGCCGACCCCTACGCCCGGGCCCGGGAACTGCTGGAGGCGGTGGGGCTGGGCGACCGCATGCACCACCTTCCCGGCCAGCTCTCCGGGGGACAGCAGCAGCGGGTGGCCATCGCCCGGGCCCTGGTGAATAACCCCGCGCTGGTCCTGGCCGACGAGCCGACCGGCTCCCTGGACTCGCAGAGCGCCCGGGCGCTCCTCCGGCTGATGCGCCGGCTCTGCCAGGAGCGGGGGCAGACCTTCGTCGTGGTGACCCACGACCCGGCAGTGGGCCAGGTGTGCGACCGCATCTACCACATGGTGGACGGCCGCGTTCTGAACGCGGCGGTGGGGTGAGGGCAGGAACCGGTCTGCTGACCCACGGCCATCGTCGGGCGGGCCGCGGCGGGACCGCGACGCAGACCACGGGGGTGGCAGAGCGAGGTTGCCGGTCGGGCGCCGAGCGGCGCAATGCCCACAGCGAAAATAACGGAAAATTATGTACAAATAGCAGCGGGATGTCCTACGTTGGTGGGGAAAGGAGGTATCCCCATGCGCAGAATCATCCCGCTGCTTCTGGTCTTGTCCCTTCTCTTCCTGTCTGCCGCCGCGCCGGGCGCGCGCCCGTCACGCCTGGCGGCCGCGCAGCCGGTTGCGCCGGCCGAGCCCCCGCCGCCGGTACACGCCGGCCGTGGCGAACTCGCCCTGGACGGGGGGCCGGCGGAGCCGGGGACGCACGGCGCGGGCGACGTGCCGGCCGGCCGGGCCCTGGCCGCGGGCGACTGGTACGTGGGCGCCACGCCGCCCAACGCCGACCCGACGAAGCCGGTGCTCGTGTTTGTGCACGGCAAGGGCGGCTCGGCGGCCGGCTGGTGGTCGGACACCATGTACCACGGCGTCAACGACATGTACGCCTACGCCTACAACAATGGCTACCGCACCGCCTTCGTGGACCTGCACCCTGAGGGCACCATGTGGACCAACGGGCAGCTGCTCAGCAGCCTGCTGAACCAGATCACGGCCCACTTCGGGGTCAGCAAGGTCGTCATCGTGGCGCACTCCAAGGGCGGTGTCGACGCCAACGCCGCCTCCGCCCACTACGGCGCGGCCGCACGCATCCGCCGTGTCGTCACCCTGGGGACGCCGCACTGGGGCACGCCGCTGGCCGACCTGGCCTACTCCAGCTGGGCGTCGTGGCTGGCCGAGATCATCGGCCAGCGGACGGACGCCACGTACGTCATGCAGACCGGGTACATGGACTACTTCCGTTCCATCACCGACGGCCTGGACCCGGGGGTCGCCTACGCGACGGTGTCCGGGTACAAGTGCGGGCCGCTCTTCACCGCCCTGTGGCTGGGCTGCGTCTACATCTCGGGCGAGGATGACGGCGTCGTGCCCGTCTGGTCGGCCCAGAAGCCCGGCGCCAGCCACCTGAGCACCGGCTACTGGGACCACGACGAGATCCGGATGGGCAGCCGGGTCTGGAGCACCATCGCCCCGCAGCTCACCGCCTCCGGGCTGACCGCCTCCCCCGGGGCCCGGGCGGCTGCCGGCGGGCCGGCGGCGCCGGGCAACCTGATCCTGCGGGGCGGTAAGGCCAATGCCGAGGAGCACGCCGACGCCTTCCCGGTCGAGCGGGGCGTGCGGGCGGCGACATTCCACGTGCTCGCCTCCCACCCCGACCTGAAGGCGGCCCTGGCCGCGCCGGACGGCACCCTCCATCCGGTGAAGTTTGTCGCTCCGGTGCCTGAGGGCGAGGTCTTCGCCGGAGCCTGGCTGGGCGCCGTGGAGGTAGAGGACCCGGCCGCCGGAGAGTGGCAGCTGGTGACGTCCGGCCCCGCCGGCTCCGCCTACCTGATGATCGCCGCCCTGGAAGGCGGGGTGGCTGCGGTCCTGGACCTGGGCGACCGGCTTTCGGTCCCGGGCGCGGCCCGTACCGTGAGCGTCAGCCTCCAGGGAGCGGACGTGGCAGAGAGCAGGGCCTCGCTCACGCTGACCGGCCGCGACGGGCCGGTTGCGGACGGCATCGGGCTCTCCGGCGGCCGGGGCGCCCACCGGGCAGCGCTGTCGGTGCCGCAGCAGCCCGGCGTCTACACGGTCACGGTCACCGTAACCGGGAAGCTCGGCGACGGATGGCCCTTCGAGCGGACGGTGGTGAGCAGCTTCGCGGCGTTCCCCCGGGCCGACTGAGCCCGGGCGGTGGTCAGCCGCCCTGCGGCCCCGCCCGCACCAGGTGTTCCACCGCCGCCGGGACCTCCTCCAGGTGGTTGACGATGGCGTCGGGGGTGCAGTCGGCCAACTCGCAAGGCGGGTAGTCGTGCCAGCGCCGGTCGATCGCGAAGCGCTCCTCCAGCCACGCCCGGCCCGCGGCGGGCCGCTGCCACGGCGGGAGCGCGGCCAGCGCCGGCGGCATCGGAGTATACCCGGGCGCGAGGGGCTGCACGATGTAGATGGCGAGCCAGCCCGCGGCCCTCGCGCCGGCGATGTCGTGGGGCAGCACGTCGCCCACGTGGATGAAGGGCGGGCCGCCGTAGGCCTCTGCCGCCCGGTAGATGGACGGCTGGGGCTTGCCGGCACCTGCGGTGTCGGGGGTGATGAGGGCCGCGAAGCGGGGCAGGAGCCCCAGGGCCCGCTGGACCGGCTCCTGGTAGCAGCGGAACCCGTTGGTGACGGAGACCAGCGTGTGCCCCTCCGCCCGCAGCCGGTCCAGGCATTCTTCGGCGCCGGGGTAGGCCCAGATCATGCCCTCCATGCGGCAGTACGCCTCCACGAGCCCCGCCACGTCGATCCGTTCCGGGAAGCCCACCTCCCGGGCGATGGTGTTGACGATGTCGTCCCAGTCGTGGCAGCCCACCATGTCGCCGGCCGCGGCCCGGGCCCGGTGCAGGGCGACGAGCCGCCGGAGGACGGCCTTCTCCGGCTCCGGTTCGGCGACGAACGGGGCCAGCGTCCGGCAGATGTGGCCGAAGACGCCGTGGGGCCGGCCCAGGTGAAAGGGATTGCGCTGCAGCACGCCGTCCAGATCAAAGGAGACGAGGGCCAAAGGCATCACCTCATGGCTGTGTATGTTCGCCGCACGAAGGCTTGTGCCTCCGCCCGGGCGGAAGATTCGTCGGGAGGGAAGGGCCGGCGGCCTGCCGAACCCAGAAGGAAACCCCATTCCGCCTGGGAAGTGAGGACGGTGACGCGGTTGCAGAGCGCATCTCCCGCCACCGCCCGGCGCCTGCTGGAGGGGCTGACCCCCGAGCAGGCCCGGGCGGTGACGCATGCCGCCGGCCCCCTGATGGTGGTCGCAGGGCCCGGTAGCGGCAAGACGACCGTGATCGCGCGGCGCATCGGCTACCTCATCGCCGTCCGCGGAGTCGATCCGCGCTCGCTGCTGGTGATCACCTTCACCAAGGCCGCGGCGGACGAACTGAAGGCCCGCGCAGCCGGGACCGCCGGTCCGGCGGCGGCGCGGGCCTTCTTCGGCACGTTCCACGGCCTGGCCTACCGCATGCTGCGCCACGCACAGGGCGGGGGCCCCCTGCGGATCCTGCTGGAAGACCAGCAGTTCCAGCTCATCCGCAACCTCATGCGCACCATGGGGTTGAACACCGACGACGAGGCGGTGCAGGAGGTGCTTGCCGACCTGAGCCGGCTCAGGGCCGAGCCGGAGCCTCCGGCCGGGTTCCGGCCGCGGTCGCTTCGGCCCGCCGAGTTCGACGGGCTGCTCCGGCGATACGCCGAGGCAAAGGCCGAGCAGGGCCTCCTGGACTTCGACGACCTGCTGCACGAGGCCCTGGCTCTCCTCCGCGGCCGTCCGGAGCTGCTGGAGGGCTACCGGCGCCGGTTTGGCCACATCCTCGTCGACGAGTTCCAGGACACCAACCCGGTGCAGTTCGCGCTGGTCCGCCTCTTGGCGGAGCCGGGGCGCAACCTCTGCGTGGTGGGGGACGACGACCAGGCCATCTACGGCTGGCGGGGGGCTACACCGGAGTTCCTGCTCTCCTTCGGGGACCTGTACCCCGGGGCCGCGCAGGTGATCCTCGCCGTGAACCACCGCTGCCCGGCGCCGGTCGTTGAGGCGGCCAACCGGCTGGTGGCGCACAACGTTCGGCGCCTGGGCAAGGTGATGCGGCCGGTCCGGCGGTCCGGCCCGCCGGTGAGACTGCTGACCCCGGCCGACACCGTAGAGGAGGCCGAGGTGATCGCCCGCCTGGTGCGGGAAGCCGGGGCGCCGCTCAGCCATTGGGCGGTGATCTACCGCACCAACCAGCAGGCGCACGTGCTGGCGGAGGTGCTGAGCCGGGAGGGCATTCCGTACCGGACCCTGGGCGGCCTGCCGAATCTCTACCGGCGCTGGCCGGTGCAGGACGTGCTGGCGTACCTGCGGGCCGCCGCCGGGGACCGGATGGCGCTCCTGCCGGTACTCAACCGGCCCAACCGATACCTCGCCCGCGCCGTGGCCGAGGAGGCGGCGCGCATCGCCGGCGCGACGGACGGCGACCTGCTGGCCGCCATCGGTCGGACGGGCCTGCTGCGCACCTGGCAGCTGCGGCCGGTGGAGGAGCTGGAGGACCACCTGCGGGCGCTGGGGCGCATGACCGCGCCGGAGGCGATCGCCTACGTTCGATCCGTCATCGGGTACGACGACTACCTGCAGGAGTACGCCGCCCGGGCGGGCGGCAGGCCGGACGAGCTGCTGGGCCTCCTGGCCGAGGTGCAGCGCACGGCGCCGCGCCTCCTGCTGCCTGCCTACCTGGGCCACGTCGCGGCCTTCTCCGCCCAGGCGGACCGGAAGGCGCCGGAAGGCCAGGCCGTCACGCTGGTGACCTGTCACCGGGCCAAGGGGCTGGAGTTCCCCCGGGTGGTCGTGGCCGGCGCCGTCGACCGGCTGCTGCCGCACCGGTCAAACCCCGACGTTGAGGAGGAGCGCCGGCTGATGTACGTGGCGGTCACCCGCGCCCGCGAGGAGCTCTGGATCAGCGCGCCCCGCTCCTACGAAGGCCGGGAGTGCCGGCCGTCCCCCTTCGTGGCGGAACTGCTGGGAACCGCGGCCTTCAGGGCCGCGGAGGCCGGCACGGCCGACTAGGAGGAGCGGTTCCAGTCCACCAGCACGTCCCCGTGTCCGGCGGCCTGGTTGGCGGCCCTGGCGGCGACGAAGAGCAGGTCGGAGAGCCGGTTGAGGTACCGGAGCAGGGCCGGGTCCACCGGTTCCTGCTGCATGAGGGAGACCAGCAGCCGCTCCGCGCGACGCACCACCGTCCGGGCGACGTGCAGCGCGGCCGCCGGGGCGGAGCCGCCGGGAAGCACGAAGTTCCGGAGCGGGGGCAGCCCGGCCTCCAGCCGGTCGATGTCGGCCTCCAGCGCGTCGACGGAGGCCTGGGTGATGCGGGGCTGCTCGCCCCGGTCCCGGTTGGGCGGGGTCGCCAGGTCCGCGCCCACGTAGAACAGCTCGTTCTGCACCCGGAGGAGCACGTCGCGGACCGCCTCGAACGCGGGACCCTCCATCATGGCCACGGCCATGCCCACGTGGGCGTTGGCCTCGTCCACGGTGCCGTACACCTCGACGCGCAAGGCGTTCTTGGGCACGCGCTCGCCCCAGCGCAGGCTCGTGTCTCCCTTGTCGCCTGTACGCGTGTAGATTCGCATGGGCCTCACCTCCGCCACCAGTCTACCATGCCGCTGCAGGATTTGGCGGCAATGTGGTTAACATGATTTTAACCATTCTTGCGAGAGGAGGCGGGATCGACCGTGACCCGGGAGGAAGCCTGGCAACTGGTCAACGAGTACGTGAAGAGCCCGCGGTTGATCAACCACCTGCTGGCCGTGGAGGCCTGCATGCGCTACTTCGCCCGCCTGTACGGCGAGGACGAGGAGACCTGGGGCCTGATCGGGCTGCTGCACGACTTCGACTACGAGCGCTGGCCCACGATCCCCGACCACCCGCTGCAGGGCGAGCGCATTCTGGCGGAGCTCGGGGTGCCGGAGGATATCCGCTACACGATCTGCTCCCACGCGGACGCGCTGGCCGACCGCTACCCGCGCCGGTCGCTGCGGGACAAGGTGCTCTACGCGGTGGACGAACTGTCCGGCCTGGTGGTGGCCACGGCGCTGGTGCGCCCGACCAAGTCCATCCACGACGTGGACGTGCAGGCCGTCCGCAAGAAGATGAAGGACAAGCGGTTCGCGGCGGGGGTCAGCCGGGAGGATATCCTGCGCGGCGTGCAGGACCTGGGGGTCGACCTGGACGAGCACATCGGGCACGTCATCCGTGCCCTGCAGTCGGCGGCCGACGCGCTGGGGCTGGTCGGAACGGCCGCGAGCGACGACTGAGCGGCGTCATGCCGTTTCTGCCGGGGCGTATCCTTCTTCGTGAAGGCCGATCGCGGAGGAGGAGAGGACCCGTGCGACACGTGAACACGCTCTGCCTCAAGCTGGCCGCGTACATCCTGATCTTCGCGCTGGCCCTGCCCGCGGCCGGGCACCGGGCCTTTCCCCAGTCGCTGATGATGGCGGCGGTGCACACGCTCGTGCTTTGGCTGGGCGACCTGATCGTGCTCCCGCGGTACGGTCGCACCACGGCCCTGGCGGGCGACGCCGCGGCGCTGGTCCTGGGATCGCTGCTGATGCTCCGGGCCATGGGCGCAGCCCTGCGGTTCGGCGGGCTGCTGGCCGCCGTGGGCATGGCGGTGCTTTTTGAAGCCTGGTTTCATTACCACTTGACGGAAAACCGGCTATTAGAAGGATGAACATTGCCGAATTCGACAGGGATTCGACAAGGTATGCTGAAAATACAAGACTGTGACTTGCCAGCGTCGGGGTAACCAGAAAGGATGTATGGCAATTGCGGCTCGAGGAGTTCACGTACCTACCGCTGGATGTGAAAGAGAAGGCGCTGCGGTACCTGGCCAACATGATGGGCGAGCCCGAGCGGCCGCTGGACCAGCTGACGGCGGATCTGGAGCGGGCGCTGGATCGCGCCGTCAGGGGCGGGCTGTTCTCCTACCTGCGGGAGGAGCAGCCCGTGGAGGACCGCGCCCGGGCGGACGCCGTCCTCTTCCCGACCGGCCACACCACGCCCACCGGCGAGGAGATCCTGGCCAAGTGCATCCTCAACAAGAACCCCAACCGGCAGCCCTGGTTCGGCCTGTTCTTTCAGGCGGCCCGGCGGGAGGGGTTCGTCATCGGGGACCTGTACTTCCGCACCTGGAACGAGGGGGCCCGATTCCTGGAGGAGCTCGCGTCCATGGCCATCCCGGAGCGGTGGAACTACAGCCAGTACCAGTCGAAGCAGCAGCATCCCATCCTGAAGTCGTACGTGGAAAAGACCTACGAGCGGCTGAAGCAGCAGGGGCGCGTCCTGCGGAACGAAAGCAAGCTGCTCTTCAACACCGGACTGCTGAATGTGTACTTCAAAGAAATCTACGTGCTCGGCGAGGCGGATCCGGAGTACCCGCAGCGGGTGATCAACGCCCGCCCGGTGCTGGAGAACGACCGCGCGGTGCTGGAGCTCTTCCTGAATCAGAAGCCGCCGATGGCCACCTACTTCGACAGGATCACGGACGTGATCTTCGACCCCGACCTGGAGATCAACACCGACGACATCCACATCATCGACGACAACTTCGACCGCATCCCGCCCAAGTACCGGAACCGCAAGAAGAGCGAAATCTTCGCCCTGTTCCAGGCGGCCATCGAGTTTGCGCGCATCATGGCCCGGCGCAACTACAAGCTCGTGGTGCCGCAGTATTACATGGGGCAGATTCAGTTCCTGATGCCCATCTATCTCTCCGGCGAGTTCAGCGGCCCACCGGACTTTGCCCTGGTGCTGCAGAAGATGGGCGATGTCTACCGGGGCAACACCATCCTCACACTGGACATGGCCTACCAGAACGCACGCCTCATCGCCAAGCCCGACACCACCTGGCTCAGCCCGGATAAGTTCTAACAGACCCAGCAGGCAGCCCCTCCGGCGGCGGAGGGGCTTTCGCGTACCCCGCCCGGCCGGTGAGAGCAGGAACCGCTGGGGGTGGGAGCTAATATACATCTTTGCATAGAATAGGAGCCGGATCCGCCTGAAAGGAGGTATATCCATGACCCAGACGACGCGCTACGTACGGCTGGTAACCGAAGTCCCCGGCCCGCGCTCCCGGGAGCTGATGGCCCGCAAGGAGCGCGTCGTGGCGAACGCCCTCTCCATTCACGTGCCGGTGGCGATCCAGGAAGCGCGCGGCGCGCTGGTCACGGACGTGGACGGCAACGTGTTCATTGACCTCGCCGGGGGCATGGGCTGCATGAACGTGGGCCATTCGCACCCCCGGGTGGTCGAGGCCATTCAGCGGAGTGCGGCGCAGTTTACCCACACCGACTTCTCGGTGATCATGTACGAGTCGTACATCCGGCTGGCGGAGCGGCTGGCCGCGCTGGCGCCGGGCGACTTCCCCAAGAAGGCCTGCTTCTTCAACTCCGGCGCCGAGGCGGTGGAGAACGCGATCAAGATCGCCCGCAAGTATACGGGCCGAAGGGCCATCATCGCGCTGGAGGGCGCCTTCCACGGCCGCACCAACCTGGCCATGGCCCTCACCTCCAAGGTGAAGCCGTACAAGGAAGGGTTCGGTCCGTTCGCCCCGGAGATTTACCGGGTTCCGACGCCGTACACCTACCGGCGGCCCGCGGGCATGAGCGAGGCGGAGTACGTGAGGTTCTGCGCCGACGCCCTGGAGAGGGCCCTGATCACTCACGTGTCACCGGACGAGGTCGCCGCGATCATCCTGGAGCCGGTGCAGGGCGAGGGTGGCTTCATCCCGCTCCACCCCGATTACCTGACCCGGGTGAGCCAGCTGGCCCGGAAGCACGGCTTCCTGATCATCGCCGATGAGATCCAGTCCGGCTTCGGCCGCACGGGCACCTTCTTCGCCAGCGAGCAGCTGGGCCTGGTGCCGGACCTGATCTGCGTGGGCAAGTCGCTGGCCGCGGGCATGCCGCTCTCGGGCGTGATCGGCCGGGCCGAGGTCATGGACGCCCCGGAGGACTCCACCATCGGCGGCACCTACGTGGGCAACCCCGTCGCCTGTGACGCGGCCCACGCGGTGCTGGACATCATGGAGGAGGAGGGGCTCGTCAGCCGGGCCCGGGCGATCGGCGACCTGATGCGGCGCCGGTTCCAGGAGCTGGCGGTGCAGCTGGAGAGCATTCCCGGTTCCCGCCTGCAGATCGGCGAGATCCGCGGGCTGGGTGCCATGTTGGGCGTGGAGCTGGTGACCGACCGGGCCACCCGGGCGCCGGCCACGGCGGAGGCCGCCGAGGTGGTGAAGCGGGCCTGGCAGCGGGGGGTCGTGGTCGTGAAGTGCGGCATCTACGGCAACACCCTGCGCATGCTGCTCCCGCTGGTGATCACCGACGATCAGCTGAACGAGGCGCTGGACATCATCGGGCAGATCTGCACCGAGATCGCCCGGGGCGAGTAAGGCGCGCAGGGCAGACGCAGGCGGCCCCACTGCCACGGGGGGCCGCCTGCGTTGGTATCGAGATGCATCGTCAACGGCCGACAGCCGCTTCGTTGAGCCGTTGCTGCACGAGGCTCCGCAGTTCCGCGGAGAGGCGGACGTGGACTTCGGAGCCGCTGATCCGGACCGTGTCATCCTCGCCTTCGAACCCAACGACCTCCAGCAGGATCGTCTCCGAGGCGTCGCGACCGCATCCTCCCTGAGCAGCCGGAAGGGGGCAAGAAGGTTCTGCCTCCACCGTCCCGTTCCCTCCCCGCAGGCAGGCGGAAGGCGAAGACAGCAAGAGAAGCCATCGAGGCCCCGAGGCGTACCCGTCCTCGTCTCGATGGCTTCTTGCGCGTGTTCGCCCGGCTCACTCCTCGACACGGGCGACCAGCGAACAGAGCTCGCCGACGGTCTCCACGTCGACCAGGAGCTCTTCCGACAGCTCCACGCCGAACTCGGCCTCCAGCGCCTCGACCAGCTCCTCCATGCTGGTCTCGTACTCCTCCGTGAGGGCGGTCAGGGTGGTGGCCGGGCCAATGGTACGGTCTCCCACCCGTTCCCGGATGAGCTTCAGCGCTTCGTTTCGCACATCCATGGGTCGCAGTGCCACCTCCGGGGCCATATTCTGCCCGGGCCGCCTCCGGTTATGCGCTCTGCAAGGGAAAGAAAGAACAAAACAATCCGCCGTATTATACCTGGAGGGTAAATCGGAATCATGTTACAATAAGACAAATCCGACCAGGTCTGATGGGAATCTCGGATCAAGGGGGGGCATTTCGCGTGGAGCGTCCGTATCTCAAGGCCTATCCGCAGGGGGTACGCTGGGAGCTGGAGTTCCCGGAGGTTCCCTTCTACCAGGCGCTCTTCGAGCAGGCAGCGAAGCACCCGGAGCGGACAGCACTCATCTTTATGGGTAAGCGGGTGAGCTACGGCGAACTCGTGGATCTGATCGACCGGTTCGGCGCAGCGCTGCAGCGGAGGTACGGCATCCAAAAAGGGGACCGCGTGGGCATCATCCTTCCCAACAGCCCGCAGAACGTCATCGCCACGGTGGCCTGCCAGCGGATCGGCGCGATCCCGGTCCAGTTCAACCCGCTCTACGTGGCCCGGGAGATTGCCTACCAGGTGAAGGACTCGGGCTGCCGCATCATGATCACGCTGGACCTGTTCTGGCAGAAGGTGCGCGAGGCCGGCGGGGTGGAGGCGTACATCTGGACCGGGGCGCAGGACTACCTGAACTTCCCGCTCAACATCCTCTACCGGCTGAAGGCCAAGCCCCCGCGCATCCCGCCCTCGGAGGCGACCCACTTCATGGAACTCCTCCGCGAGAGCCCGCAGGGAATTCAGATCGCCCCCGTGAACCCCAGGGAGGACGTGGCGGTGCTGCTCTACACCGGCGGCACCACCGGCGTCTCCAAGGGCGTCATGCTCACCCACTTCAACCTGACGTCCAACGTGACCCAGATCCGCGAGTGGCTGCAGATCGGCGACGAGCATCACACCACGCTCGCCGTCCTGCCCATGTTCCACTCCTACGGCTTCACGGCCGCGGTGGGCATGGGGCTGTCGTGCGGCTTCACCCTGATTCTGGTGCCGCGCTTTGATCCCGGCGATCTGCTGAAGACCATCGCCAAGTACCGGCCGTCGGTGTTCCCGGGCGTGCCGACGATGTACATCGGGCTGCTCAACCATCCTGACATCCACAAGTACGACCTGCGCTCGATCAAACTGTGCGTCACCGGCGCCGCGGCGATGCCGGTGGACCTGCTCCGCCGCTTCGAACAGGTCACCGGCGCGACCATCATGGAGGGTTACGGCCTCACGGAGACCTCGCCGGTGACCCACGCCAACCCGCGCTTCGGCAAACGGATCCCGGGCAGCGTCGGCCTGCCCTATCCGGGCACCGACGTGCGGATCGTGGATCTGGAGACCGGCGAGGACCTGCCGCCCGGCGGCGAGGGCGAGATCCTGATCAGGGGCCCGCAGGTCATGAAGGGCTACTGGAACCGGCCGGAGGAGACCGCGGAGGTCCTGAAGGACGGATGGCTCTACACGGGCGACATCGGCCGGATGGACGACGAGGGCTACCTCTACATCGTGGACCGCAAGAAGGACATGATCATTGCAGGCGGGTTCAACATCTATCCGCGGGAGATCGACGAGGTGCTCTACCAGCACCCCGCGGTTCTGGAGGCCTGCGCGGTGGGCGTGCCCGATGCGTACCGGGGCGAGACGGTGAAGGCCTTCGTGGTGCTCAAACCCGGCGCGCAGGCCACCGAGCAGGAGATCCTCGAGTTCTGCCGGGAGCGGCTGGCCGCCTACAAGCGGCCGCGCTCGGTGGAGTTCCTGCCTGAGCTGCCCAAGTCCACGGTCGGCAAGGTGCTGCGCCGGGTTCTGGCCGAGCAGGAGCGTAGCAAGATGGAGCAGAAGCAGAAGGCCGCGGTGGCCGATTAGCAGGAGATTCGGACGACGGCCGCCGAAGTGAAGCACCGGGCACGTATGCGACACCTGACGAAGGAAGGGGAGACCAGAGCGATGACGATCGCAGAGCTGCTGGAGAAGCTGAAGGCGCAGATCGCCGCGAATCCGGCCAAGATCGCCAACCTGAAGGCGACCTATCAGTTCGAGCTGACCGGGGAGGGCGGCGGCACCTACCACGCCGTCTTCGACAACGGCCAGTACAAGATCGGTGAGGGACCCGTGGAGAACCCGGGTTGCACCATCACCATGGCCACCTCTGACTTCTTCGCCCTGATGGAGCGCAAGCTGAACCCGATGGCGGCTTTCATGTCCGGCAAGCTGAAGATCCGCGGCGACATGGGCCAGGCGATGAAGCTCCACCAACTGTTCAGTTAAAGCCCCGCGCGGAGGCACCCAGCGAACGCAGCGCCCCCGGCCCGCAGGTCGGGGGCGCTGCCCGTGGCCGGGCCCTGCGGGACAGGCAGGGATCCCGGCATTTGTTCACGTATACACAAGGGATAACCCCTGAAAGGGGGGCTCGCTCTGCTTCACCTGTTCGCCCTGCTGATCGCGTTGGCCCCGGCGGCGGCCATGCTCTGGTACATCCGCCACCTGGACAAGTACGAGCCGGAGCCCTGGACCCACATCGCCGCCGCGTTCGTGGCCGGCGTGCTGGTCACGGTGCCTGTCTACGCCGTCGAGGTCCTGCTGGACCAGGTGGTTTCCTTCTCCGGCTTCATGGAGACGGTGTACGTCTCGTTCATCGTCGCGGCGGTCACGGAGGAGACCGGCAAGGGCATCGCCGCTTGGGCCGCGAGCTGGCGCAGGCCCGAGTTCAACGAGGTCATGGACGGCATCGTGTACTTCGGCGTGACCCACATGGGCTTCGCCGTGGCCGAGAACCTCGTCTACGTGTTCCTCGGCGGCGACATCTACACCGGCATCCTGACCGCGCTGGTTCGCACCACCACCGCCGTGCCCATGCACGTGATCGTCGGCATGATCATGGGCTACCACATGGGCGTCGTGCGGTTCGCCACGACCCGGCGGGAGAAGGTGCTGCACATCCTGGAGGGGTGGGTTCTGCCCGTCCTGTTGCACGGCTTCTACAACCTGGGGAGCCTCAACCAGGACATGGCCCTGGAGACCCTGACCGACCTCATCCGCTACGGTTTCGGCACGGCCCTGCTCTACGCCGCGGTGGTGGCCCTGTGGATGGCGCTCCTCCCCCGGGTGCGGCGCGCCCAGCAGGCCTCGCCGTTCCGGCCGATCGCGGCTTACCCCCTCGTCGCGGCCGAGATGCCTTGCCCCGGCTGCGGCGCGGTCTATCCCCAGGGGGCGCGCTACTGCCCCAACTGCGGCGTCAGGCTCGGGCGAGGCGGCGCTCCTGCTCCCAGATGACCGATCCGGCGAGCAGCAGGGCTGCCGGCACCACCAGGTACCAGGCCCGGTCGGGGACCACGGACCGGTACAGCACGACCCAGCCGAAGACGTGGCAGACCAGCCGCCAGGGCACCGCCCAGTGCACGGTGGCGACGTTGAGCAGCCACGTGAGCCCGACCAGGCCGATGAGCGCGAGTCCGTTCACCCCCGTGGCGACGACCGTCAGTGCCAGAGCGAAGGCCATCAGGGCCAGGAACCCGGTCCAGCCCGCGGCGGTGGCCGGGTAGCCGGCCCGGTACAGCCGCTCCCGCATGGAATCACCCCCGAGACAGGCTATGACGCCGTCCGGACGGCCATGTTATCCGCCCCGTGCAGGGGCGGGTTTTCGCGTCTTCAGGGGGTCACGGCGGAGAGGGGATGAAAACCTACGAAAGAATAGGATGAGCATAGAGGATATTTTGCCGAGAGGGACGAATAATGCGAGACAGACTGAATGGCTATTCATTCACGAGGCGTGGGGGAGAAGAGGCAAGGTTGGCCGATAAGGGGGAGGCAGCATGATCCTGGCAACCAGGACCGTCTACTGGAACATCGAGCACGAGTACATCCTCTACCTCATCTTCATCGCCGCCGTGGCGGTGTTCGCTTACGGCCTGTGGCAGCGCGTCCGGACGTGGTTCGTCGGCATGCCGGAGGTCCGCTGGGACCTGGTCCGGGACCGGCTGCGACAGGCGTGGCGCCACGCGGCGCTGCAGCGGCGGCTCTCCCAGAACCGGGTCGCCGGCGTCTTCCACCTCTGGCTGTCGTGGGGCTTCTTCATTCTCTTCCTCGGCACCGTGGTGGTCATGATCCACGAGGACCTGCGGATCCGGATCATGCAGGGGCCGTTCTACCTCTGGTTCCAGTCGCTGGTCCTGGACATCGCCGGCCTGCTGGCCCTGGTGGGCGCCGTCATCGCCTGGGTGCGGCGGGGGGTGTTCAAGCCCCGGGCCCTGTCCAAGGTCGCGGAGACGAAGGCGCCGCTGGACGACTGGGTCTACCTGCTGCACATCGTGCTGATCCTGTGGACCGGCTTCTGGGTGGAGGGCATCCGACTCGTGGCCACCGACGACCCCTGGGCGGCCTGGTCGCCCGTCGGACTGGCGCACGGCCGGCTGCTGGCGAGCTTCATGTCGCTGGAGGCGATGCTCGTCCTGCACCGGATCCTCTGGTGGTTCCACATGGTCATCTCCTTCGGGTTCATCGCCCTCATGCCCTACACCAAGATGATCCACATCCTCACCGGTCCCGCCAACATCTTCCTCTCCGACCTGCGGCCGGCCGGCATCATGGCCGCCACCGACCTTGAGGCGGAGAACCCGGTGCTGGGGGCGGCCACGCTCTGGGACTTCCGCTGGAAGGACCTGGCCGACCTGGACGCCTGCACCGAGTGCGGCCGTTGCCAGGAGAACTGTCCGGCTTTCCTCACCGGCAAGCCGCTCAACCCCAAGAAGCTGATCCTCGACCTGCAGCGCCACCTCCACGAACAGGGGCCACTGCTGGCCCTGGCGGCGATGAAGGGCGAGCGCCCCGCGGAACAGCCCTTCGAGTCGCAGTTGGTGGGGTCCGTGGTGCAGCCGGACGAGATCTGGGCGTGCACCACCTGCCGCGCCTGCATGGAGGTCTGTCCGGTCTTCATCGAGCACGTGCCCAAGATCGTCGAGATGCGCCGCCACCAGGTGATGCTCCAGGGCGAGTTCCCGGCCGAGCTGAACCAGACGTTCAAGAACCTGGAGCGGCAGGGCAACCCGTGGGGCATGGGCGCCCACACCCGCACGGCGTGGACCGAGGGGCTGAACGTGCCGCTCCTGGCCGACAAGCCCGACGCCGAGTACCTCTTCTGGCCCGGCTGCGCCGGCGCGTTTGACCAGCGGGGGCAGAAGATCGTGCGGGCCATCGTGCAGCTCCTGGACCAGGCCGGTGTCTCGTACGCCATCCTCGGCCCCGAGGAGAAGTGCACGGGCGACGCCGCCCGCCGGGCCGGCAACGAGCTGCTCTTCCAGCAGCTGGCCATGGAGAACATCGCCACCTTGCAGGGCTACGGCGTGAAGAAGATCATCACCCACTGCCCGCACTGCTTCCACACCTTCGACAAGGACTACCGGGCCATGGGGCTGGACGTCGAGGTCGTCCACCACACGCAGCTGCTCGCCCGGCTGGTGAAGGAGGGGCGGCTGAAGCCAGTGAAGGAGGTGGCGGCGACCGTCACCTACCACGACTCCTGCTACCTCGGCCGCTACGGCGGCGAGTACGGGGCGCCCCGGGAGCTGCTTACGGCCCTGCCCGGGGTGGAGCTCAGGGAGATGGAGCGGCACGGCCCGACCGCGATGTGCTGCGGCGCCGGCGGCGCGCAGATGTGGATGGAGGAGCACCACGGGACCCGCATCAACCTGGAGCGCACCCGCCAGGCGCTGGCCACCGGCGCGACCACCATCGCCACCAACTGTCCGTTCTGCATGACCATGCTTTCCGACGGCGTCGCGGCCCAGGAGAACAGCGACCAGCTCAGGGTGCTTGACCTGGCGGAGCTCCTCCTGGAGGCCGTGGGTACCGGTGGGGGGCCGGAGGCCGCGGCGACCGTTGCACCGTCGGGGCAAAAGGAGTAAAGTCACAGTGTGGAGGCGCCGTGTAGGGCACGGCGCCTCACCTTTGGGGAGGGTGTGCATGCCGATGCTGCCGATCCATCAGATCACCCTGCCGCTGCCCGGGGGCCCGGGCGCGGTGCACGTCTATGCGGTCCGCTCCGATCCGGTCACATTGATTGATACGGGGGTCAACACCCCCGATGCCCGCGCCGCCCTGGTCGACGGCCTGAAGCGGCTGGGGCTCCGGGTGCGGGACGTCCGGCGGGTGCTGCTCACCCATGCCCACGTGGACCACATCGGCCTCGCCGGCTGGGTGCAGGAAGAGTCCGGGGCGGAGGTCCACCTCCACCCGGAGGAGGCCGGGAAGGCCGAGGTTGCCCCCTGGTGGCAGGAGGCGCGCGACCGCATCCTGGCGGACGCGGGCGTCGACCCGGAAGGGTTTGCCCTGATCGAGCGGTTCTGGCGTCTCAACCGCCAGTTGATCCTGCCCCTGCAGTCGTGGCGGCAGCTGGCCGACGGCCAGGTGTTTGCGTTCGACGGCGGCCGGCTGGAGGCCGTTCACCTGCCCGGCCACGCCCTGGGGCACACGGGCTTCCTCGACCGGGAAGGCCGGCGGCTGGTGGGCGGCGACCACCTGCTGGACGGCATCACGCCCAACCCCATCCTGGAGCCGGTCCCGCCCGGCCATCCGGACGCGGTGCCGCATGCTCCCGACCGGGCCCTGACGCTGGGCCAGTTCCTGCGGTCGCTGGACCGCGCGGCCGGGCTGGACGTGGATGAGGTGCTGCCGGGGCACGGCCCGGTCATCACGGATCATCGCGCCGTGGGCGAGCGGTACCGCGCGGCCCACGGCCGCCGGCTGGACAGCCTGCTGCAGCGGCTGCAGGAGGGGCGCAGCCCCTGGGAACTGACCCGGGAGGTCTACCCCCAGGTGAAGGGGTTCGATCACTTCCTCGCGCTGTCCGAGGTGCTGGCGCACCTGGACCTGCTGGTGGTGCAGGGGCGCGCCCTGTACACCCGCAAGGCCGGGTACGGCCGGTACCGGGCCGCGATCTAGGGCCGCCTGTGCCGGCCCATGTCGACATCGAGGTGAGAGACGTTGGGTTCGGGATCCGCGACTGCCGCTTTGCAGGTGGCCGCAGCCGCCGGGGTCGTCCTGCTCCAGTCCGGGGCCGACGTGGCCCGGGTGGAGGACACCGTCTCCCGGATCCTCCGGGCGTACGGGGTGGGCGAGCCCGAGATCTACGCGACACCGACGGGCATCTTCATCAGCGTGGCCGACCAGGAGGCCACCGTGGTGCGGCGGGTGCGGAGCCGGACCATCGCCCTGGACCGGGTCAGCGCCGTGAACGCGCTGTCGCGGTCGCTCCCGGCCGACCCGAAGGACCCGGCCGAGGCGCTGCGCCTGATTCGGGCGATCGGCGAGCAGCCGCCGCCCTTCCCCCGCTGGCTGGACGTCCCGGCCAGCGGCCTTGCCGCGGCGGCCTGCACGATGCTGGTGGGTGGCTCCCTGGCCGGGGTGCTGCCCGCCTTCCTCGCCAACCTGGTGGTGCAGGCCGGTGAGCGCATCTGTAGGTGGCTGGGGCTGCCCGATGCGGTCGCCGATCTGATCAGCGGGGCCAACGCCGTCTTCTGCGCGACCCTGCTTCACCGCTGGCTGGGCGTGCCGGTGGGCCCGGTGGTGGCCGGCGGGATCATGATCCTGGTGCCCGGCATCGCCTTCACCAACGCCCTGCGGGACGCGATCGCCGGCGATCTGGTGAGCGCCACGGCCCGGGGGCTGGAGGCCTTCGTCAAGGTCACCGCCCTCGCAGCCGGGGTGGGCGCCGCGCTGTATCTGGTCGGGGGAGGTGGGGTGCTGTGATCACCTATCCCTTCGCCTTCCTGACCTCGGCGGCCATCGCCGTCTCGTTCCGCTCGCCCCGCGGGGCCATCCTCTGGACCGGCCTCTGCGGCCTGGTGGGCTGGGCGGGCTTCGACCTGGCCCTGCGGGCCGGCGCCCCGGCCCCGGCCGCGGTGCTGGTCGGCGCGGTAACCCTGGGCACAGCCTCGGAGGTGCTGGCCCGCCGGCTGCACCAGCCGGCGATCCTCTTCGTCATCCCCGGCCTGTTCCCGCTGGTCCCCGGTATCATCGCCTACCGGGGAATGCTGCTGCTGTCGCAGAGCCGGCTGGCGGAGGGGGCCTGGCAGCTGGCGCGGGCGCTGGCCATCGCGGGCATTCTGGCCGCCGGGCTGGCGATCCCGCCGGTGTTGTTCCGGCGGTGGAGGCGGTGAGCGCGTCGGCGCCGCTCTGCAGTGCGCTCCGCTGCGCCCGCGCCGTCCGCCTGCGGAGCTTGAACGAAGCGGCCTGAGACGCAGACCGAAGTCGAGGCCCGGGTTCTGGGTGCTGACCGCGTTCGGGGTCTGCGCGCAGAATCTGAACCCATCTCCCGGGGGGAAGTACAGGTTTTGCGTGTCGACCCCCTTCCGGTGCGGAGTCTCCGCGCAGAACCTGAGGCGGTGTCCGGAGTTGCGGTTCAGGTTCTGCGCGTCTACCCCCGGGCGAAGCCGAGTTCCCGCGTAAAACCTGAAGCGGTGCCCCGAGGCGTGGTTCAGATTTTGCGCGTCGACCCCGTCGGGTGCCGAGTTCCCGCGCAAAACCTGAAGCGGTGCCCCGAGGCGCGGCTCAGGTTTTG
>JAAROH010007787.1_pt1 | contig 33714 bp, 33 predicted proteins | sample 7248631 | NCBI WGS metagenome assembly JAAROH01 (sample SAMN09772309, study PRJNA484901) | compost metagenome | isolation source: Vermicomposting unit | place: India | reverse complement strand
CGGCTCCTGCTCGGCTCCTGCACGGCTCATCCCCCGCTTATCCCCGGCTCCAGTTGTCTCCTCCCTGTCTCCTCCCTGTCTCCTCCCTGTCTCCTCCCTGACTCCTCCCCGGCTGCTGCCCGGCTCATCCCCGGCTCCTGCTACGCTCGTCGCACGCTTCTCCCCACAACGGCGGTGCGGCGCACCGGTCACGCCTCCGAGAGCCATGCTGCTGCGCGAAAGGGCGCCTGTTCCGCCGAAATCGCCGCCTCAGTCCGCTCCAGGCGCACCCACGGAGACGCCCGCCGCCTCCAGCTCCGACCGGATGCGCCGCAGCACCTGGATCACGCTGGGGTGGTCCCCGTGCACGCAGAGCGTCTCCGCCGGCACCGCCACCTCCTCGCCCGTGTCCGCCGTGACCGTGCCCGAACACACCATCCCGCGAGCCTGAGCCGCGGCCCGCTCAGGCTCGTGCAGCACCGCCCCTGGGTGCGTCCGGGGTAACAAGGTCCCGTCCGCGGCGTAACCCCGATCCGCGAATCCCTCCCGGATCACCCGGAGCCCGGCGGCAAGGCCGGCCTGCTCCAGGGCCGACCCGGGCGGGGCGTAGAGCATCAGCGACCGGTCGAAGTCCGCCACAGCGCGGGCGACGGCCCCCGCGATGGCCGCGTCCGCGGCTGCGGTGTTGTACAGCGCCCCGTGCGGCTTCACGTGGCGTAGGGCCACCCCTTCCGCCCGGCAGAAGGCGGCGAGGGCCCCGATCTGGTAGAGCACATCCGCGTACACCTCGTCCGGACTGCATCTCACGGGTCGTCGCCCGAAGCCGACCAGATCCCGATAGCCGGGGTGAGCCCCCACGGCCACCCCGTGTTCCCGGGCCAGCCGTACGGTCCGGCGCATGACCTGCGGATCGCCTCCGTGGAAGCCGCAGGCGATGTTGGCCGAGGTGATCAGGGGCATGATCTCCTCGTCCGCCCCGATTCGGTACACCCCAAACGATTCGCCCATGTCGCAGTTCAGGTCGATCTTCCTGACCGGGCCCCGGATCGCGCCCACACTGTTTCCCTCCCCGTGCGACTGATCCTCCCGAATCCGCTCCGTTCCCCGCAACGCCGGGTCTCGCCGCTGCGCCGGCCCCTCTGCGGTGGAGAACAGATCCCCCAGCCACAGAGCCACGGCCCAACCGGGGAGGCCCCCGGACCATCAACGGCGCCCCGGGAAACCGCTTCCCGGGGCGCCCCCGCTAATCCCGGTAGAACCCCTTGAACCAGGTTCCCTGTGACTGCAGCGTGCCCTCGTCGCCCTCGACGAGGAGCCCGTACTGGTCGCCCCGCACCGAGAACTCCTCCCGGCGGCCGTCCTCGAACTCGAAAGTAACGTAATAGGCGGTGTGGTGCGAGTGGTGGTGATGGTCGCCGTGGTGATGGTGGTGTGTCGAATGGCGCACGCGCTTCGCCACGACGCGCGCCCGCCGGGTGAGGAGGGGCTTCTGGATGTTGCTCACCGCCGTGTAGATCATGGACCCAAAGACGAACACAAAGCCGCCGATGACGAGGATCGGCACCAGTACGAACATGATGTCGAACAGCCGAAAGGCCCCGCCGCCGAAGAACGGATCGGACATGTACACCTGCAGAAGCCCTCCCCTCCGTCGTGTCTCCGACCATGAGACGCGTGCGGGTCGGCCGCAGGTTCACGCAGCCCGGCCTGCGCCGAGGGCCGGGCAGGAGGCTGCAACAGCGTGGGTGCCACAGAGCGGGTGCAACAGCGCAGGTACAACAGCGCGGGTGCAACAGCGCAGGTACAACAGCGTGGCTGCCGAACGAGGTCGCGCGCTCCGGCCCTGGGCCACCCGGATGCCGCCTCTTCCGTACGCACCGCACGCACGGGCTGATCCGGGGCTCCCGCTAGGCTCGGGGGGCCCCGACATCAACCCGGGGACCGGGCGAAACCGACGGCCGGCGGCCCCGTCCAATTGCTCAGCGACAGTTCCGACGTAAAGCTACGTTTCCGCGCGAGGGCCCCGGGCACCTCCCGTCCTGGAAGGTCGCATTCCCGTCACCATGCGCGCCGGCAGCTCGCCTACGCCCGGGCCCAGGCTGCAGCCACAGCCGCACGTTTATCCACAGACGGCCCTGGGAACGGGGCGACTCCTGATGGTCCCGGGAACGGGGCGACGCCCGATGGCCCCGGGAACGGGGCGGCGCCCGACAGCCGTTTCACGTGCGCTGATCTCCGCGGCAGGCTCCTGGACGAAGAACAACCCTGCGGCCGAAGCCGCAGGGTGGCTGTCGCTGGGGTGGGATGTGCCCGATCCGCGGGCGCCGGTTGTCCGGTCCCGCGGTCGCACCCGCCGGGTCAGATGGGCAGCGTCAGCTGGACCGACCGGAGGCGCGGGTCCCGGAGCAACTCGTCCATCTCGGCGATGGAGCGGGCGTCCTCGGGAAGGATGGTCAGCACCCGGTACTCCACCCCCGCCTCCGCACAGACGGCAGCGGCCAGTCCCTCCGGCACCAGCCGTTCCAGCTGCTCCGCGACCCACTGGTCCGCGGGCCGGCCGTCGGCGTCCACAAAGGGGTAGAGATCCCCCAGGAACCCGGCGATGGCGCTCCGCGCCTGCGCCAGCTGTGCGGCGACCGCCGCCTGCTGCTCCGGCGAGCGCAGGTCCTCCGCCAGCTGCTTCTCCCGGGCCGCGAAGATCCCCGGCCACTCCTGCTCCAGGAAGTGGCGGGGCACCAGATACTGGCCGTTCCACTCCAGCCCCCGCTCGGCCAGGATCGCGTCCAGCTCGTCCTTGGCCCGGCTCACCAGGTCCAGCCGGCAGAGCGTGACGTCCATCGGGCGGAGGCGGACGTTGCCCAGGGCCAGCACCCCGAAGTCCCGGGGGTCCAGCCTGCGGGTGCGCCGGGTGCCGTGGGCGCTCACCCGCACGAACGCGCCGAGCCGGGTGATCTCCGCTCCGATGCGCAGCGCGTTCCGCCGAAGCCCCACCCGCTCCTCCAACGCCGCCCACTCCTGCGGCGAGAGCCGGCGCGCCGACTCCCACCACTGCTCCAGGTCGGACAGCACCGGGCCCGCCTCCGAAAGATGTACAGCGTACTGGCGGGGGCCGTCCAGGCCATCCAGGGTCAGGGGGCCGCTGCCCACCAGGGCGCCGCCCTCGTCGGACGCGTAGATGCACGCGCCGAGGTCGGGCTGCCACCGCACCTCGCAGCCCTCCAGGCGACGCAGCCGCTGCAGGGCCGCCAACTCGACCCGGCCGTCGCCGATCGCCTGGTACGACAGGTCGGTCAGCACCCGGATCTCCGCCCCGGCCCGCTCCAGCTCAGGCAGCAGCCCCTGCAGGGCCGCCAGATGCAGGCTGGGGGAGACGATCCAGAGCGTCCGCCACGGCCCGCGCACCAGCGCATGCAAGGCCGGCCGCAGAAACGGGATCGGTTGGCCTGCCATCATCCCCACCCCTCCCGACGTCAGGCCCCGGCCACGCCCGAGGCGGCGCCGAGCCCGGCTCCGCCTGCGCCGTCCACCAGGGTGCGCATGTTCTTCTCCGCCAGGGCGCAGTAGCCGGGATCGATGTCAACGCCGATCCAGCGGCGCCCGAGCAACGCCGCGGCCTGGCAGGTGGTGCCGCTGCCGTTGAAGGGATCCAGCACCAGGTCGCCTTTATAAGTGTAGAGTTTGATCAGCCGGCTGGGCAACTCCAGCGGGAAGGGGGCGGGGTGGCCGACCTTCTTGGCCGATACCGTCGGAAACTCCCAGATCGATTTCGTGTACGTCACGAACTCCTCGGGCGTCAGGTCGGTCTCGCCCCGGTGCCCCATGCGCCAGTCTTCCTTGGAGAAGACCAGGATGTACTCGTGCAGGTCACGCAGGGTCGGGTTGGACGGGCTGCACCAGGACCCCCAGGCGGTGGAGACGCCCACGGACGCGCCCTTGTTCCAGATGATCTCGCCCCGCATCTGGAAGCCCAGTCGGATCATCTGAAGCGTGATGTACGCGTGCAGGGGCAGGTAGGGCTTCCGGTCGACCCCGGCCACGTTGATCGCGATGCGGCCGCCCGGCGCCAGGACGCGATAGCACTCCCGCCACACCTGCTCCAGCAGGTCCAGGTACTCCTCCATCGAGAGGCAGTCGTCGTGGGTGGCGTAGTTCTTGCCGACGTTATAAGGCGGTGAGGTCACGACCAGATCCACCACCCCGTCGGGGATGAAGCTCATGTTGCGGGCGTCAGCGTTATAGATCCGATTGGCGAACATGCACCGGCCTCCCGTCATCCTCCGACCGGCGGGTCGGGGCGATCGAATACGAACGTCTGCAATGGTTCTGCCTGGTATTATTTCGCGCCGCGGCGCGAAACTCCTCCTAATCATTGGCGCGCATTGCAAAGGATATGCAGACGCCCGTCGCCCGAAGCCCGCAGGGCAGCAAAAGACCGGGGGATCGCTCCCCCGGTCGGATGCCCCGTGCAGCCCTTACAACAAGATCTCGCCGATGTCGCCGTCCTTGATGCCGGCGGCATTGGCTTCGTCGGTGTCGATGTGCATCTCCAGCGCCATGTCCTCCCGCGCCCGGATGACGACGTCGTCAAACGTGAGCGGGCGGGTGCCGCGGGTCTTCACCCGGACGACCTGGCCGTCGGTCACGCCGTACCTCTCGGCGTCAGCAGGCGTCATGTGGATGTGCCGCTGGGCGACGATCACGCCCTCGGTCAGCTCGACACGGCCCTTCGGCCCCTCGAGCACGATCCCCGGCGTGCCGGCGATGTTCCCGCTGAGCCGCACCACCGCAGGCACCCCGAGGGTGCGCGCGTCGGTGGCCGAAATCTCCAGCTGAGACTTGCCCCGCACGGGGCCCAGAACCCGGACGCGCGGGAAGGAGCCCTTGGGCCCGATCACCGCGACGGTCTCCTCCGCCGCGAACTGCCCGGGCTGTACCAGATGCTTCTTCACGGTCAGCTGATAGCCCGGCCCGAACAGCACTTCCAGGTGTTCGGGGCTGAGGTGTACGTGCCGGGCGCTGACGTTGATGACCACTGTGCGTGCTTCAGCCATGACGAAATCCCTACCTTCTGCGTTACCTCGATCCGTGCGCGGAGTCGGATGCCATTGGTTTCGCCACTCTCCCCGACTCTCCTGCCCCCAACAGGTTTCCCGGAAGGGCGCCCTTTCACCCGGGAGCTCACGCCGCAGCCGCTCGCCCGCCGCCGGCCCGGTCACGCCTGAGGGCGGCGCCCCCGCACCCAGCGGAGGCGCCGCCCTGCAAAGCCGGGTCCGGTCACTCCCCGGCCCCGTCCTGCTGCGACAGGGCGGCCACGTACCGGGCGACCGGCGTGCCCTGGGCGTTGGTGCCCAACACCCGCCAGGCCGGCTGCAGGTAGACCGTCCCGTCGCCCACGCTGCGGACCCAGACCAGCTCCGCCCGCCGGAAGCTGCCGCCACGGCTCTCGGCCATCTCCACGGCCTGGCGCTCGCTCACGAACTCCGTGTAGGTCGCTTGAATCGTCACGCCCGACGGTACGTACGCCTTCGCCCGGACCACCGTGCCGGCCTGGTTCACGGCGATCTCCGTGCGGGCGTTGACCACCGGCCGCCCCTCCACGTGCTCGGTGTAGACCACCATGAACCCGTCTTCCCGGGGCGTGATGTCCGGCTGGCTGTGCACCGGCAGCGCGGCCTGATCCAGGAACCGCTGCGCGGCCTGCCCCGCCGCCTGCTCATCCACCCTGGGCGCGTCCGCGTCCGGCTCCGTCAGATCGGCATACTGGACCGTCCCGTCCATCGTCATGGTCAGGGTCCGGTCCTCGTCGGCCACCACCCAGCCCCGGTCCGTGCGGCGGCTCTCGCCGCGGAAGCCCAGCCGGGCGGCCATCGTCCGGAACTCGGCCTCCCCCGGGCGGGCGGTCAGCCGCATCAGCTGCACGCTGGCGATAACCGGACTGGTTGCCGGCGCCAGCAGGCTCTCCTCGGTGGTCCGCTCATCCGCCAGGCGCACCTCCGGCAGGTCCGCGGGCAGCGCCACCAGGTACGGCGTGTCCGCCCCGCCCTGCGCCCCCGGCGGTGAGGGCTCGGTTGAGGGGGTGGGCACCACCGAAGGCGCCGGCTCGTGCTGTGCGACCTGCCCGGGCCCCTGGACGGCGGGCGGCTGGGCCAGTTGCAGGCCGACCGCCAGCGCCACGGCGGCCGCGACCGCCGCAAGGCCCGGCCCCACCACGGCCGGCCGGCGGTACCAGGGGCGCAGCCGCCGGCGGGCGGTGCGCATCAGCTCCTCCCGCAGGGCGTCCCTGAACTCTGGCCGGTAGGGCACCGAGCGCTCGAGTTCGCGCGCGACCTTGCGGGCCACCGCCTCCAGGGCCTTCTGCTCGGTGGGATCGGCAGCCTGCTCTGCAATCAGCTCCGTGATGTCGGCGTAGCGGCTCACGGCTGCACCCCGCTTTCGCTCAGCTTCCTCCGCAGCGTGTTCAGGGCCCGGAACAGGAGCGCCTTGACGGCCCCCTCGGTCTTGCCCATGGCCGCTGCGATGTCCTTCAACTTCATATCCCCGGCAAACCGCATCAGGACCACGTCCTGCTGGTCGGGGGAGAGCGCCTGCAGCGCCCGGCTCACCGCCTGCCGGTCGTCCAGGGCCAGCGCGGCCTCCTCGGGTTCCGGGCCGCCCCCCGCCGCCGACAGCCCCTCATCCAGCTGCACGGTGGGCCGGTGGACCCGGTAGTAGTCGATGACCACGTTGGCGGCGATGCGGTAGAGCCAGGCCGCAAACGGCTGCCCTGTGTACCGGTAGTGCTGAATATGGGCGAGTGCTTTGAGGAAGGTATCGGCGGTCAGGTCCTCCGCCACCTGCCGATCCCCGGTTTTTCGATGTATATACGCATAGATACGATCGAAATGCATATCGTACAGCTCCCCGAAGGCCTCGGGATCGCGCTGGGCCCGCAGGACCAGGCGTTGCTCGTCGCTGTACGCCTCCAATACCTCTGGGCGATGCGTAGGCGGTCCCTCCCGTCGATACCGCACCTCCCGGTACTCGCTCCACTGCGATTAACGGAGCGGGCGCGCAAAAGGTTACGCGGTGCTGGCAATGGGGAATCAGGTCTGACCCCGGAAGCCGGTGCAGTCGAACGCCACTCCGGGGCCGAAGAGCCGACGGAACCGGTCCAGCAGCTGCTCGGACGGGCTCCTGGTGATCACCTCCACGGCCGGAGGCTCGGGGTGGGCCCGGGTCAGCAGACCCCGCCGGAGCAGGTGGTGCACCGCGACGTCCGCCGGCGGCAGCGAGTAGCCGATGATGACGATGCGCCGGGCCCGCCGCACCGCCTCCAGGGCCTGCTCGAACACCCGGGTGAGCCGGCCGGGGGAATAGCGCTTCAACCATGTGGGCGAGATCACCACCCCGGCCAGGCGGCGGCTGCCGCACCGGCCGCAGGCAAGGCCGGCGGCACGGGTGAGCTGGTGGGCCACCGGCTCCCGGAGCACGGCGATCTGATCGCAGGCGGGGCAGTGGACCCAGTTGAGCGACCCGTGCAGTTTCAAGAGCAGCGGACCTCCGCTCTTCCCGGGATCCAGGGCGTAGTCGGGCGTCAGCCCCGCCGCCCGGAGCGCGTCGTCCAGCAGCGTGTCGTAGTTGAGCGACACCAGGGCGTAGCTGTCCGGGGCCCGGGACGCCAGGGCCCGGGCGAACCGGGCGTGCGGCCCGTCGTCCGGCCGCTGCCGGCCGCGCGCTCGCTCCAGCACGCTGCAGACCAGGTGCTCCAGGGCCTGGCGGATGCGGTAGAGCCGCGGCGGGTCGTAGTCCGGCCCCAGCCCCTGGTCCACGTGCAGCGACCAGTCGACCAGGCTGATCACCTCGTCCAGCGCGGGCAGGTACCGAAACGTATCCGGTCCGGTCACCGGGCGCTGGAACACCGCCCCGAGGAACTCCCAGACCTCTTCCACCTGCGGGTCGAACCGGGGGCCCAGCGCCCGATAGGCCATCGGAAACAGGTCGCGCGTGGCCGGCGCGCCCTCGGCCGCGGAGGCGCCGGCGCCGAACAGATAGAGATCCATGAGGCATAGTCTGCCCCGCCACCGGGCAATCCTGCCAGTGGAGGTGCGAACGATGCCGCGTTCCTACGAGCGCGTCCTGGCGGTCCTGCCGTATATCGGGGCGATCCGGCTGCCGGTTCGGCCGTGGGTGATCCCGGAGTGGCTTTACACGGTGCCGGCGGGGCTGGTCATGGCCGGCCTGCTCTGGCTCGGCGCCCGGGGCCGTTCGCCGTTCGTGTCGTACCACGCCCGGACCGGCCTCCTGTGGGCCCTTCAGGCCAACGGCCTGCTCACGGCCCTGTCCCTGCTGGCCGAGCTCTGGTACCGGGCCTGGTACCACACCGGCGTTCCCCTGTGGAACCAGGTCTGGCACCTGAACGCCGAGCTGTTCCGGTGGGCGGCCGTGCTCACCACCCTCCTCACCGGCCTGGCCATGTGGCGGGCGGCCAAAGGGCAGACCGGCGATCCGCTCGGCCTGCCCAGTCCGTCATTCTTCCGCGGGCACGATGTGCATCTGGAAGGCTCGGAAGAAGGCCGGTACTGAAATCCCTTCCAGATAGATAAGGTCCTTCTCCTCCTCGATCTTCCGGACCTTCACGACCTCCCCCTTGCGGATCAGGTGCTTCAGCGTCCCCGTGTCGGGATCGTGGATCTCAAAATCGCGCACGAGCTTGTAGTGACGGCCGACCTCGGGTCTGTGCATCTGGCAGTGATCCCTCCTCGTCGTACGCAGCCGTACCCATCATTTCACGTGATCAATTCGACCGCAACGGGCGGAACTCCTCGCTCGCCGGCCCGACCCGGTTGGCGGTCGGGGCCGCTCCGCTGCGCGGGCCGGGGCAACAGCAACGGGGCAGCAGCCGATGCGCTGCTGCCCCCGAACGGCCATCGCCCTTATTGTCCCCGCGGCTCTTGCCCGCCGCGTGCGCCCCTACTTCAGCGCCTCGCGCACCAGGTCGACGATCTCCCACGGCAGGGCGGCAACCTTGACGCCCGCGGCGGTGAGGGCCTCCACCTTGGACTGGTACGTGCCCCGGTTGCCCTCGATGATGGCGCCCGCGTGACCCATGCGCTTCCCGGGGGGCGCCGACTTGCCGGCCAGGTAGGCCACCACCGGCTTGCGCACGTGCTGCTTGATGTATTCCGCGGCCAGCTCCTCCTGGATGCCGCCGATCTCGCCGACCATGACGATCGCCTCGGTGGCGGGGTCGGCGTTGAACAGCTCCAGGGCGTCGACGAAGTTGGTGCCGATCACCCGGTCGCCGCCCATGCCGATGACCGTGGTCTGGCCCAGACCGGCGTTGGAGAGGTTGAAGGCAATCTCATAGGACAGGGTTCCCGAGCGGGCCACGATGCCCACGGGACCGGGCTTGTAGATGTGGTTCGGCATGATCCCCAGCTTGCACTTCTCGCCGGGCGAGATGATGCCGAAGGTATTGGGGCCGATGACGCGCACGCCGTGCCGCTTGGCGTAGGCCATGATCTCCATGGTCTCCTGCGTCGGCACGTGCTCGGGGATGAGCACCAGCACCTTGATGCCCGCGTGGATGGCCTCGAAAGCGGCGTCCTTCACGCCGGGCGCGGGCACGAACATCACCGAAGCGTTGGCCCCGGTCTTCTCCACGGCCTCGTGGACCGTGGCGAACACCGGCACGCCCTGGACCTGCTGGCCCGCCTTCTTGAAGTTCACGCCGCCGACGATGTTGGTGCCGAAGGCCAGCATCTGGCCGGTGTGGAACTGGCCCTGCGAACCTGTGATGCCCTGAACGATTGCACGCGTGTTCCTGTCGATGATGACCGCCATGCTCTGCTACGCCCCCTTGCCGTAGGCAGCCTCGACCGCGGCCTTCGCGGCCTCGCCCATGTCGGTGTACGCCTGGATGCCCGCCTCCGCCAGGATCTCCCGGCCGCGGACGTCGTTGGTGCCCACCATGCGGACGACCAGCGGCACGTCGATGCCCTTCGCCTTCTTCACCTGCACGATGGCCTCCGCCACCAGGTCGCAGCGGGTGATGCCGCCGAAGATGTTGACGAAGATGGCCTTGGGCTTGGTCCCCAGGAGCGCGTCGAAGGCCTGGGCCGTGGGCTCCACGCCGGAGCCGCCGCCGGCATCCAGGAAGTTGGCCGGCCGGCCGCCGTAGTACGCGAGGGTATCGAGGGTGCCCATCGCCATGCCGGCGCCGTTGGCCATCACCGCGATGTCGCCGTCCAGCTGCACGAAGGCGAGGCCGATGGCGCGCACCTTCTTCTCCAGCTCGGTGCCCTCCTCCACCCGCGGGAACTCGGGGTGACGGAAGAGGGCGTCGTCCTCCACGTTGAAGCGGCCGTCGGCGGCGATGAGCCGCGTGCCGCCGTCGGTCAGCGCGAGCGGGTTGATCTCCACCAGCTCGGCATCGTACTTGCGGAAGGCCTGGTAGAGGCCGGTCAGGATCCGCACGAACTGATCGGCGAGGTCGCCAGTGAGGTTGATCTTCCGGGCGATCTCCCGGGCCTGGAACGGCAGGAGCCCCGTCTCGATATCGATGTGCTCGAAGACGATCTTGTCGTGCGGGACCGACTCGATCTCCACGCCGCCGTACTCGGAAGCCATGACCAGCGGCTTCTTGGCCATGCCGTCCAGGGTAATCGAGACGTAGTACTCCTTCTCGATCTTAATCTGGGGATCGACCAGGACCTTGTCCACGATGTACCCCTTCAGGTTCATGCCCAGGATCTCCCGGGCCCGCTCCCGTGCTTCCTCCGGCGTATTGGCCAGCTTGATGCCGCCGGCCTTGCCCCGGCCGCCGACGAGGACCTGCGCCTTGATGGCGCACGGACCGATCTTGCGCGCGGCCTCCTCCGCCTCCTCAGGCGTGGTGCAGAGAATGCCGTTCCCCGTGGGGACGCCGTGCTCAGCAAACATCTGCTTGGCCAGGTACTCGTACAGCTTCATCCGCCCACCTCCAGGTGAATGCGATGCTTGGTGATGGTGCGCCGAATCCAATACGCTCCAACGAATTCTACCACAGATAAACTCCTGTTGGAAATCGCATGGAGCGTCAAATATATGGGTCAAATGAGTCGAAACCCGGGCTGCGGGCCACGCCGCTGCGGACCGCGGCCTCGGCCACCGCGGCCGCGACCGCCGGGGCGACGCGGCGGTCCAGCGGTGCGGGGATGATGTAGTCGGCGGACAGTTCCTCGGGGGCCACCAGGTCGGCGATCGCCCGGACGGCGGCCCGCTTCATCGCCTCGTTGATCTCCCGGGCCCGCACGTCCAGGGCACCGCGGAAGATGCCGGGAAAGGCCAGGACGTTGTTCAACTGGTTGGGGTAATCCGAGCGGCCCGTGGCGACCACCGCCGCGCCAGCCGCCTTCGCCTCCTCGGGCCAGATCGCCGGCTCCGGGTTGGCCAGCGCGAAGACGATCGGGTCCGGCGCCATGGCCCGCACCATCTCCCGCGTCATGCTGCCGCCCCGGGCCAGGCCCACGGCCACGTCGGCCCCGGCCAGGACCTCCGCCAGCCCGCCCCGCACCCGGCGCGGGTTGGTCCGCTGAGCCAGCTCCTCCTTGAACGGGTTCATCCCGTCGGGCCGGCCGGGGTAGATCGTCCCCCGGGAGTCCACCAGGGTCAGGTCGCTGACGCCCAGGTCCAGGAGCAGCGCCGCCGTGGCCAGGCCGCTGGCCCCCGCCCCCTCGATCACCACCCGGACCTCCTCCAGCCGCTTGCCGACCAGCTTCAGGGCATTCTGCAGCCCCGCCGCCACCACGATGGCAGTGCCGTGCTGGTCGTCGTGGAAGACCGGGATGTCGACGGCCGCCTGCAGCTTCCGCTCGACGGCGAAGCAGCGGGGCGCGGCGATGTCCTCCAGGTTGATCCCCCCGAACGTGGGGGAAAGGCGGGTCACGGTGCGCACGATCTCGTCCACGTCCCGCTCCGCCAGCACCAGCGGCACCGCGTCGATGTCCGCGAAGGCCTTGAACAGCAGGGCCTTCCCCTCCATGACCGGCAGCGCCGCCTCCGGCCCGATGTCGCCCAGGCCCAGTACCGCGCTGCCGTCGGAGACCACCGCCACCAGATTGCCCCGGGCGGTGTACCGGAAGACCGCCTCGGGGTCGGCAGCAATCGCCCGGCAGGGCTCCGCGACCCCGGGGGAGTACGCCAGGGCCAGGTCCTCCTGCGTCTGCAGCGGCACCTTGGAAGCCGTCGTCCACTTCCCCCGGTTCTGCACGTGCAACCGCAGGGCCGCTTCCTTCAGGTCGGCTTCGTTTCGGGCCGGATTCTGCCGCCCGTCGCCAGTCCGGTTCTCCATCGCATCAGACCTCCTCCGGTTCGCTCCTTCCCGGTAGGATGCCCGTGCGATCCGCCGCCCGCACGCGAAGGCCCCGGCGTCCGCCGATGCTGCCGGGGCCTGTGCGCCGGTCGTCCGCCGCCCCCCTGCCCCGGGGGTTGCCGCGCCGCGGCTACTCGCTGGCCACGGGCGGCTTGGGCTTCACCATGGCGTCCGGCTTCACCCACTGGGACTGCCCGGTGAAGTACTGATCGCCGCCGTACACGTCGTTGATGCAGATGGTGGGGAACTCCCGCACCCGCAGACGGCGAACCGCCTCGGGGCCCAGGTCCTCGTACGCGACCACCTCGGCCTCCTCGATCCGCTTGGCCAGGAGCGCGCCCGCACCGCCGGTGGCGACCAGGTAAGCGGCGCCGTACTCCTGCAGGGCGGCCTTGACCTCGTCACCCCGGTACCCCTTGCCGATGACCAGCCGCACGCCGTGCCGGAGAATCTCCGGCGTGTACTTGTCCATGCGGTAGGAGGTGGTGGGGCCGGCCGAGCCGATCGCCTGCCCGGGCTTGGGCGGCGTCGGCCCGACGTAGTAGATGACCGCGCCCTCCGGGTCGAAGGGCAGCGGCCGCCCGGCCGCCAGGTCCTCCACCATGCGCTTGTGGGCGGCGTCCCGGGCCGTGTAGATCTCGCCGGTGATGATCACCTCGTCGCCGGCCCGGATCTGGCGCACCTGCTCCGGGGTGACGGGCGTGGTGATGTGGACGCGGGCCATCAGAGCGTCACCTCCTTGTGCCGGTGGCTGTGGCACTCGATGTTCACGGCCACGGGCAGGGCGGTAATGTGGCAGCCCATGACCTCAATGTGCACGGCCAGGGCGGTCACGGTACCGCCGAGCCCCATCGGGCCGACGCCCAGCTTGTTGATCTCCGTGAGCAGCTCCTGCTCCCGGGCGGCCCACTCGGGATCGGGATTCGGCGCGCCCACCTCACGCAGCAGCGCCTTCTTGGCCAGCAGGGCGCACTTGTCGAAGTTGCCGCCGATGCCCACGCCGACCACCAGCGGCGGGCAGGCATTGGGGCCGGCTGCGGCCACGGTCTCCACGATGAACCGCTTCGCGCCCTCCCATCCGGCGGAAGGCGGCAGCATCTTCAGCTGGCTCATGTTCTCGGACCCGCCGCCCTTGGTGTCGACCTTGATTCTGAGCTGGTCGCCGGGCACGATGTCGACGTAGATCATCGCCGGGGTGTTGTCCCGGGTGTTGACCCGCTTGATCGGGTCGTTCAGCATCGACATGCGGAGCCTGCCCTCCGTGTAGCCCCGGGCCACCCCCCGGTTGATCGCCTCGTACAGGTCGCCGCCCACCAGGTGCACGTCCTGCCCGATCTCCAGGAAGACCAGGGCCACGCCGGTGTCCTGGCACATCGGTACCTGCTCGGTCTCGGCGATGGTGTAGTTCTCGACGATCTGCAGGAGCACCGTCTGGCCCACGGGAGCCTCCTCCAGCGACTGCGCCTGCGAGAGGGCCCGGACCACGTCATCCGAAAGCTTGAAATTCGCCTCCTGCACCAGGCGGGCGACGGCGTCGGCCACCTGGTCCACGTGAATCTCCCGCACAGCTTCCTCCTCCTCATGCGCCCGGTCTACCCCAGGATATACAGAGGGGCGAATTCTACCTACCCCCACTGTAGCAAATCGGGTCACACAAGTCAGCCCTGAAGTGTGTCATGTCTAGTTATTTTGGATCACCAAACTATCCTGCCCCCCGCCGCGGGTGCCGGCGGAGGAGGAGCGCAGGCTGGCGGTGCGCCCGCCCGCTGCGCGCGTCAGAAGGTCTCGTAGTCGTGGCGGAGCATGGGCTTCAGCTGCTGCGGAGGCTCCACCTCCATGGTGCCGTGCTGCAGTTCACGCCCGTCCTGGTCCCGGATCACGTACTGGATCGTGACCCGCTGCGACTCCGGGTGAAGCTCCACGATCTCCATCTCGGCGGTGACCTCATCGCCGATGCGGGGCGGGTGCAGGAGCCGGTAGCTGTGCGCGTGGGTGATGGACCCCAGCCCCGGCAGCACGGCGGCCACGGCGCCCATGGCGAAGCCGGCGAGCATGTTGGCGGGGACGATGGGATGGCCGTACGTGGTGCGGCCGGCGTAGGTAGCGTCTCCGTAGAGCGGGTTCAGGTCGCCCGAGAGGCTCATGTACTGCAGCACGTCCTGCTTGCTCACCTTGCGGCTGTAGGTGGCCTTCTGCCCCACGTAGAGCTGGTCGAAGCTCATCCCCAGGTTGTCCCAGAACAGGCTCATGCGATCACCCCTTTGCCAACTTCAAGACTAATAATAACACGCTGAATTGCCCCATGCAGCAGGGGTGATCGCACTGCCCGCTCAACGGACAGGGCCATGCCCGTACGGCATGGCCCCGCGCTGCGCCAACAGCTTCCGCTACAGCTTCATCCCGATGGACCGGGCCGTCGCCTGCACGGCCCGGCTGAACATGGCCACGCGGTCGTCGGTGAACCGGCTCACCGGACCCGAGATGGCCAGGGCCGCGACGCAGCGGCCCGCCCGGTCGATGACCGGCGCCGCCACCGACGCCACGCCCTCCTCCCGCTCCTCCAGGCTCAGGGCCCAGCCCTGCTCCCGGGCCTCCGCCAGCCGGGCCTCCAGGGCGGTCCGGTCGAACCCGGCGGGCAGCTGCGCGTCCAGGATGCGCGCCCGCTCCTCCGGCGGGCACCAGGCCAGCAGGACCTTGCCCGACGCGCCCAGGTACAGGGGCAGCCGCTCGCCCAGCCCCACCACGCGGCGCACCGTCAGCGGGCCTTCCGCCCGCTGCACCCGGACGCGCTCGGCGCCGTCGCGGACGTAGAGGCTCACGGTCTCCTGTGCCAGGTCCCGCAGCTGCAGCATCTCGCCCAGGGCGATGGTCGGCAGGTCGCCGGAGGACAGGTACACCTGGGCCAGCTCCAGCGCCCTCAGCCCCAGGTGGTACCGGCCGGTCGCCGGGTCGCGGCGCACGAAGCCGCGGGACTCCAGCGCCGCCAGGATCCGGTGCACGGTGGATTTGTACAGGCCCAGTTTCTCCGCGATTTGGGTCACGCCCAGGCCGCCCCGCTCGCCGGCGAAGCAGAGCAGGACGTCCAGGGCGCGCTCCACGGACCGGATCGTTTGTCCTTCCTCCTTCAGCCATCTCCCTCCCTTCTGAGGGAGTCGCCCCGGCAGCGGACCGGTCAGCCCAACCCGGCCACAACCGGAACCGACTGACTGCGCCCGGCGGATGCGGGTCTCCAGCTCCCCGTTTCCGCCCTGTGGAACGGTTGCCTCGCCCCCATTCTACCACAGGCCGTTCCACCAGCGGGAACGTCGTTCCACACAAGCTGATTGAATTCTCTCAGGATCATAATCGCGGTTCGCGATCGATCACCGCACCTGGCCGTTGCCGAGCACCACGTACTTGTACGTCGTCAGTTCGGCGAGCCCCATCGGCCCCCGGGCGTGCAGCTTCTGGGTGGAGATCCCGATCTCGGCGCCGAAGCCGAACTCCCCCCCGTCGGTGAACCGGGTCGAGGCGTTGTGGTACACGGCCGCCGCGTCCACGGACCGCAGGAAGCGGTCGGCCGCCCCGGCGTCGCCGGTGACGATGGCCTCGGAGTGGCCGGTGCCGTACCAGGCGATGTGCGCCAGCGCCTCGTCCAGACCCGAGACGACCTTCACGGCCAGACAGAGGTCCAGGTACTCGGCCGCCCAGTCCTCCTCGGTGGCGGGTTCCACGGCCGCCGGGCCGGCCCCGGCGAGGTCCGGGCGGGCCGTCTCCTGCAGGATCGCCAGAGCCTCCGGGCAGGCCCGCAGCCGCACCCCGGCGGCCAGCAGCGCCGGCCCGGCCTCGGCCAGGAAAGGCGCGGCCACCTCCCGATCCACCAGCAGGGTCTCGGCCGCGTTGCACACCGCAGGGTTGGAGCACTTGGCGTTGAGGACGATCTCCCGGGCCATCGCGAGGTCGGCCGCCCTATGGACGTACACGTGGCAGACGCCGGTGCCCGTCTCGATCACCGGCACCTGCGACTGCTCCACCGTCGCGCGGATCAGGCCGGCGCCGCCCCGGGGGATCAGCACGTCCACCAGGCCCCGGGCCGCCATCAGCTCCTGCGCCGCCTCCCGGGTCGAGGGCAGCACCTGCGCCAGCTCCACCGGAAGCCCCACCTCCTGCAGGCCGGCTGCCATCGCCTCGCCCAGGGCCGCGTTGGACCGGGCCGCCTCCTTGCCGCCCTTCAGCAGCACGGCGTTGCCCGCCTTCAGGCAGAGGACGGCCGCGTCCACCGTCACACCGGGGCGGGACTCGTAGATGATGCCGACGACCCCCAGGGGCACCCGCACCCGCTGGATGCGCAGCCCGTTGGGCCGGATCCACGCCTGGGGCTCCACCACCAGCGGGTCCGGCAGCTCGGCCACCGCCCGCACGCCGCGGATCACCCCCGCCAGCTTCCCCTCGTCCAGGCGCAGCCGGGCGATCATGGGACCGGGCAGGCCGGCCTCCTCCGCGGCGGCCAGGTCCGCGCGGTTGGCCGCCACAATCTGCCCGGCCCGCGCCTCCAGGGCCCGTGCGATCGCCTCCAGGGCCGCGTTGCGCTCCTCCGGCGACGTCAGCTCCAGTTGCCGCTGGGCCGCCCGGGCCTGCCGGGCCATGCTCCGCACATCCACCGTCTACCCCTCCCGACTGAAGAGTGTGCCGATCTCCTCACCGGCCAGGATCTGCCTGAGGACGTCGGGCCGCTCGCCGCAGGCCAGCACCATCGGGATCCCGTGTTCGGCGCAGATGCGGGCGGCCGCGACCTTGGTCACCATGCCCCCCGTGCCGTTGGCGCTGCCGGGCCCGCCGGCGAAACGGTCCAGGTCGTCGTCCGGCGAGACCCACGGGATCGGCGAAAGCCCCGGGTGCAGATGGGGATCCGCCGGGTACAGCCCGTCCACATCGGAGAGCAGGATCAGCAGATCCGCACGGACCAGCGCAGCCACCCGCGCGGACAGCGTGTCGTTGTCGCCCACCCGGATCTCCTCGCTGGTCACGGTGTCGTTCTCGTTGACGATGGGGATCACCCCCCAGGCGAGGAGCCGCTCCATCACCTGGGCGGAGGAGGCGCGACGGTCCGGATCCTCCAGGTCCTCCCGGGTGAGCAGCACCTGGCCGACCACCAGGCCGTACTCGCTGAAGAGCCCCTCGTACCGCTGCATCAGGAGCCCCTGTCCCACCGCCGCGAGGGCCTGTTTCGCCGCCACCTCCGCGGGCCGCTCGGCAAGGCCCAGCCGGCCCAGCCCCGCACCCACCGCCCCCGAGGTCACGAGGATCACCTGCCGCCCCTCGAAGTGCAGGTCGGCGATCTGGCGCACCAGCGCCTCCATGCGGCCCAGGTGCAGATGGCCGCCGGGATGGGTCAGCGTCGATGTCCCTACCTTGATAATTACCCGCTTGCAGTGCCTCAGCCGTTCACGCAAACCCGCCGCCTCCCTACAGGTCGTCCAAAAAGAATAACCCCGTCCATGCCGGACGGGGTGTTCTCCCGTGGTACCACCAGCCTGAGCGGCGGCTGCCTCGCCGCGCGCCCACTCATTCCGCAGCGCCCGCGTCAGGCGCCCCCGGGGGTAACGGGCCGGGCTTCCCGGGACGGCTCGTCGCCGCCGGCTCCGGGATGGGTTCGAAGGCCAGCGCCTAACCGGGCTTTCACCACACGGCCCGGCTCTCTGCATAGGGCTGGTGCCCTTCTACTGGTTCCCTTCATCGCCTCGACTATTGGGCACGATTATATAAGGCTTTTCACCAGGTGTCAACTCCAGCAGCGCTTCGACCTCGGGGCCTTCCAGCCGTTCCCGCTCCAGCAGCGCCGCGGCCAGCCGCTCCAGCCCGCTGCGGCGGGCCTCCAGCAGTGCGCGGGCGGCGCGCTCGGCCGCCGCCACCAGCGCGCGCATCGCACCATCCGCCCTCCGCAGGCTCTCCTCGCCCTCGACGGCGTGCTCCAGCCGCAGCGGGCCGATGTCGGGATCCATCCCCCAGCGGGTCACCATCTCCCGGGCCAGCCCGGTGGCTCGTTCCAGATCGTCCGCCGCGCCGGCGCTGACCTCGCCCAGGACCAGCGCCTCCGCCGCCCGGCCGGCCAGGAGCTCGGTGAGCCGGTCGAAGGCATCCCGCCGGGTATGTAGGTAGCGCTCCTCGTCCTGATCCCGGAACAGGGTGTGCCCCAGCCCGCGCCCGTGGGGCAGGATCGTCACCCGGACCAGGCGACCCGACCCCCGCAGGGCCAGACCGGCCAGCGCGTGTCCGGCCTCGTGGTAGGCCGCCCGAACCCGGTCGGCCGCAGCCGCGCGCACCCGCCGGGGCGGGCCACCGCTCGTCACCCGCTCCAGCGCCATCGCCACCTGCGGCCACCCGATCTCCCGCTCGCCGGCGCGGACCGCCAGCAGCGCCGCCTCGTTGAGCAGATTCGCCAGGTCGGCCCCGGTGAAGCCGGGCGTAAGGCGCGCCACCTCGGTCAGGGCCACCGCCTGGCTCAGCCGCTTCTCCCGAGCATGCACCGCCAGGATCTGCTCCCGTCCCTTCCGGTCCGGCGGGTCCACGGTCAGGTGCCGGTCGAACCGCCCCGGCCGGAGGACCGCAGGGTCCAGCACGTCAGGCCGGTTGGTCGCGGCCACGACGATGACGCCCTCGCCGCTGTCGAAGCCGTCCATCTCCACCAGCAGCTGGTTGATGGTCTGCTCCCGCTCCTCGGTGCCACCGCCTGCGCCGACCCCCCGCCGTCGGGCGAGGGCGTCGATCTCGTCGATGAAGACGATGCAGGGCGCGGCCTTGCGGGCCCGGTCGAACAGCGCCCGCACCCGCGCGGCCCCGGTACCGGCGAACAGTTCCACGAAGTCGGAGCCGGAGGCCGAGAAGAAGGGGACGCCGGCCTCGCCGGCCAGGGCCCTGGCCAGCAGGGTCTTGCCCGTCCCCGGCGGGCCGGAGAGCAGGATGCCCCGGGGGATGCGGGCGCCCATGGCCCGGTACCGCTCCGGCTCCCGCAGGAAGTCGATGACCTCCTGCAGTTCCGCCTTCACCTCGTCCAGGCCGGCGACGTCCTGCAGCGTCACGCTGGCCTCGCCGACCCGGTACAGGCGCGCCGGGCTCTGCTCCATGGTGAGCAGCCCCCCGCTGCCGCCGGCGGTGCGGCGGGTGAACCACAGGATCGCGCCGAGGATGAGCAGGGGCGGAATGAACCGGAGCAGGGTCCGGAAGGCGATCGGGTCCGCCGGCCGGACAAACTCCACCCGCGCCCCGTACTGCATCAGCACGAGCGGCAGGCGCGCCTCGCCGGGGGGAAGCGTCACGACGCGGACGGTCCCGTCCCTGTAGGCCGCCTCCAGCCGCTGCCCCGTGATGCGCGCGTACGCCACGCGGCGCGCCTGCACGTCCTGGATGAACTCGCTGTACGCCACCGGCTGCGCCTCCATCGCCGCGGCCGGCCGCCCGAAGAGCAGGGCCGCGAGGAGCAGGGCCGCACCCGCCCACCACCGCACAACCGCCGGCATCGACACACCCCCTGAACGGCTCCACGCCCACCCATACACATATACACGAACGGCGCCGCCATCCGGTTCGATCCCCGGCCGATCTGCTCTCCGAATCCTATTCCTTCGGCCCGTCCAGGGTGCCTGCGGGCGACGCCGCGCGCCGGGGGCGGGCCTTACGGTCCGGCGACGCGGACAGAAGCGGGAGGAGATGCCCCTCGCATCTCCTCCCGCAGCTTCGGCAGACGACGCCAGATCACTTGCGGCCGCCGGCCGCGGCCCACTGCTCCAGCATCTCGGTGGTCACCGACTTGGGCCGCTCGATCGGATATCCCAGGGCCCGGTCCCAGACGATGTTGGCCATGACGCCCAGCGCCCGGCCGACACCGAACAGGACCGTGTAGAAGTCCCACTCGCGCACGCCGTAGTGCCACTGGATGACACCGGACTGGGCATCGACGTTCGGCCACGGGTTCTTGGCCTTGCCGTGCTGCATCAGCACGCCCGGGGCGACCTCGTAGATCATGCTGACCAGCTTGAACAGCGGATCGTCGGGCATGTGCTTCAGGCAGAACTCCCGCTGCGCGGTGTAGCGCGGGTCGGTCTTGCGCAGCACCGCATGGCCGTAGCCCGGGATCACCTGGCCGGCGTTGAGCGTGTCCCAGAGCGCCTGGGTGACGTTCTCCCGGGTGGGCTCCACGCCCTCGCCCAGCTTCGCCTGGAAGTCCATGATCCAGCGCAGGACCTCCTGGTTGGCCAGCCCGTGCAGCGGGCCCGCCAGGCCGTTCAGGGCCGCCGAGTACGCGAGGTAGGCGTCCGACAGAGCCGAGGCCACCAGGTGGCCGGTGTGGGCGGAGACGTTGCCCGACTCGTGGTCGGAATGCAGGATGAAGTACATGCGGGAGACATCATCGTAAGGCTTCGGCACGCCCATCATGTGGGCGAAGTTCGCGCCCATGTCCAGGTTGGGATCGGGCGGAATATGGACGTCGTCCTTGTACTTGTAGCGGTAGATGTAGGCGGCGATCATCGGGATGCGGGCCACCAGATCGCTCGCGTCCTCGTACATGTACTCCCAGGCGCGCTGCTTGTTGTACTCGCCCGAGTGGTAGTACCGGGCGAACTTGGACTCCCGCTGCATCGCCAGGATGCCCGCGGACAGCATGGTCATCGGGTGGCTGTCCTTGGGCAGCGCCCGGATCACGTCGTACACGTACTGCGGCACGTTCCGCCGCTCTTTCCACTCGGCGATGACCTCGTCCACCTGCTCCTGGGTCGGCACCTCGCCGGTGAGCAGGAAGAACCAGAACGCCTCCACCGTCGGGTACTCCCCGCCCGGCGCCTTGGGCAGGGCGGCGAAGGTCTCCTCGATGGTCTTGCCGCGGAAGCGGATCCCCTCCATCGGGTCCAGGTAGGAGATGTCGGTGACCAGGCAGCGGACGTCCCGCGCGCCGCCGATGGCCTTCTCGATGGTCACCTCGTCGATGACCACGTGCCCGAACTCCTTCAGCAGCCGCTGGGTCCGCGGGCGATGCTCCTCGATCTTCCGAACCAGGGTGGCTTTCAGCTGTGACACAGTCCCCTTCCTCCCCCTGTTGGATGCGATCGACCTACTGCGCCAGGATGCCGGCCTTCAGCATCTCGATCAGGTTCCTGACGCCCTGGGCGCCCTTGTCCAGCGCCGCCTTCTCCTCGTCGGTGAGGTCGAGCTCGATGACCTTCTCGAGGCCGCCCCCGCCCAGGACGGTCATCACGCCCAGGCACATGTCGGTGTACCCGTACTCGCCCTCCAGGTAGGCGATCGAGGGCAGGATGCGCTTGCGGTCGTTCAGGATGGCGTCGATCATCTCCACCAGGGCCATGCCCGGGGCGTAGCCGGCCGAGGTGCCCATGAGGTTGACGATCTCGCCGCCGCCCTTGCGGGTCCGTTCGACGATGGCGTCGATGGTCTCCTTGGGCAGCAGCTTCTCCACGGGGATGCCGCCGGCAGAGGTGTACCGAACCAGCGGCACCATGTCATCGCCGTGGCCGCCGAGCACGCAGCCGACGACGTCCTGGAACGAGCAGCCGATCGCATTGGCCAGGAAGGTGCGGAAGCGGGCGGTGTCCAGCACGCCGGACTGGCCGATCACCCGGTTCTTGGGGAAGCCCGAGGCCTTCAGGGCCACGTAGGTCATGGAGTCGACGGGGTTGGTCAGGACGATGATCACCGAGTCGGGGGCGTACCGGGCCACCTTCTCCGCGACATCCTTGACGATGCCGGCGTTGGTGTTGACCAGGTCCTCCCGGCTCATGCCGGGCTTGCGGGGGACGCCGGCGGTGATCACGACCACGTCAGCGCCGGCGATCTCGGCGTAGTCCGAGGTGCCGACCAGGCGGGTGTCACTGCCGTAGACGGGCATGGCCTCCATCATGTCCAGGGCCACGCCCTTGGCGTAGTTCTCCCGGGCGGGCAGGTCGACGAGCACGATGTCGCCCAGGTCGCGGGCGGCCGCAAACAGGGCGGTTCCCTGGCCGGTGAACCCGGAGCCCACAATCGCGATCTTCTTGCGCTTCATCCGGTCTCTGCCCCTTTCCTTGCCGCAGTCGGTCTACATGTTCGCGATGATGAGCCGGCCGAACTCGGAGCACTTCACCTCGGTCGCGCCCTCGGTGAGCCGGGCGAAGTCGTAGGTGACCGTCTTCTGGGCGATGGTGGCGGAAAGGCCCTTGATGATCAGGTCCGCCGCCTCGTGCCAGCCCATGTAGCGGAGCATCATCTCGCCCGAGAGGATGACCGAACCGGGGTTGACCTTGTCGAGCCCGGCGTACTTGGGCGCGGTGCCGTGGGTGGCCTCGAACAGGCCGTAGCCGCCGCTGTACGAGATGTTGGCGCCGGGGGCGATGCCGATGCCGCCCACGATAGCCGCAACGTGGTCAGAGAGGTAGTCGCCGTTCAGGTTGAGGGTGGCGATCACGTCCCACTCCTCGGGCCGGAGCAGCAGCTGCTGGAAGGTGATGTCGGCGATGCGGTCGCGGATCAGGATCTTGCCCTCGGGCATCTTGCCCTTGTACTCATCGGACCAGAGCTCTTCCTCGGTGATGACGTACGGGCGGAACTCCTCCAGCGCGACCTGGTAGCCCCAGTCGCGGAAGGCGCCCTCGGTGAACTTCTGGATGTTGCCCTTGTGGACCAGCGTGACGGACTTGCGCTTGTTGTCGATGGCGTACTGGATGGCCGCGCGGACCAGCCGCTTGGAGCCGAACTCCGAGACCGGCTTGATGCCCACGCCGATCATGTCGCTCTTGTCGCTGTTGGGGAACTTGACGCCCATCTCCTCGGCCAGCAGGGCCTGGACCTTGCGGGCCTCGGGGGTGCCGGCCTTCCACTCGATGCCGGCGTAGATGTCCTCGGTGTTCTCCCGGAAGATCACCACGTCGGTCTTGTGCGGCTCCTTCACCGGGCTGGGCACGCCGGGGAACCACCGCACGGGCCGGACGCAGGCGTACAGGTCCAGCACCTGCCGCAGGGTGACGTTCAGCGACCGGATGCCGCCGCCCACCGGCGTGGTGAGGGGCCCCTTGATCGCGACCCGGTACTCGCGGATGGCCTCCACCGTGTCGTCGATCAGCCACTCGCCGAACTTGTTCAGGCACTTCTCGCCGGCGTAGACCTCGAACCAGGCGATCTTCCGCCTGCCGCCGTAGGCCTTCTCCACGGCGGCGTCGATCACGGGCTGCGCGGCCGCCCAGATGTCGGGGCCCGTGCCGTCGCCCTCGATAAACGGGATGATGGGGTTGTCCGGTACCACCAACCGGCCGTTCTCCATGGTGATCTTCTGGCCTTCGGGCGGGGTCAGCTTGGTAAACTTCGCCACAACAGCACCTCCATCGTCCTTTGCGGCCTTCACGGCCGTGGAGGGCCCAGGCAGCCTGCTGGAGACGGCCCCGGTGAGGTACGGGACCAGGGAAGCCTGCTCCCTCCGGATATCGCCATCTGGCCGGGGAGCGGTGGGCTGTCCGCGCCGGCCAAGCTCGTGACAACCATCACAGAATGAACAGAGCGGAGGATAGCTTGTGAACAAAGGTACTATTCTTCAATCGTCCCCACGCACTATACTAACAAGACTTCCGTCAGTAGGGAAGTGCCATTGACGTTTCGAAGGTGAAAATATCTGACTCAGCTGTACCGCGCGAACAGATCAGGGGCTCCGCGCCTGCTGCGGAGCCCCTGGCGTCCGTATGTGCCGCGCCGCGGATCAGCCGCGGGTCGAGTAGCCGCCCTGCAGCCCCCGGGTGGTGTAGGTGCCGGCCCTGAGCCGCCGCTGGGTTGCGGGGGCCGGCGCATCGCGCTCCGGACGGGTCGCCCCGTTGGTCGGGGGCGCTGCACCGTCGGCGCCCAGAACCTGGTTGGCGAGGCCCGGGAGCATCGCCGCCATCGCCGCCTGCTGCTGCACCGCCTGCTGAGCGAGGAGCTGCTGCGCCAGGGCCTGCCGCTGGGCCCAGAAGGGGTCCGAGCCGGCCGGGACGGCCATCACCGGCTGCCCCTGGGAAGCGGCTCCGGAGGCGGCGCGGGCCGGGCCGTCGCCCGCTCCCTGCGGAGCCGACCCCGGCATCCCCGCCGCCGCCATGCCGGAAAGGCCCTGCGGCACACTGCCGGGGAAGCCCTGTGCCGGCGTCCCGGGAAGAGCCTGGGAGGCCGTCCCGGGAAGGACCTGACCAACCGGCCCCGGCGAGGTCTGGTCCGGCATCCCGGGAAGGGCCTGACCAACCGGTCCCGGGGAACCCTGGACCGGGATTCCCGGGAGGACCTGGGGCGACGGCCCCGGAAAGGCCCCGGCGGGGATCGCGGGCTGAATCTGCGGTGCCGGCCCCGGCAGACCCCCGGCCGCCACGCCGGGCTGGATCTGCGGTGCCAGCCCCGGCAGACCCTGGGCCGCCACGCCGGGCTGAATCTGCGGCTGCCCGGCCGGAACGGCCGGCGAGGTCAGCCCGGGGAAGAGATGTACCGCGGCCTCCGCGCCGGTCGGCAGACCCGCCGGCTGGTTGAGCTGGGACTGGGGGGCGGCGGGCGGCAGCGGCATGTGCACCGGCATCGGCGGCATCGCGGGCGGGGGACCGGGCATTCGCATTCCGCCCGGCGGGAGGAAGGGCGGAGCTGCGATGAAACCGTGTCGCATCGGTCAACCACCTCACACGCGTGACTGACGCCATCTTATGGAGGTGGGGCCTGATCGGTCCCTGGGACGGTTCCGCCCCGGCTGAATATGCTGGGGCGGGGGGTGAGGTCCCGTGGACGGACAGAAGGCGCGCCTGGCGATGGGGTACTCGCGCACGTCAGCCCTGTACGACCTGCTGGCGGGGCACGGCTACCTGGCCGCGATCCGCCGCCTGCTGCCGCTGGTGCGGGTGCGGCACCGGCCGGCCATCCTGGACGTGGGCTGCGGCACCGGGCTCAACCTGTTCGAGGCCGCCCGCTGGTTCGCCCCCACGGGCCCCCTGGTCGGCATCGACCTCTCGCCGGGCATGGTGGCGGTGGCTGCCGCGAAGGCGCGGCAGCTGGGGATCCCGGCGACCATCCTGCTGGGCGACGCCGAGCGGCTGCCCCTGCCCGATGCCTCCTTCGACCTTGTCCTCTGCAACTCGGTCTTCCACTGGTTCCGGGACCGGCCCGCGGCGATGCGGGAGATGGCGCGCGTGTTGAAGCCCGGCGGCCAGCTGGCGCTGATCACCGCCACCGCGCCGGGCTTCCGGGAGTGGTTCCTGCTGATCGACGCGGTCATCCGCGCCGTTCTGGGCCCCGACCGCGCCCCGCCGATCCCCGAGCTGCCCACGGCGGAAGAGGTGGCCGCGCTGATGCAGGCCGCCGGCCTCGCCGTGGAGAGGCTCCAGAACCGGATCCAGCGGGACCTGATCGTTCAGCCGCTCCCCTTCGTGCAGCTGATGTCCGTCATCGCCCCCACCTGGCCCGGCGACCTCTCCGACGCCGAGGTGGCCCGGGTCCAGCAGGCGGCGGCGCAGCTCATGGCCGTGGCCTGGCCCCAGGGGTTCCCCTTCACCTGGTCGGCCGTGGAAGCGCTGGCCACCAAGATAGTTTAAGGACTTGAACTCTCCCCCTCGCATGTTAAACTTGGTGTGCAAAATGATCGTGCACAGGAACGGATATAAAGGGGCGACGATCTGGTGCTCGAGTCCTACACGATTCGCGACATCCGCCAGCTCAAGGCGCTCAGCCACACGGTGCGCGTGCGCATCCTCGCCGCGCTGGCCGAAAAACCGATGACGGCCAAGCAGCTGGCCGACCTGTTCGGCGAGGAGCCGGCCAAGACCAGCTACCACGTGAAGCAACTGCTGAAGGTCGGCCTGGTGGAACTGAAGTTCACCCGGGAGACCCAGAACGGCATCGTGGAGAAGTACTACCAGGCCATCGCCCGGGAGTTTCAGACGGACCCGCTCCTCACCACCCAACCCGGCGGCCGCAGCCGGCTGGAGCCGGCGCTGGTGCGGGAGCTGAACCAAGTCCAGTCGGACTTCCTGCGCGCCTACCGGGCCGACCGTGAGCAGGTCGGCGCCGACGGCCAGGCCGGCGGTCCGCAGGATCCGGCGGACGGCAGTGCCGTGCATCACGGGCTGCACCGGCTGCGACTGAACGCCGGCCAGCGGGAGGCGTTCCTCCGGGAGCTGCGCGACCTGATCGCCCGGTACGAAGACGCTGAGGGCGACTACGCCTTCCACTTCCTGGCTTATCCGCATCCGCACCAGGCCGGGGCCCCGGGCCCTGTCACCTCGGCCCGCGGCCATACATAATGTGGAAGCAAGGCTCCCTCTCCAGGAGGACCTTCCGAGGTCACGAGTCGAAAGGAGCGCAAGCGGATGAACTTTGGTGGATTCGGCACCGACATCGCCACCTTCTCCCCGTTCATCGGCGCCCAGGCCGGCGCGAACGACCTGGCGATCTGGCCGGGGGCGGCCATATACCCCTCCGCCAACGCGACGATCTACCGCGTCTACGAGTACGCCGTCCCGGTGACCACCGTGGCGACGGTACCGTCCGCGTACCCCACCACGGCAGGGATCCCGGGCATCGCCGGGTATCCGGGCTGGTACGGCATCTGATCCTAACCCTACATTCGGAGACCGGAGGGGGCCGGCCGGCCCCCTCCGGCTGCGCCGACATGCGCAAGGGCCGTGGGACACCCCACGGCCCGTTCGTTTTGCTGCTTCACCTTCTCATTTCTGACACGGCGCGTCGGCCGCGGATCTCCACGGCGTGGCCGACGATGAGCGCCACGCCGGCGGCGAGAAACCAGAGGATGGCCGGCACGTTCCGCACCGCCGCGACCAGGCCGCCGGCGTAGAGCAAGGATGACGCCAGCACCGGCAGGCCGGCCGCCCCGAACCGGCGGGCCGCCGCCCCGCGCACCGCGCGCACGTACAGCGGCCAGCCGCCCAACAGCTGAACCAGCGTCGCGTACACGGCCTGGAGCTTGGGATCGGCCAGGTAGAACACGTCGTAGCCCAGGGCCTGTGCCACCGGGTCCGCCCACAGCGGCAGCGAGAAGAGGACGGTGATCACCAGGGGACCCAGCCGCTCGGCCCGTCCCCGCCCCTGCGGCTCCATCCCGCTCATCGGACAAACCGCCTCAGCACATCCATCAGTTCGGCCACCGCCTCATCCCCCTCGCCGCGCCGCACCGCCGCCGCCACGCAGCCCTTCACGTGCCCTTCCAGCAGCATCAGGCCCACGCGGTTCAGGGCCGCCTCCACAGCGGCGACCTGGTTGAGGATGTCGACGCAGTACCGGTCCTCCTCCACCATGCGCTGCAGGCCCCGCACCTGGCCCTCGATCTTCCTCAGCCTGGCGAGGATCCCTTCCTTGTCCCGCACCAGCGGCACGCGGACGCCGGGCCCCTTCTCCGCCATGGGGATGACCTCCTCCTTCCTCACCCGTGGACGTGCCGCCTGGAAGACAGGGACTGCCCCAACAGGAACAGCCCCCAGATGAGCGACAGGGCGACCGCCGCCCCCCGTGCGAAGGCGAACTCCGCCTGGTAGGGCAGCGTCGGGTGCGTCATCCACAGGCGATAGTCCACCGTGTCCTGTACCACCATCCAGGCCAGGGCAACGGCCGCCGCGGCGGGTCCCGGCCGGTAGTGGCGCGCGAAGAGAAAGCCCTGTACCCACATGCCCAGGTGGGACAGGCTCAGGTGAACGAAGTCGAACTCCCAGCCGTATTTCATGCCGGCCTGGGGCAACACCGTCGCGGTCCACAGGCCGTATTTCATGTTCGACACGAAGGCCACCGCTCCGAGCAGCTGCATACCGGGGCTGCGCCAGTCCACCCCGGCGAGCAGGAGCCCCAGCCAGATGGCAAACAGGAAGGTCGCGCCCGGGCTGTCGGGCACGATGAACCACCGGGCCGGCGGCGTCTGCGAAAGCTGCGGCCAGTACCAGTAGAAGCCGTAGAGAGACCCCAGGAAGTTGATGACGAGCAACGCCCACCACCAGCGGCGGTCGTGGGCGACGCTCCGGAGAAACCCCTGCAGCCAGGTCATGCCCTGCTACGATCCTCTCGCGTTGGGATTACGGATGTTCCGGATCCTCTGCTGTGTTCGAGGCCAGTTCGGCATACTCCTTCATCTGCTCCAGGGTGAGCGGACCGGTGTAGCGCACCTGGATCACACCCTCCCCGTCGATGAAGAAGGAGGTCGGGATCGCCCCCACCCGGTAGGCCCGGGCAGCGCTGCCCCCGTCGTGGACGACGGAGAAGGTCAGGCCCAGCGCCTCGGCGAAGGCGGCCATCTTCTCCGGCGAGTCCCCGGAGTCGGCGCTCACCGCCACCACGCGGACCGCATCGCCCATCTCCTGGTGGAACTCCTCCATCTCCGGCATCTCTTCCCTGCAGGGGCCGCACCAGGTCGCCCAGAAGTTGAGCAGCACCGGCGTGCCCTTCAGGTCCGAGAGCGTCAGAACCTCACCGGTGAAGACGTCCTTGGCCCGGATGTCCGCGGCGAGGTAGCCCGGAACCGGCTTCACCTCCAGGACCGTACCCTGATCCGCGGCGCTCCCCCCCGCATGTGCGCCGGACCGGGACCCGGCGCCGGCCGCGCCCGCATCCCGCTGCAGCCCGCCGCAGCCGGCGAGCAACAAGGCGAGCACGAGCAGGACCACGGCCTGTGCGGGGCGCCGCGCCGCTCCCGGCTTCGCCGAGACGCTCATCCCGCATCCCCCACTCCCCGGTTCTGACGACGTGGATTTGGGACCAGTATACCACAGCCGCCAGGCCCGGACCTCCTCTTAGGATTCTTAATTGTTCGCCCCGAACCATGTTTCCGTTGATTGCGTCTTTACAATACGAACATCTTGCGCGGCGCGCGGTCCCGTCGCGATCGGCCGTCCGGCGCCGGATCCACCGAAGGAGAGGTTGCCCTTGAACGCCAAGGAAGCCGTGTCCCGAGTCATCGGAAACATCGAGTTGGTGGTCGTCGGCAAGCGGCGCGAGATCCAGTACGTGCTCGTCGCCCTGCTCTGCCAGGGGCACGTGCTCATCGAGGACGTGCCCGGCGTCGGCAAGACCACACTGGTCCGAAGCCTGGCCCGGTCGCTGGGCTGCGAGTTCCGGCGCATCCAGTTCACCCCCGACCTGCTCCCTTCCGACGTCACGGGGGTGTCGATATACAACCAGAAAACCGGGGAGTTCGAGTTCCGCCCCGGCCCCATCATGGCTCAGATCATCCTGGCCGACGAGATCAACCGCACCTCGCCCAAGACCCAGTCCGCGCTGCTGGAATGCATGGAGGAGGGGCAGCTGACCGTCGACGGCGTCACGCGCCGCCTGCCCCGGCCGTTCCTGGTGCTGGCGACGCAGAACCCCATCGAGTACGAGGGTACCTTCCCGCTGCCGGAGGCGCAGCTCGACCGGTTCCTGCTGAAGCTGCGGCTCGGCTACCCCTCCCTCCGGGATGAGATGACGGTCGTCGAGCGCTCGCGGCGGCCGCCGCTGGAGGAGCTGCAGCAGGTGCTCACGGCCGACGAGGTGCTGCGGCTGCAGCAGGCCGTCAAGGACGTACACGTGGACGAATCCGTCCTGGAGTATATCGTGCGGCTCGTACAGGCGACCCGGGAGCATCCGGACGTCTACCTGGGCGCCTCGCCCCGGGGCTCCATCGCCCTGTACCGCACCAGCCAGGCCCTCGCCCTGATGCGGGGCCGCAGCCACGTCACGCCGGACGACGTGAAGGAGATGGCGCCGCTGGTGCTCTCCCACCGGATCATCCTGCGGCCCGAGGCGCAGCTCCGGAGCGGCGGTGCGGAGGCGCTGGTGAGCGCGCTCCTGCACCAGGTCCCGGTTCCCGCCGGGGTGAGCGGCCATGCAGCCCGGCGGGCATGAGGGGGGCGCGCGGCCCCTGCGCCGAGCGCGGGAGTGGCGGTTGCCGGCCATGGTCCTGGTCGCTTTCATCGTGGCTCGGCTCGGCGGCGGCCGCCTCCCCTACTTCGTCTTCTACCTCTCGCTCCTGCTCTGGGCGGGGGCGTGGCTTTACGTCCGGCGCGTGGCCGGGCGCGTCACGGGCTCCGTCACCGTCGACCGACGGAGCCTGGAGGTGGGCGACGAGATCCCCGTGAAGCTGCGCCTGGAGAACGAGAGCCTCCTTCCCGTCTCCTGGGTCGAGGTGGAGGACGACACGCCGGCGCACCTGCTGGCCAGCGACCGGCCGCGCCTGGGCACGACCCTGCCCTGGGTGGGCACCTGCATCGTCCACCTCACCCTGACCGCCCGGCGCAGGGGGAAGTGCCGGGTGGGCCCGTTCCGCGTCCGCATCCGGGACTGGCTGGGGCTCTTCGTGCGGGAGGTCGTGGTGGCATCCAAGGCACCCGTGACCATCTACCCCCGGGTCCACCCCATCGACGAGCTGCCCGTGCCGCTGGCCCAGCCCTTCGGCCCGGTGCGGACCCAGGAGCGGGCGTTCGAGGACCCGTCCAACCCCGCCGACATCCGGCGCTACGTGCCCGGCGACAACCCCCGCCACATCCACTGGCGCACCTCGGCCCGGATGGGGACGCTCATGGTCCGGCAGCACGAGCTGAACGCCACGACGCAGCTCATCCTGTTCCCGGACTTCAACCGGGAGGCCAACGTCGATGGCTGCGAAGCCGGCGGCGGCTCCACCGCGGACACGGCCGCGGAGATCGCCGCGTCGCTGGCCGCGCTGGGGGTCAGGCGCAGGATGGAGACCGGCCTCTTCTGCGTGGGCCAGACCCGCTTCGCCGTCAGCCCCGGCAAGGGCGAGCGGGTGTTCCTGGAGATCATGGAGGCCCTGGCGCAGGTGGACGCGACCGGCGACGTCCTGCTGGAGCAGGTGCTGCAGGCGGAGGCCGGGCACCTGGGCGAACGGGCCACGCTGGTGGCCATCACCCCGCGCCTCACGCCGGGGCTGGCCGACCGGCTCGTGGCGCTGCGCGCCCGCCACCGGGTCACGCTGATCCTGCTGGACGCCACGACCTTCGCCCCGCCGGGCTTGGCGCGGAGGCAGATCCGGCGGTCAGATCCGGGGCTGGTCGACCTCCTGGCCCGACGGGGCGTGTGGGTGTACGTGGTGCCGGCGGGCGCCGATCTGCGGCGGCTCGATGCCCTGCGCGTGCGTGTGGGAGAGGGGGTGGGTCCGTGGCAACCGCTCGCCCGTCCGCAGGCTACCAGCTAGCGCTGCTCACGTTCTCGGCGGGGCTGGTGGCCCTGAGCCTGCACTCGCTCAACCAGTTCTGGCGCATGGAGATGCCCGCGGAGCAGATCCTGTTGGTGACGCTGGCCAGCGTGCTCTGGGGCTGGCTCTGGTGGCGGAGCCGCCCGGCGGGGCTCCTCAGCGCCGCCGGACTGGCGCTCGGCGCGCTCATCGCCGCCCGGAAGATGCCGGCGGTGGGCCGCTGGGCGATCCGGGCCGCCCAGGAGGGAATCTTCCTGGTCCGGGAACTGGCCGAGGGCAACCTGGGCGCCAGCTTCGGGCCCGCCGTGGGCGTCGTGCTGATGGTCCTCGCCGGAGTCGGCGCCGGCCTGGTGGTGACCGGCGAGGCGCTGCGGCGCGGCCGTGCCTTCTGGGCCATTGCACTGGGCTTTCTGCTCTTCGGCACCCAGTGGGCTTGGTACTTCGATCCGGCCCTGAACTACTTCCACGCCTACGTCGTGCTCGCGCTCCTGCTCTGGGTCCTGGCCCAGGCCGCCCTGCGAGACGCCCGCTGGCGGGCGGAGGCCCGCCACCTGGTGCGGCGTTCCTCGCTGGCCGCGCCGATGGCGGGGGTGCTGAGCGTCGCAATGCTCGCGGCGGTGCTTCCCGGCGACTTCAAACCGCTGAGCCTGGGGACGCTGGGGCAGCAGCTGCAGAGCGCCATCCCGTCCCTGGAGCAGTTCCGGGGCGGGGGAGTCGCGTCCGGAGGCGACTTCACGCTGGCCGTCACCGGCTTCTCGCCGGAGATCGGCCGTCTCGGCGGCGCGGTGACCCTGGACGACCGGGTGGCCCTGCGCATCGCCGTGAGCGGGCCCCTGAGCCAGGCACTGTACGTGCGGGGCGCGGTCTTCCTCACGTACACCGGCGCCACCTGGGAGCCGGGGGACTCGCCGGCCGTGGCACCCCAGGACGGGCTGCTGCCCTCGCAGATGGGCGAGGAGACCCTGCGGCGCGCTTTCGTCGCGGAGATCACCCCCGTGTTCGGGTTCGGTCGGACGATCTTCCACGTGCTGGAGCCCGCCCGGGTCGACGGGCTTGCGCGGTACACCGCCGACGCGGAGGGCAACCTGCGCTCGGCCGCGCCCATCCTGCCCGGCGTGACGTACGCCGTGACCGCCCGGCTCCCGCTCTACAGCGCCGCGCAGATCCGCGAGACCCCCCGCTTCGACCCCCGAGGCCCGGACACCCCCGAAATGGCCCGCTACCTGCAGCTGCCCGAGTTGCCGGAGCGGGTGCACCGGCTGGCCCGGGAGATCGCGGCCGGCCAGGAGCACGCCTACGACCAGGCGGTGGCGATCGAGTCCTACCTGCGCCGGATGCGCTACACGCTCACGCCTCCCGCCACGCCGCAGGGGCGCGACTTCGTGGACTACTTCCTTTTCGACCTGCAGGAGGGCTACTGCACCTACTACGCCTCGGCCATGGTGGTGATGCTGCGCTCCCTGGGCATCCCCGCCCGGTTCGTGGAGGGCTACGCCATCCCCGCCTCCGCGCCGTTCACCGTCGACGACCGGGGCTGGCGCACGTACGAGGCCCGCAACTCCCAGGCCCACGCCTGGGTGGAGGCCTACTTCCCCGGTTACGGGTGGGTCACGTTCGACCCGACGCCCCGGGCGGACCTGCCCGTAATCTCCCGGAATGCCTCCCTCGGATCGCCGGGGCTTGACGATCCCGGCCTCACCGACGAGTTCGAACCCGGCAGCGACACGCTGCCCCAGGCGCCGCGGGCCGAGCAGGAGGTGCCCGAGGCCCCCGACTTCAGCGGGATGACCCCGGGCGACGCCCGGCGGCCCCGGACCTGGTGGGCCCTCGCGGCCATCGCCGCAGCCGGCCTCGCCCTGCTGGCCGCCCGCGTCCTGGGTCTCCAGGAGCGCTTCCGCTACGCCGACGCCCGGTCGGTGGTGCAGGAAGCGTGGGAGAAGACCGCCTGGCTCCTGGGCCGGTTCGGACTCGGACGACAGCCGTACCAGACGCCCCTGGAGTACGCGGAGCAGGTGGCGGCTGCCTTGCCATCGCTGGGGCAGGAGGCCCGGCAGGCGGCTGCGGACTACACCGCCGCCCGCTACGGTCCGCCCGACGACCCGGTGCCCGCGGAGCACGCACAGCGGGCCCGCGCCTTCTGGCAGCGGGCCAAGGAGGCGCTGGCCGAGGAGTACGGCTGGCGGGTCTACCTCCGGCGGCGGCTAGCTCAAGTTTCACGCGAACAACTCGACATTCGTGGTGTTAAAAGGGC
>JAAROH010007786.1_pt1 | contig 33804 bp, 29 predicted proteins | sample 7248631 | NCBI WGS metagenome assembly JAAROH01 (sample SAMN09772309, study PRJNA484901) | compost metagenome | isolation source: Vermicomposting unit | place: India | reverse complement strand
TCCATGTGGGGTAAGGCCGTAGGCCCCACCCCAACAATTGACAAAGGACCTTTTTATTTGGCGGGACATTCCCGGATCCGGGCCAATTGTGAAGGGGAAAATCCTTCAGGTATTAAAATTCCGAAAATAATCTATTTTTAAAAAATATGATTGGATTTTTTTGTAAATTCGGCGGTTTCCTGGGAAAAACAAGATCGGCCGTTTGTTCGAGGGATCCTGAAGTGAACGCCGAGCGGTTCTCGGCGAAAACCCAGGACGGAAAGTTTATGCGGGGGAATTCCGTCGTCGGCGGCCGAGGTTACCCCTAAAACGAAAAACCCCTGTCAAGCGGCGGAAGGAGCGCGCTTTACAGGGGTTTTTTGCGCATGTCGACCGGATCGGACGTGGCGCCGGAAAAACCCCGAAACAGCCGCAAGGTTTGTCCGGCGCATGTAATGGGATTGGCATCTGGATCAAAAAGTTTCCCGAATAACCGCAAGGCGCTGTTTGGTGCACGCGGCGGGATCGGCATCGGGCCGCAGAGCTTCCGGATGAATGCGATGTTTTATCCGGCCATGCAAACATCCGGACGCCGGGCAGGCGGATTGGAGAGTTTCGTCTCCCCGCGGAAGGCGGATAGGCAAGGATCTGCCGATCTGCCGCCGTGCTTTTTTGAATAGGTGACGGACGAAGAAAGAAAGGTTCTGAACCGGATCAGTTGCACATATTGGAAGCGATGAAAGGAGATCGCTATGAACGAACGACAACAGGAGGCATAAACCCCGGCCAATTCCTGCTGTTGTAATTTTTCGACCGTTATGAACGAACAACGTGGAACCGGCCAAATTGCGGAAACGCCGGATCATGCGCGCGTGCGGATCGTGCCTGCCAGCCATTGGCGAAAATCCCGCTTTGGGCATGAGGGATTTTTCCGCAAACGGCCGTGATTTCCTTTTTTGCGGCGGATTCGAACCGTTACGAGAACGCCCGTTTGAACCGCTGCAATCCTTCCTCCAGCATCGGCCTCGGGCAGGCGATGTTCATCCGCAGGAATCCGTCGCCCTCCTCGCCGAATTTTTTCCCCGGTTCCAACAGGATTTTTCCTTTTTCGATCAAAGCCTTCATCAATTGTTCCTCGGGAAGCTGCAATTCCCGGCAATCGAGCCAGAGCAGATAGGTGCCTTCCGGAACGACCGGCCGGACCGCCGCTAGCTCCGTTTTTAGAAATTCAATGGACATCCTCACGTTTTCTTTCAGGTAAGAAAGCAGTTCCTCCAGCCATTTTTCCCCGTGTTGATAGGCGGCCTCCATGGCGATGTTGGCAAAAAGATTGGGACCGTGGAAAGCGATTTTCTGCTGCTCCCTTTTCACCTTTTTCCGGATGTCCCGGTCGGCGATGACCATAAATGAGGCCTGCAGCCCGGGGATGTTGAAGGTTTTGCTCGGCGCCATGAAGGTGATGCTTTGTCTTTCCCACGCGGGATGCAAAGACGCGATCGGCAGATGGCGATTCGGTTCATACACGATATCCGCATGGATTTCGTCGGACAGGATGTAGACCCCGTATTTTTCGCACAATGCCCCGATCGCTTCCAGCTCGTCCCTTTTCCAGACCCGTCCGACCGGATTGTGGGGGCTGCATAAAAGAAAGGCTTTTACCCCGTTTTTCAGCTTCCTTTCCAGATCGTCGAAATCGATCGTATAAGCATTCCCGTCGTACACCAAAGGATTGACGGCAAGTTCCCGGCCGTTGTTTTTGATCACCTGGTAGAAAGGGTGATAAACCGGGGATTGGATCAGGATCTTGTCCCCCGCATCCGTGAGGGCGCGGATGGCCAGGGCGAGGGAGGAGACGACGCCCGGACCCAACAGGATGGAATCTTCCGGGACCGTCCAGTGAAATCTTTTTTCCAGCCATAGCCGGATCGTTGAAAATAGGGAGCCGGGGGGAGCGGCGTAGCCGTAAATCCCGTGTTCCGCCCGTTCGATCAAAGCTTCCGTAATTTCCCTTGGCGAAAGGAAATCCATATCGGCCACCCACATGGGCAAGAGATCGTCCCGTCGATAGATTTTTTTCGGGACCTTCCATTTGACGCTGTCGGTTGACGTTCGGTCGATCCATGCGTCGGAAAAAACAGCCATCCCGATCCTCCTAACCGTTTTTTCCTTATCATACCAAAAAATGATCCGGATGGGGGAACGGAAGGACTTTCGGCTCGTGTATCAAACGGGACGCGGGAAGAAAAAGGGAAAATCTTTTTCACCTGTTCCAAAAATATGTTATAATTTTTGAATCATACGCATAAAGGAAAACTATAGACTTAGGAGTGTTGTCATGAATGATAAATGGAAAGTCGGAAGCGTCGTCAAAGGGAAAGTGATCGGCATCCAACCGTATGGCGTGTTCGTGCAGTTATCCGATCATGTCCAAGGATTGGTTCATATATCCGAAATTACGAATGGCTATGTAAAAAATATCCATGATTATGTGAAAATCGGCCAGGTGATCCGCGTAAAAATCATCGGCGCATCCGGGGAAGGGAAACTCCGGTTGTCGATGAAAAGTTTGGAAAAGAAGCAAAAACCGCCGAAAAGAAAGCGCCCGGACACGAAAATGGCCGATGCGAAATACCGCCGTGTCAACCTTCCTTCCGGACGGGGATTTTATCCTTTAAAGAAAAAGCTGAAAGAGTGGATCGCCCAATCAATGGAAGAATATTCCATCAAACGTTAAGGCCGCTGCCCATTTTTCTTCCCTCGAACGGATCATGCCTCGAAACAGGGCTTGCGTTTCCATGCGCGGGCACTTTCCTCATCCTTTTCCTTCCGCCGATGTCACCGGGGAACCGTCTTTTTGCCTTTCCCCTTTTATCCCTTTCTCCGCCCGAAAGCATCCGTTACAATAAGAATATAGCGTGAAATTTTCATTGGAATGGGGGTTCAAACATTGGCGCATCGTTTCACGGAAGAAATCATTGAATTGACGGAAAAGTACGGCGCCCGCAATTATCATCCGCTGCCCGTGGTCATTTCCAAAGCGGAAGGGGTATGGGTGGAAGATCCCGAAGGCAATAAATATTTAGACATGCTCAGTGCCTATTCGGCCGTCAATCAGGGCCACCGCCATCCGAAAATCGTCCGGGCGTTAAAAGAACAGGCCGATCGGGTTACGTTGACATCCCGGGCCTTTCACAACGACCAATTGGGCCCGTGGTACGAAAAAGTGGCCCGACTGACGAAAAAAGAGATGGTCCTGCCGATGAACACCGGCGCGGAAGCGGTGGAAACGGCGGTCAAAGCGGCGAGGCGCTGGGCTTACGATGTCAAAGGCGTCGAAGAAAACAAGGCGGAAATTATCGCCTGCGAGGGGAACTTCCACGGACGGACGATGCTCGCCGTCAGCTTATCGTCGGAGCCGGAATACCAACGGGGGTTCGGTCCCCTGCTGCCGGGCATTAAACTCGTTCCATACGGCGATTTGGAAGCGCTGAAGGAAGCGATTACCGAAAATACCGCCGCTTTTCTCGTCGAACCGATCCAAGGGGAAGCCGGCATCCATATTCCGCCGGACGGCTATTTGCGGAAGGCCTACGAGATTTGCAAGGAGAACAAGGTGCTGTTTCTCGCCGACGAAATCCAATCCGGTTTGGGCCGGTCGGGAAAAATGTTCGCCTGCGACTGGGAAGGGGTCGTTCCCGATGTCTACATATTGGGAAAAGCGCTGGGCGGCGGGGTTTTCCCGATTTCCTGCGTCGCCGCCGACCGGGACATTTTGGGCGTCTTCAATCCGGGTTCCCACGGCTCCACCTTCGGCGGGAATCCCCTGGCCTGCGCCGTATCCATCGCCGCCCTGGACGTGATCGTGGAGGAGGATCTGCCGCGCCGATCCCTGGAGCTCGGCGGGTACTTCCTGGAAAAATTGCGGACGATCGACCATCCCGACATAAAGGAAGTCCGGGGGAGGGGATTATTTATCGGCATCGAATTGCACACCCCCGCCCGGAAATATTGCGAAGCGCTGAAAGCGAAGGGGCTGCTCTGCAAAGAAACCCACGAAAACGTCATCCGCTTGGCCCCGCCCCTCGTCATCACCAAGGAGGAGCTGGATTGGGCCTTTGAACGGATTCAGGCGGTGTTTGCGGAAATGCGGCCGGCGGCCGTGTAATTTTCGGCGGATGAACCGGGACATGGGGATCGAAAAATAATAGAAAAGATGGAGCTTGAATACTTCGTTCTGTTAATTAAGGAGCAGAAAATCAAGGAGGGTGCTTCAAAAGGGGTTCTTTTGGGCACCCTTCCTTTTTGAGAAATATGACTGAAGTCTATAAAACTTTTTTGCCAAGGTAAAATTTTTTCGAAAAAAAGAGGGAATGGAAGCTGGGGCAAAATAAGTTGTTTAACTTCTCGATCATTCCTCAAAATGTCCCGATGCCCGATGTTAAATATCCGCGGGGAGAACAGATTGGAAAAATGTCGAAAATTGTCATTCCAAAAATTGTTGTAATTTATTATATATGTTAAATTTTGATTTATAGAAAAAGCATGGCATATCCAAATGGTTTTCGAACTTCAGAAGTTGGGAGATTGGATCATCATTGTTCGATTCCATTTATTTTGGAGAATGTCAGGAAAAATCTTTTGACTTGATGACGCCCGCATTAATAGAAACCATAGACATCCACAGCTGCGAAAAAGTCTCCGAATCCTTTCAAAGGATGGTTGTTATGGCTCTGTTTTTAGGCAAAAGGCTGCTGTTGAGCAAACCCCTCTATATTTCTTTAGGGTTCGGCCTGTTTTTATCCCTTTATCATGTGAAGGCGGAAATCATTCCCCAATTGCTATGGCTGACCTTGGGGCTCCAAAAGAACCAGGGGATTGATTTCACCCCTTATTCCGAATGGTTTGGCACGGGCCTGTCCGTCCTTTCATCGGTTTTTTTCATCACCCTGCCCATTTTGGCGTCGCTTCCCTTTTCCGACACGTATTTGAAAGACCGGCAAACGGGGTATTTCACGGCCATTCTGTCGAAGGGAAAGACCGGCCGCTATTTCGCGGGGCTGTATTTTTACAATTTTCTCGCGGCGGCGCTCATCAGTGCCATTCCTTTGCTGGTCAATCTTTATTTTTCCTTTATGATCTTGCCGGACGTAAAACCGGATCCGATTGTCAATAATCGGCTTTATCTAAGCCCGGATGCAACCTTTTTCCAACCGTTGTATTACAGCTATCCGCTTCTCCATATTTTCTTTTATATTTTGCTTGTGGCCTTGTTTTCCGGCATGTTCGCCAGTCTTTCTTTAAGCCTTTCCTTTTACGTCAATAACCGCTTTCTCGCCCTGACCGGCTCTTTTCTCATCGTGATGGTTTGGACCCTCGTCCTCCAGGGCTTCGGAAAGTACGGCTGGGTTCCTTCCGATTTTTTGCGGCAATTTGCTACTGATTCCGTGTCTTTTCCTGTTGCGGCCGCCATTTTTTTGACGGGCATGCTGGCGAGTGCAGCCGCCTATCTGTACGGGGTGAAAAAACTTGTCATTCCTTAACTTTTTCAAAGTATTTTTCATGGATTGGCAGCGCTCCCTTTGGAAGATGGCTGCCTGCATCGGAATATTGATCCTGGGAATCTCGGTATTTTCCAATATTGAAACCTTATTTCCGTGGGAGCGGGGGCTTCCGGACGTTTTTAACATGTTGTTCATCGAATCAAGTCTGCTTGCCTTCTCTGCTCCCGCCTTTTTGGTCATCCTTTTTTTCGTCCTGACGCCTTTGTTCCAACCGCTGAGGATCGTCCGCTTTCAGAAACGGGAGACTTTGGCTTGGACCGTGTTCCGGACCGTTTTCTTCACCGTGCTTATTTATCTGGCCGCTTATTTTGCTTTCGGGTTTTTGTTTGCCTGGCTGAAAACCGGTTCGCTCCAAAACACGTGGGCGACGAAAGAAGGAACGCCGTATCTCCTTTATAAGGATGAAATTGATTTATCCTTATTCGCGACGCCCTACATGATTCTCCGCTACGGGCTGACCGAGTTTTCGGCTTTCCTGTTTCTCGGCCTTGCCGCCGCCTTCCTATATTTGTTATCGGACCGTTATATTTATGCGTTTTTTCTTGTTGTAGGGTTTCTTATTTTTGACTTTGCCTTGCATTCGTTATTTATGATATCCCTGTTTTTGAATAAGGCCGCGGTAAGGTTGGGAACATGGGGTGACGGGAAGGATTTATTGGGAATCGTCCTGTATTTTTTCGGGCTGTCGGTTGTGTTGATGATCGGCATTTTTATTTTGCTGCTGCGGAAAGATTTCCTGTCCCGGAGCGGAAAGAAGGAGTAGCCCATGGCAAAAGAAATATTCTTTTTCTTGTACAGGGACGTCTTGATCGGGTTGTCATCCCTCCGTTATCGTTTCCTTTTCTGTCTCATGATGTTTACGGCGATGGCCGTCCTTTCCGTCTACCAGCTGCAAACTTCGGCCGAGCTCCTGGGCATGGACCGAAACATGCTGACGTATACGGATCTATTGTTTTCCCTTTTCCAAGGCGTTGATTATGAAATTGTCGAAAAAAAATTTTTGCCCTTCCCTTTTTCATGGTTCCTGTTGCAGATGATGATTCCCTTTCTTTTAGGAGCGTATGCGCGGGATGACCTTTTCTTGCATACCTCCTTCTTGTTCGTCCGGGCGAAAAGACGATTGTCCATCTGGCTGGCCAAAGTGCTTTTTTCCCTCTTGGCCGTCATCCTTGTCTTTCTTTCCTTTCTTGCCGTCTCTTGGCTGATCGCCGTCGTTTTTTTCTCGCCTGACATCGGCTTTCGGGAATATGGCGACGCGAAAATAAAACCGGCCATCGGCGAGGGATGGACGGCCGTCCGCCTGACTTGGCTGACCATCGCCTTTCCCTTTCTTTTAAACCTGTGCGGCGCCGCGGTATATACGATGTTTTCCCTTCTTATCCGGCCGGTCTACTTGTTCCTCATCTTCGCGTCGATCTACATATTATCGGTATATTCCGCCAATCCGCTTCTTCCGGGAAGCTACGGGATGATTTTGCGCCACGGGATGTTTGACCCGGCGAGGGGGTTTTCCGCGGCCGCCTGCGTCATGTATTTTTCCGTCACCCTTCTTGCGGTGGGCGTGATCGGCTACCGCCTGTTTAAAAGAGCGGACATTTTGTATTTCGGAAAGGATTGATCCCCATGACCGACTATATCGTCATTGAACAATTGACGAAAAAGATTCAGGGAAACATCGTTTTGAACGATATAAGCATCAAATTGTCCAAGGGAAAAATTTACGGATTTCAGGGCAGGAACGGATCCGGAAAAACGATGCTGTTCCGCGCCATCGCCGGATTGATCCGGCCGACGCAAGGAAAAGTGACCGTAAGCGGAAAGGAAATCGGGAAGGATGTCTCCATCCCCGAAAACATCGGAGTTCTGATCGAAAATCCGGGGTTTATTCCCGAATATACGGGGATGAAAAATTTGGAACTCCTTTCGTATATTCAAAGGAAAATCACGAAAAAAGAAGTGGCCGAAGCGCTGGTAAAAGTCGGGCTGGATCCGAAGGATAAACGAAAATACAAAAAATATTCCTTAGGGATGAAACAAAGGCTCGGCATTGCCCAGGCCATTATGGAAAATCCCGATCTTATCATCCTGGATGAGCCGACGAATTCTTTGGATGAGGAAGGCGTGAAACTCCTCAACTCGCTGCTCGCACAATTAAAAAGGGAAGGAAAAACGGTTTTGATCGCCAGCCATGAACGGGAGTGGATTCGCGGCGTGGCGGATGAAATTTTTGTGATGGATGGCGGGAAGATCGTCGGCCATGAGGTGATCTCCGGTGACGGGTAAAAAGCTGTTCTTCTTTTTGTTCATCCCCCTCTTCCTTATCATCGTCGTTTTCAGTTTCTACCGCTATCAGGAAGTGAATCGCCCGTACCGCAATTATCAAATCGTCGAAAAGACCGAAAAAATCGGCCGTCCGTTTTCCCATCAGGAAGTGGCTTACATCTTTCATACTCCCGAAGTGCGCTCCCGTGATGATTATGATCTTTATGTCATTCCTTTGGTCATCGAGAATCGTTCCGGACAAACGGTTTCTTTTCCGATTGAATCTTTTATTCTGCTCGCGGATCACTTCCAAACCCAAGTGGATCTGGAACAATTTCAGTCGGAACCGATTAACCGGGAAGCGGGTCAAGGGATTCCGCCGGACGGAAAGAAAGAATTCCGGTTGACCTTCACCCTCGACAAAGAGGACCCCTCCAGGGACAGGGTGGAACTGTACTTTCTCCGATACGACGGCGGGAAAATGTATAAACATAAATTGGATTTGTCTGGACCGCATTGATCTTACCCGGAGTTTGCCAAAGAAGGTGGTAATTTGAAAGGAAAGCAATGGATCACCGGCATCCTATTGGGCCTGGTCGTTGTTGTCTTTATCGTTTATGAATTGGGGGTTTTTCAGCACACCCAAGGCGGCGGGACAGAAAAAAACCAATCCGGAAAGGGAGAAAATATAAATATAAACGAGGCCATAGACGAACAAATCGAGAATAATTCCAAATATCCGGACAAGGAAGCGATTGTGAAAAAGATCATCCACGGTTATCAAAATTTTACAACTTTGGAGGGCGAATACGAGACTTATTCCCCGGATCCCGTGCCAACCGTGTCCAAGACCCGGTACGCCATCGACGCGGAAAAGCAAAAATCGATCAGGATCCTGTATGATCATAACGAAAAAATTTCCACGGTAATCTGGGATGAGGAACAATTAAAATGCATGTCTTTTAATGAAACAGAGCGAACCTACACCGAACTTGAGCTGCAAAAAAAGGAGAAAAATGAGAAAGAAGATAAAGAGCTTAGTAAGTTTGAAAGGCTTTATGGTTCCCGGGCAACCGTAGAACGAGAATTATTTACAGCTGGGGGGTTTGTTGTTTCTTCCGAATATGTCCAATATCTCATGGATTTCAGGAATTGGGATTATCACGAAGGGAAATGTATGGATCTGCCATGTTATCAATTGCAGGGGAAAATAACGGATTCTGGAGATATGAACGGCCCCTTTGAGATGCAAGTGGAAAAGAACACCGGGACTGTCATCGGATTTAAAGTTTTCGACGACCAGAAGCGGGTGAAATATTCGTTAACGACAAAGATGATCAAAATCGATCAGCCGCTGGACGAGACCCTCTTTTCGAAAGGGACGGCAGGGTATAAAAAATTGGAACCGATGGACCCCAGCGACTTCGACTTTTAAGTGATTCCGGATCGGAACAGGAAAAAAGAGGATCCCGAAATCCTTTTCGGATCCTCTTTTCGCTTCCCCGGCGTTTCGCTAAAGATTCGAAAGCGGCTTGCGAGCGGGGATGCCTCCTCACTTTCCATCAACGGATTTGTCCCGTCCATTTCTTTCCTTCGGGCCGGATCGGCCGTCCGGCCGTCCCGCCCGCAGCTTTTAGAAATCATCCATCCCGCCCATCTTGCGCATTAGGTCCGGTCGGTCCGCGGTTCCGCCGAACGGCTTCTCTCCTCATTGGGGACGAAAAGGAGACCGATGTTGATCAGCCCGGCGATCCCGACAATGGCAAAAATGAAACGGGCGATTCCATGGCCGAACAGGGCGGTCACGAAATCATATTGAAAAAATCCGACCAGTCCCCAGTTGATGGCCCCGATGATGGTTAAGACGAGACAAATTCTTTGCAATACGCTCATGAAAAATCCTCCTTCGAATGATTATTACGGTACTTAGGATGGTTAAAATTCACAAATTCTATGCATCGGAAATTTTCCATCCCGGTTTTCATGTATTAAAATATCGATGAGGAGGGATGAAAGATGGATTCCTTTGTTTTTCAAAACCCGACAAAATTGATATTCGGCCGGGGGCAAATTCAAGCTTTGCGGGATGAGATCCCGAAATACGGGAAAAAGCTCCTCCTTGTCTATGGCGGCGGCAGCATCAAACGAAACGGTTTGTACGACGAAGTGATGCAAATCCTAAAAGAAATCGGCGCGGAAGTCTTCGAGCTGCCGGGGGTGGAGCCGAACCCGAGGATCACCACCGTCCGAAAAGGGGTGGACATTTGCAAGAAGGAAAAGATCGAATTTTTGCTGGCGGTCGGCGGAGGAAGCGTCATCGACTGCACGAAGGCGATCGCGGCCGGCGCCATGTATGAAGGCGACCCTTGGGATATCGTCGTCAAAAAGGCGAAACCGGAAGCTGCCCTTCCTTTGGGAACGGTGCTGACCCTGGCCGCCACCGGGTCGGAAATGAACAGCGGTTCCGTCATCACCAACTGGGAAACGAAGGAAAAATACGGTTGGGGTTCGCCCCTCGTCTATCCGAAGTTTTCCATTTTGGACCCGGTTTATACCTTTACCGTTCCCCGCGATCAGACGGTTTACGGCATCGTCGACATGATGTCCCATGTTTTTGAACATTATTTCCACCATGCCGCGAACACCCCGCTGCAAGACCGTTTCTGCGAATCCCTTTTGACCACCATCATGGAAACGGCGCCGAAACTGGTCGATGATTTGGAAAATTACGAATACCGGGAAACGATCCTGTATTGCGGAACGATGGCTTTAAACGGCATGGTGCAAATGGGATATCGGGGCGATTGGGCGACCCACAATATCGAACATGCGGTTTCCGCCGCATTTGATATTCCCCATGGGGGCGGATTGGCCATCTTGTTCCCGAATTGGATGAAGCATGTCCTTCCGGTCAACCCGCAACGGTTCAAACAGCTGGCCGTCCGGGTATTCGGCGTGGATCCGGCGAATAAAACCGACGAGGAAGCGGGACTGGAAGGAATCGACAGGCTGCGGGAATTCTGGAAATCCCTCGGCGCCCCGAGCCGTTTGAGGGATTACGGCATCGGCGAAAAGGATTTGCCCCTTTTGGCGGATATCGCCATGAAACGCGGGGAATTCGGGAATTTCAAAAAGCTGACGAGGGATGATGTGTTGGCCATCTACCGGGCATCCTTATGAACGTCCGGACAGGGCTTGTTTCGTTTTTGAACGCACCTTGGCTGCCGGCGGGGCGGCATGGATGAAGAAATGACCGAAAAAAGGAAAGCAAATCTTTGGCAAGGTACGGAGGTTTAACATGACACATATTCAATTTGATTATTCCAACGCTCTCCGCTTTTTTGGCGAACATGAATTGGCGCAAATGAACGATATGGTCAAAGTCAGCCATCAGGCATTGCACGAAAAAACCGGCGCGGGAAACGATTTTTTAGGCTGGATCGATTGGCCCCACCATTATGACAAGGAAGAATTCTCGCGAATTTTAAAATGCGCGGAAAAAATCCGGAGCGATTCCGATGTGCTGCTCGTCATCGGCATCGGCGGTTCCTATCTCGGCGCCAGGGCCGCGATTGAAATGCTGAACCACAGCTTTTACAACGTTTTGCCGAAGGAAAAAAGAAAATCCCCGCAGATTCTTTTTGCCGGCAACAATATCAGCTCCACCTACCTGCATGATGTGATCGACCTGTTGGACGGCAAGGATTGGTCGATCAACGTCATCTCCAAATCGGGGACGACGACGGAACCGGCCATCGCCTTTCGGATTTTCCGCAAATTGCTGATCGAAAAATACGGCGAAGAAGAGGCCCGGAAACGGATATATGCCACCACCGACAAAAAGAAGGGGGCGCTGAAAACCTTCGCCGATGCGGAAGGCTATGAAACCTTCGTCATCCCGGATGACGTGGGCGGCCGCTATTCGGTTTTGACCGCCGTCGGCCTGCTGCCGATCGCCGCGAGCGGGGCGGACGTCGCCCAAATCATGGCGGGCGCCCGGCAGGCGATGGAGGACTTCAGCCATCCGGAATTGGGAAAAAATATCGCCTATCAATACGCCGCCATCCGAAACATTTTGTACAACAAAGGAAAAACGGTGGAATTGCTGATCAATTACGAACCCGGGCTGCAATATTTCGCCGAATGGTGGAAGCAGCTGTTCGGGGAAAGCGAAGGCAAGGATGGAAAGGGCATCTATCCTTCCTCGGCGAATTTTTCCACGGATCTCCACTCGCTGGGGCAATATATCCAGGAAGGGCGCAGGGATCTTTTCGAAACGGTCCTTCACGTTGAATCCCCGCGGCATGAACTTGTGATCGAAGCGGAAGCGAACGATTTGGACGGCTTGAATTATTTGGCCGGAAAAACGGTGGATTTTGTAAATAAAAAAGCCTTTGAAGGCACCTTGCTCGCCCATACCGACGGGGACGTGCCGAATTTGGTCGTCAAAATTCCAAAAATGGACGAATACACCTTCGGCTATTTGGTTTACTTTTTTGAAAAGGCCTGCGCCATGAGCGGCTATTTGTTGGGTGTCAATCCCTTCGACCAGCCGGGGGTGGAGGCCTACAAAAGAAATATGTTCGCCCTGTTGGGAAAACCGGGCTTCGAAGAAAAGAAAAAGGAATTGGAAAAACGTTTGAATCAATAAGGAAAGGAAAGATGACCGCCTGAACGCCCATACGGCGTCCGGCGGTTTTCGTTTTTGCTAAAAAGGCTGCCGGCTGCAAACGGCGGACGGCAAGGACAGGGCCGCAGGCGCAAACGTTGAAGTCCAGGAATTTGTGTAAAAAGGGTGCAAAGCGTTCCATTTCCGGAAAGGCGATGTTCCCCGTACCGGGAGCGGGATTTTACACAAATGGGCGGACTTGGTCGCGCAAACCTCCCCATTCCTCGGTTTTCGGAGGGGGAAGCAAACCGATTTTACGGCGGCCGAACGGACGGCGGCTGCGGGACGGAGCCGCGGCGAACGGGGCGAAAAACGGGAGATTCTTGCCCGAACGGCATCTCCCTTCGTTTAAAACATCGTTTAAAACATTGCCCCGGAAAGAGGGCATGGAATCTTCGATCGGGAAATTGTATGGTAAAAGGAGAGGAAAATATTTTCCGTCATTCGGGGAAATAAAATCAAGAAAGGGATGGGAAAGATGCAAGTGATCGACCTGCATTGCGATGTTTTGTTGAAATTGTCCCAAGGGAAGGGAAAACTGCGATTCAGGGATTCCAAAGAGCTGGACGTGAATTTCGAGCGGCTCCGGAAAGGGAAAGTGAAAGTCCAGTTTTTCGCCGTCTTCCTTGAGCCGGAGATCCCGGCGGAACAAAAATTTGTCGAGGCCCTTAACCAAATCGATTATTTTTATGAAGAAGTTCTAAAGAAAAATCCGGAAATGAAGCATATTAAAGAATGGTCCGACATTGAAAAGCTGAAGGAGGGCGAGATCGGCGCGGTCCTGACGCTGGAAGGGGCGGACGCCGTCGGCGATGATTTGCTGAAGCTGCGGACCCTTTACCGGCTGGGCGTGAAATTGGTCGGTTTGACCTGGAATTTTGCCAACTATGCCGCGGACGGCGTGATGGAAGAACGGGGCGGGGGCCTCACCCGGTTTGGAAAAGAAGTGGTCCGGCTGAACAATGAGCAGAAAGTATTTACCGATGTCTCCCATCTGTCCGAAAGGGGATTTTGGGAGGTGATGGAATTGGCGGATTATCCGATCGCCAGCCATTCCAACGCGAAATCGCTCTGCAATCATCCCCGCAATCTGACGGATGAGCAGGCGAAAGCGTTGTTCCAAAAAGGCGGGATGGTCCACGTCGTTTACAATCCCCCCTTCATTAAAGAAAGCGGCAACGCTTCCATCGGTGACCTGGTCCGGCATATCGACCATTTTTGTTCCTTGGGCGGAGTGAAACAGATCGGGTTGGGTTCCGATTTCGACGGGATCGAGCAGAAAGTGAAGAATTTGGAGGATGCCTCAAAAACCCAGAATTTAATCCTGGCGCTTTTGAAATACTATAAGGAAGACGAGGTCAAGGGATTCGCCTACAGGAATTTCCTGGAACATTTGCCGAAATGAAGCGGAACGGGCGTTTCCATCATGATAACCATGAAATTTTGTTTTTTTTACAAAATGTCCTAAATTTTTGTCCGAACGTTGGTTTATTTTCATTTAAAATAAAAATGGGCTTTCCAAAAGAAAAAACGATGGAGGGAAAGAGAAATGAAAGCATTAACATTCGTTGCCCCGGGCAAGAAAGAATTGGTGGAAAAGCCGAAACCGGAAATCCAAAAACCGACGGATGCCATCGTGAGAATTACGAAAACGACGATCTGCGGCACCGACCTGCACATCCTGGCCGGCGACGTCCCTGCCGTGACGAGCGGCCGTACGTTGGGCCACGAAGGGGTCGGGATCGTGGAAGAAGTCGGCGAAGGCGTGAAAAACTTTAAAAAGGGCGACCGCGTCCTGATTTCCTGCATCACCTCCTGCGGAAAATGCGAAAACTGCAAGAAGGGGCTGTATGCCCACTGCGAAGACGGCGGCTGGATCCTCGGCCATTTGATCGACGGGACGCAAGCGGAATATGTCCGGATTCCCCATGCGGACAACAGCTTGTACCACATTCCGGAAGGAACCGATGAAGAAGCCCTCGTCATGTTGAGCGATATTCTGCCCACCGGATTTGAAATCGGCGTTTTAAACGGAAAGGTGCAGCCCGGACATACGGTTGCGATCATCGGGGCCGGCCCGGTCGGGATGGCTGCGCTGTTGACCGCCCAATTCTATTCACCGGCGGAAATCATCATGGTCGACTTGGATGACAACCGTCTGGAAGTGTCCAAAACCTTCGGTGCGACCCATACCATTAACAGCAGTGACGGAAAAGCCGTGGAAAAGATCATGGAATACACCGGCGGAAAAGGCGTCGACGTGGCCATGGAAGCCGTCGGCATCCCCGCAACCTTCGACATTTGCCAACAAATTTTGAAACCGGGCGGATATTTGGCCAACCTCGGGGTCCATGGCAAACCGGTCGAATTCCATATCGAAAAACTTTGGATCTCCAACATCACGCTGACCACCGGCTTGGTGAACACCACCTCGACGCCGATGCTGCTAAAAACGGTCCAATCGAAAAAATTGCGACCGGAAAAATTGATCACCCATCGTTTTGCCTTTAAAGACATTATGGAAGCTTATGAAATCTTTGGAAATGCGGCAAAAAATAAAGCCTTAAAGGTCATTCTCTCCAACGATTGACCAGGATGAACTCTCGGCGAAGGGAACGGACGTTTTCCGCTCTCTTTTTAATTGCGAGGCTCGTTTGATGGCGCGGCCGGACAGCAGGAACTCCGTCATGCCGCCTGCGGGAATAAGAGGGGCTCCCGGAATCGCCGCGGGACTGGGTACTTAATTTTCAGCCGCCCGCAATTTGAAATAGCGGACGGCGAACCGCCGCCCCACTGCAGAAAAAGGGAAGAGGGCCAAATCTGCCAAAGGCACAACGGGCCCCCCGATTGGGAAGGAGAAACCTGCCAACATAGGATCGAAGGCTGTATGGCTCCCCTTAAGGCAGACAGGTTGCAAAATAAAAATCTATACGTTCTTAAGAGGAGTTTTTTATCTAATAATCATTGCGGGACGGCAAAAAACCTGCCGGACGTCATCGCGGAACCGTACCGAGTTTTTGTCCAATCATTGAGGGACAGCCCCTTCATTGGGTGCATATCCCTCCGTTATGCCCGGGGACTGCCGACCCCGATGGCGGCCATGCCCTCCGGCGGGCCGGTTTTGCCGCGGGACGCTTCCGCCGCTTCATCGGCAGCCGGCTCTAGGCCGTTTTTCCCGCTTTCAACAACACTTTGTTGCCCGTCAGGAAAAATCCCTGCAGGAACAAGACCAAGCCGGTTCCGATCAGCAGCCATTCGATCCTGATCATGTCCGCGACGGGTCCGAAAACGAGCATTCCCAACGGCATCATCGAGGTTGAGATCATCGTGAATATTCCGAACACCCTTCCCAAAAAGTCGCTTTCCACTTTTTCCTGCAATAAAACGGTGGCGGGCGTATTAAAGATCGGCAACGTCACCCCGAGAATGCCCATGAAAAGTAAATAGATCCAGAAATACGGAATGACGCCGAGGGCAAATGTGCAAATTCCGAAGATAAAAGTGGCGAGGGCCATCGTATGGGTCCTGTTTCGGAATCCTCCCCAATAGGCCATGAACGCCCCGCCCAGCATCATGCCGATGGAGAAAACGACTTCAATGGCCGTCAGCCGCCAAACATCGTCTCCGAAACTCCGGGCGACTTGCAGGGGGGTCAAGAAGGAAACAGGGGCGATCAGGAAAAAGAATATCGCGAAAAACAGAAAAAACTGTTTTAAAAAATCGTGGTTTTTTATAAACAGGATCCCTGTCCGCATGTCCCGGAAATAGCCGACTTTCTCCTTGAGCCGGGCCTTTTCATGGACCGGGACGTGCAAATAAGTGAGCAAAATGAAGATGGCGATCGCGGCGGTTATCACATCGATAAAGAAAATGATTTCAATGGATGCGACCGTCAGCAGCGCCCCGCTGACCATGGGCGCCACGAGGGTGATGAGGGCTTGCATGCTCCCGTTTGCGCCGTTCGCCTTCGTCAGCTTATCTTCCGGCACGATTTGCGGCAAAATCGCCCCTACAGCAGGATTTTGCACGGCCGTTCCGACTGCCCGGACGGCGGATATGACGAAAAACAGCCATAAGGCATCATATCCCGTCAAAAAAAGAACGGCCAACAACAAAGTGACCATGGCGATCATGGCGTCCGCCAGAATGATAAGCAGTTTCCGGCTGTACCGGTCGGCCCATACCCCGGCGAATGGGGAAAGGAAAAAGGTCGGGAGAAAGCCGCAAATGATGTAGAGGGTCATCATAAACCCGGATTTGGTATGCAGGCTGATATACCACATGATCGCATATTGGACCAAAGCCGAACCGAAGAGGGATATCGTTTGGCTCCCCAGAAAAAGGATCAGGTTCCGTTTCCAATGATTCATTTCTTGCCCACTCTCCTTTGACTTAACGCGCACTTTCCCTGACGTATCGGTTGCGCTGGGAGAACAGAATTTTAGCATAATTTTTAAGAAAAGGAATCCCATTTTTTTAGCCGTTTCTATATACATTCCCGGCCGGATATGATATACTTCCTTACAAATTGATCATCATGCGATTGCCATAACTACTAGGGGTGCCCTTGGTGAGGGCTGAGAGAAAAACGGAAAGTTTTTCAACCCTTCGGACCTGACCCGGGTAATGCCGGCGTGGGAAAGTAGTTATTCTTTTCCGCTATTCGTTCGCAAACCAGGTCCCCAGGGATGCTGGTTTTTTTATTTTATTTGAAAAAGGATGGCTGAACCGGTATTTCTTTCGCAACGCGATCCGGCCGTTCTTTTTATCCTGGAGGAGGGGGAAAACGATGGATGCCCGTACCGTATGTGCGTTGCTCAACAGGATTCGAAAACAAAAACCGTTGATTCACAATATTACCAACATCGTCGTGGCGAATTTTTCCGCCAATGGCTTGCTGGCCCTTGGAGCCTCTCCCTTTATGGCTTCTTCCGAAAACGAGGCCGCGGAGGCCGCAAAAATGGCGGATGCCCTTGTCTTGAATATGGGAACGGTCGATGAAGCGATTTTGAAGGCGATGGTCAAAGCGGGGCGATCCGCCAATGCCCATGGAACCCCCGTCATCTTTGATCCGGTCGGCGCAGGGGCAACCCCTTACCGAAAGTTTGTCGCTGAAAGCCTTCTGGAAGAGCTGAAAATGACGATGATACGGGGCAATGCAGCGGAGATTTCCCAGCTGATCGGGGAACAGGGGGAGGTAAAGGGGGTCGATGCCGGAGATTTAAAAGGAAATCCGGCCGAATGGGCAAAAAGGGCGGCGAAACAATGGCAAACCGTGGTCATTGCGACCGGCAAAGATGATGTCATATCGGACGGTTCCAAAACCTTTCTCGTTCATAACGGACATCCCATCCTGACGCAAGTCACTGGAACGGGCTGCCTGCTATCCGCCGTTGCCGGCGCTTTTGCCGCCGTCGAAAAGGACCCGGTTAAAGCGGCCGTATCGGCGGTAACTTTTTACGGCGTTGCAGCGGAGATCGCAGCGGAAAAGAGCGGGAAACAGGGACCGGGCAGCTTCCAAATGGAATTTATCAATCAATTGGCCCTTGTTTCGGAAGCGGAAATTCTCCGACACGGTTCCTTTGAACAAATCGAATGACTTCGGGCAGGGGCAGTGCGGAAGGCAATTTCGGTCGCCGACGCCGCTTACTGATGGGATAAAGGCCTTCCTTGGTATGAATCGGACACCAGGGGGAGACCGTCGGCGTATCCAATCCGGGGATGGGCAGGCAAGGGGGAATAGGGCGAAATGAATGATCATTTTTCGACCGATGCGGGCAACCCCAGTTCTGCAAAAGGAGGAATGACCGATGAAAAACGTTTCGAAAGCGTTGACCATCGCGGGTTCGGACAGCGGCGGCGGAGCTGGGATACAAGCGGACTTGAAAACGTTTCAGGAATTAAATGTATACGGCATGTCCGTGTTAACCGCGGTAACCGCTCAAAATACATTGGGCGTCCAAGCCGTATATCCGATGACGCCGGAAGCCGTCCGCCGACAAATCGATTCCATTGCCCAAGACATGGGGACCGACGCTTTGAAGACCGGCATGCTTTTCTCCGCTGAGATTATTGCTGCCGTGGCGGAAAAAATTCGCCAATACCAATGGGAAAAAGTGGTCGTGGATCCCGTCATGGTCGCCAAAGGCGGGGAGACATTGTTGGAACGGGAAGCCGTGGACAGCTTAAAAAACGATTTATTGCCGTTGGCCTGCCTCGTTACGCCGAATATTCCGGAGGCCGAAGTATTGACGGAAATGTCCATTCAAACGATGGATGACAAAAAAGCCGCCTGCCAAAAACTGCACCGTCTCGGGCCCAAATGGGTGCTGATCAAAGGGGGGCATGATCGGGGGGACGATCAGGCCACCGATATCCTGTTCGATGGAAAGGAATTTTTCACATTCCAAAGAAAAAGGATTCCAACAAAAAATACCCACGGCACCGGATGCACCTTTTCCGCGGCCATTACGGCTGAGCTGGCAAAGGGAGCGGAGGTGCCGGATGCGGTGTCCGCGGCGAAAAAATTTATAGCAGCCGCCATTGAAAACGGCATCAAAATCGGCAAGGGGCATGGCCCGACGAATCATTGGGCGCATAGACTAAAAGGGGATGAGTCCAATTGAAGAGAATGAATGAAAAAGCATTGCGGGAAGCCTTGAAACTCTATTTTGTGATGGGGAGCGCGAATTGCCGGGAAGAACCGGCCGAAGTTTTGAAGAAGGCGATAGCCGGGGGAATTACAATGTTTCAATTTCGGGAAAAAGGAAAAGGCGCTTTGACGGGTGCCGAAAAATTCGCATTGGCGGAAGAGCTTCACGATATTTGCAAAAAGGCGGGCATCCCTTTTATTGTGGATGACGATATTCCGTTGGCCCTTGCGTTAAACGCGGACGGTGTGCACATCGGGCAAGAGGATGAGCCCATCGAGCGGGCGCGGGAAAAAATCGGTGACCGGATATTGGGCGTATCCGTCCATCGTGCGGAAGAAGCCCAAGCGGCCATTGAAAAGGGAGCGGATTATCTTGGGGTCGGACCGATTTTCCCGACGAAGACGAAGGAAGATGCCCGATCGGCCATAGGTACGGGCCTCATCAGAAAATTGCGTTCGGAAGGATACACCATTCCGATGGTGGGCATCGGCGGCATTCAACCGGAAAATGCCGCTTCCGTTATGGAGGCCGGCGCGGACGGTGTCGCCGTCATCAGCGCCATCAGTGCGGCCGAAAATGTGGTCCGGGCGGCGAAAACATTAAAAGAATGCGTGTTTTATTGAAGAGCAAAAGGTAAAAAGCCGCATCGGCCGGCGGAATGATGGGGAAAAGCCGTTATGTCATCCTGAAGCTTTCCCGCCGAGCCGGATGAAACAAGCGGGAGGTTGTTCATGTCAATATCCCGAGACCGGGTCCGGGATTTTTTTATTCCGCCCGTGTTCACATGGGAAGATATGTCGATGGGGCCGCCGGAGACATCATCTGCCCGATGAAATCGGCGGGGGATCCGGCGTCAAACGGGCGGAAAAGCTTCCTGGGGATATGAATGAGATGTTTGCGGAACTCCGAAGCAGGGGGCAGCTTGGCTGGCTGTAAAGCTGTCCGCGCGGTTCCATCCGGATGCCAGGACGCCCGTCGGGGTGCGGCGGGCGAGATCGTTTACGGGTGAAAGGATAATGGGGGATCTTTTTCAATGATTGCCGCCGGTATTGAAACCTTACGGGAATCGGTACTGGCGGGAAATATCCGTCGCTTGATGCTTGCGGCATGACTGCGCCTGAGACGGGTCCAAAAACCGCATCCGAAAATCTTGATACAAACTTGTACAAAAAAGGGTTGCAAAGGAAAAGGGATCGATGTATAATAGTCCTCGGTTGAAATTTTAAGAGAGCGCGGGGCATTAGCTCAGTTGGGAGAGCGCTACGCTGGCAGCGTAGAGGTCACCGGTTCGAGCCCGGTATGCTCCATCAAGAAACCCTAGAGCCATGAAGGTTCTAGGGTTTTTTGCTGAATTTAGGCAAAAGCGAAAATAGCTATCGTTATATTAAGTGCGGGAGATCAGTTTTTTGCAGCATGTCATCAGTATCGAAGGCCGTTGGCGAATAGTTGGAGATTTTCAAATTTCCGTCTTTTTTTTCAATCATGCAGATACAGATAAAATTCCGACAACGGAAAATACTCTTCTTCGAAGTAGACAGTATCATCAATTTTTATGATAAAATCTCCCTCAACATATAGAGCGTTGAGCACCTCACTCCCTCCGTTATTGTTAAAAATTTACAAATGTTCCTATAGTATGTCAAATAGAAAAGCTGCCGCCCTCCGATTTCCCGATTCCTTCCCTTCTTCCGATGCTTTCGATTATAATAGTCGGTGAGTCGGACTTACAGGTAGGGTAACGTACAGCCAAGGAAAGGAGCGGCAATCATGGACAGGCTCAAACAATTGTTGCGCCGGATCGATCAAAAAGGGTACAAGGCGTATAAAACGATCGAAGGCCGTTATTCGTTTCCGAAGTATACCTTGTCCATCGACCATGTCCAAGGGGATCCCTTCGCCGAGCCGTCGAAAGTCCGGGTGATCGTGCCGCGGGAGAAAACGGCCCTGGCGGAGGAATGGACGAATACCAAAATCCGCAAAATCCGCTGCGAAGATCTGCTTGCCCGCCGGGTTCATGCGGAACTGCGCCAAGGGGTGAGCAGGGTGCGGGGGTCCGGGAAGAGCGGGATCGTCTCCATCGATGCCCCGAATCAAAAGGTCCTCGAACGGACGGCGGTGCAGATCGGTTCCGATTCGGTCACCGTTTGCCTGTCGGTCGGGCTTCCCGCCAGCGGCAGACGGATCTTGGGCCGGGAAGCGGAAACCATTTTTTTTGAGCAGATTCCCAAGGTCATCGACCGGGCGGTGTACGGACTGAGAGAAGAAGAAATCCGTTCCGCCGTGCGGCTGGCCGATCAACAGCAGGCGATCCGCCAATATTTAAAGGAAAATGGACTGGTCGCCTTCGTCGCCAACGGCTCGATCCTTCCCCGGGAAAGCGGGGTAAGCGACAAGCCGTTGAAAAAGGGGGCCGTCCCCTTCCAAAGCCCGCCGGAACTCGAGATCGCCATTCCCGTTCCCGGCAGGGAAGAACCTTTGAAAGGAATGGGAATCCGAAAAGGCATTACCTTGATCGTCGGCGGCGGTTATCACGGCAAGTCGACGCTGTTAAAAGCCCTCGAACACGGGGTGTATGATCATGTGGCCGGCGACGGGAGGGAATACGTCATTACCGACAGCGGGGCCGTCAAGATCCGCGCGGAAGACGGCCGCAGCGTGGCCAATGTGGATATTTCCCCGCTGATCGGCACCCTCCCCCATGGGAAAGAGACCGTGCATTTTTCGACGGAAAACGCCAGCGGCAGCACGTCCCAGGCGGCCAATATGATCGAAATGGTCGAAGCGGGGGCGACCGTATTTTTGATCGATGAAGACACGAGCGCGACGAATCTCCTGATCCGCGACGGGCGCATGCAGGAGCTGGTCGCGAAACGGTCAGAACCCATTACCCCCTTCATCGACAAGGCCCGTCAGCTGTTTGACGATTACGGGATTTCTTCGATCCTTGTCGTTGGCGGATTGGGGGATTATTTCGAGATTGCCGATTGCGTCATCAAGCTGGAAGAATATGTCCCCGCGGACGTGACGGCGGAAGCCAAAAAGATCGCCGCCGCCATGCCGTCGGGAAGAAAGGCGGAAGGAGGAGCTTCCTTCGGTTCCATCCGCGAGCGGATCCCCCTGCCGGAAAGTTTGAACAGCATGAAGGGGAAAAAACCGAAGGTTACGGCGCGGGGACGGTATGTCATCCAATACGGGCAGACGGATCTCTTGCTCCAGGCGCTGGAACAATTGGTCGATGACAGCCAGACGAGGGCGATTGCCGCCGCCCTGTACTACATGGAACGGAACGGCTGGCTGTCGAAAGGGAAGACGATCCGTGAGCTGCTCGATGCCATGGAGGAACAATGGGACCGCGCGGGACTGGGTTCCATCTCCACCCGCAAAGGACATCCGGGAGAACTGGCCCGCCCCCGCAGGCTGGAACTCGCGGCGGCTTTGAACCGGCTGCGCACCCTCCGGTGCGGGTAAAGAGCGGGGTCTTAAACGACCCGGGTGATGAATCCGGGATTCCTGCTCAAAAATGCCAGGTATTGAATGAAGGCCTTGCCCGATCCGTACAATGAATTCTTTTGAAGCTTGCCAAGACTTGTCACAGCGATAGGTTCCGTCGGCGGCGACGGGAACGTCCCTTTGCAATGGCGGAACTTCCCTTACCTTCGATTTTGCACAATTTGGAAGGCGCTTTTTGGGAAGTCTTTGGTTCCTGCCTGCTTTGCGGCTGCCTCAAGGCCATATTATGGGCCTGGGGCAGTTTTTCTTTGCTTTTTTTCGGATTCTTATTTCGAAAGCAGATCATTGGCCGGATCCGGCCTAGCGCCGGAACGGGGATCGCCGCGGCTTGCCGCCGGCCGGCTTCTGACGGATACCATTCCTTCGGTCACTGGGACACTGCCGAGGCTTTTTTTTCATGCCCGGTTCGCGGCTCGCTTTTGCTTCATGGCAAAAGTGCCTTTTTTTGGATGCGGAGAAAGGAGATTTTAAAAAAATACCCTGCAGACAACGCAGGGTATTTTCACGGTTTGAAAGGACTGCCGGGTGAATTGATTGTTCGGCTTTGCGTTTTTCCATCCCGCCGGCGCGTTAAAAAATCCCCGGCCCGAACAGGCCCCGGCCTCCGAATCCAGAGTAACCACCGAATCCCGGGTATCCTCCGTATCTCGGCCTGGCAAATCCATGGTGGACAACGACATTTTTCGTAAAGGGACGGACGATGTTTCTCGGAACGTCGACAACATTGATCCGGTTAACCCTTACAACCGGATGGATGACCGGGACGGGACGGCGGACAAAACGGTCATTCACCACATATTTAGGCGGACAAACGATCGGATGCACACATCTCGACAAAGGAAACTCACCTCCTTAAATAGTAAATGTTTGCTCGCCATTTTTTGAAACGGACAAATAACACAATTGTAAAAACAAGGGGATATTTTCGATGAATTTTTTTCGAAAAGGAGGGTCGGCGGAGCATCCGTCGGATCCTTCCGCCGTCGGTAGCAGGTCCCGGAACGGGATTTCAGCGGGGAAAAGATGAAGGGGCGTCCGGAAACCGAATCCTGGATTTTGCGCCGTTTATTGATTTTGCGGGAAATGGCCGGGCGGTCCGGCCGATCGGAGGGCACGCCGGTTTTTCGGCCGATTGTCCGCAGGTTGGCATGCCCGCCGGTTTTTCCATGCGCTACGGACCTGCCGGCGCCGGACCGTCGGTCTTTCAAGCCAAATGCCAATAGGTTTTCCTTCCGTTGTTCAAAACGAGGGCCTTGCGGGGGACCTGGGCAGACAGCAGGAACGCATTCAACAGATCCACAGAAGATCCTAAAGCGTTCAGGAAAATGAAAAATTCGAAGGCGGGAGACAGCCGTACGAATCCGCCCAGGATGGAGGGCAGGATGACCGACAAAAGGACGAAGGGCGCAAGGGAGATCCATACCGCCCGCCGCTTCGTGAGGATTTCCTCCGTGTAAACATAGCCGCCGAACCACGCCAAGCCGAGGTACGTTTTATCCGAGCGGATGAAATCCGGAATGAATGCCAGATGAAGCAATTCGTGGATAAGAAGAAAAACGGGCAGAAAAAGCAATATCGGAAAATTGATGGTCACTTCCAAGGTCCCCTTGTCCAAGCCTTTGATCTGCCATATCGAAAAAAGAATTTCCTTCAGGAGACCGAAGCATGTTTTCCCCGAATGGAAAGCCATCAACCCCAGGGAAATGGCGCCGCTTGCGATCAAAAAGGGCAGGGAAAGAAGGAATCCCGTCCACGCGCCTTTCGGCTCTTTCAAGGGTACCCAGCCGCCGGCCGCCAACTGCCGGTCTTTTTCTTCATTCCCTTTCGGGATTTTAAAGGAAATTTTCAAGAACGATCACATCCCGATCCATTTTTCCATTGTCTTGTGACCCATTATAATACATCCTGCGGCATCGGAGAATGCGAACCGCAAGAATCTTCGCTCCGGTGCGTGCGCGGCGCTTCGGACGGGGGGAGAGGAGTGGCGTTCGTGCAGGACGACTGAAAGAATTCGCCCCCCGATCCTCTCCCGTTCCCATCATCTGGTCCCCACGGGAAAAACCGGCCGTTTGCCGGCGGCACGGAAAAGAAAACAGGAAATCGGGGGAGGTTCGCCCGGAAGGCCGGCAGTCCAGGCGGAGGTCCTATCGGGAGAGGCCGTCGGCAGCGGAAGTTTTGTCCGGAATAGCCGCAGGCGAAGGCCCGGGATCCTCTACCGCCGTCTGGCGGAGGAAGAGGGGCTTTCCCCTTGACATCATTTTGACACATAATCATGGTATAATGATCGGGAGAGTTGAAGCGAAGCGCGTGTTGGGCTGGTGATCCGATGAAGACGATTCTGATCGTGGAAGACGAGTATCCGATCAGCCAAGTGCTGTCGGCTTATCTGAAGCGGGCGAATTTCCGGACCGTGCAGGTTTTTAGCGGCGGCGAAGCCCTGGAAAAATTTGAGGAGATCAAGCCCGATCTGGTGATTTTGGACGTGATGCTTCCGGGCAAAAGCGGCTGGGATATCTTAAAGGAAATCCGCAGGAAAAGCGATTGCCCGGTCATTATGCTCACTGCCCTCGGCGATGTGAATTACCGGTTGACCGGATTCAATGAAGGCGCGGACGATTACATCCCCAAACCTTTCCACGGCGAGGAGGTCGTCGCCAGGGTGAAGGCGGTGCTGCGCAGGAGCGAAAACGCCTCAAGCGGTCCGGTAAGCCGGTTCGGCCGGCTGGAGATCGACCATCAAGCCCACCGGGTCACCCTGAACGGAAAGGAAATCGCCCTCACCCCGAGAGACTTGTCGGTTTTGCTGTTTCTGGCCGAACATCCGAATCGGACGTTCACCCGGGAAGAATTGATCGAACAGATCTGGGGCTGGGAATATGATGGGAGCGACCGGGCCGTGGATCTTTCGATCAAACGGATCAGGAAGGCGCTGAAAGACTGGCCGAAAGAAGAAGGGGAAATTAAAACTTTACGCGGATTGGGGTATCAATTCAGTGTTTACCAGAAATAAAAGCAAACGGATCCCGTTGCAGCGGTATTGGACGACCCGCTATTTGCTCACCCTCATCGTCGGTTTGATCGCCATTGCCCTCGTATCCGCCCTTTGGATCCGGCATACGACGCTCCAGCACCGGCTCAAGATGATGGAGCTCATGGCGGAGGAAATCGCCAACCGGATCGTCCTGTTCAACGACGGTTCCCTCGGCTTGCAGGGGGAAATCGGGGGTATCATGAGAGGACCGGGAATGGCCTTGGAAGGGGATCCGTCTTTTTACATTGCCGATGCCCGGGGAACGATTTTGTACAGCAACCGTCCGTTGGGCCCGGCGGAAAGGCGGCTCCATCCCCTGATTTTAAAAAGCGATGAGGAAGTGCAGAAACTGGAGCTGGGGTCATCGGGCAGTTTTTATGTCGTAAAGAAGAAGGCGGAAGTCGATTCCTACGTATTGGGATGGGTGGTGTTCGCCGCCCCGGAGGAAAATTTGGTGAAGGTCAATCAGGAATACGGACAGCTGCTCATCATGATCACCGGTCTTTTGCTCCTCGGCTGGGCGGCCATCTACTTCCTGTCCAAAAGATTGGCAACGCCGATCAAAGAAGTGGCGAAGGCGGCCCGGCAAGTGCAGGAGGGAAATTATGACATCGAGCTCCGGGACGATGCCCGGGAAGAGGAAATCCACGACCTGATCCATTCCTTCAAGGAAATGTCCAAGCAATTGCAACAGCTGGAAAAGCTTCGCAATGAGCTCTTGGCCGGCGTCACCCATGAATTGAAAACCCCGGTCACTTCCATCAGCGGACTGCTCCAGGCCATCGCAGATGGCGTGGTCACCGGGGACGAGGCGAAGGAATTTTTGCGGATTTCGTTAAAAGAAACCGCCAAAATGAAAAAGATGGTGGAAGATCTGCTCGCCTTCAATTCCTTTGTCGCCAACGCCGTCCCGATCCAGAAGGAAATCCGGTCCCTCAATGAGCTGGTGGAAGAAATCGTCCGCCAATGGGAGTTGGTGCAGGAGGAGGATACGGTCGAAGTCCGCATCTTTCCCTTAAAAGAGGATGTGAGGGTGGACACGGACCCGATCCGCCTGCAGCAAATCTTTACCAATTTGTTGAACAACGCGAAACAGGCGATGGACGACGGCGGGAAAATCGATATTCGGCTGGCGGCGGACGACCGCCGTGTAACGGTCGATGTAAAAGATACGGGAAGCGGCATTCCGGAAGAAGAACAGCCGTTCATTTTTGAAAAATTCTTCCGGGGCGAAAGCAAAAAATACAAAGTGGGCGGACTCGGCCTCGGTTTGCCCTTCAGCAGATTGATCGCCCAAGCCCTCGGCGGGGATTTGGAATTGGTGGAAAGTTCAAAGGAAGGGACAACTTTCCGGATCACGCTGCCGAAGGTTTAGCAATGCGGTTTCCCTCCGGCCGGCAAATGGGGTTTCCCGCCGTGCCGCAGCGTGAATGAAAGCATGGCGGTTTTGCCGCAAGAGGGATGGTCTTTAAAGCCGGTACCGGAACGTCCTTTGACGTTTTTTCCGGAAGGCAAAGCTGTGGCCGATTGGCGGGCTTTTGAAGATGTTTTTGCCGGACGGGTAGCCGTTAAAGGCGGTCCGGAAGGGAAGGCGGTTGGCGCCGTTGGTGCCGAGAAGATTAAAGCTGGTGCGAAGCTGTTATGGAAGGCTGCCGGCACCTGAATCTAGAAAGGGGGATTTTCCGATGGGATTCGGAAAATCCTCTCTTTTTTTCGCTGCCGCACGGCGAAAAGGCCGGTGGAGCGGCTTTTTCCGCCGGTTCAAGAACCGCGGAATTCGAGCCTTGAGGCCGGATTTTGCCGCCGGAACGGGCGGCTGTTTTTTTTCGAAAAAATGGATTTTGACATATTCCTGACATATTCGTCGTTTACAGTAAAGCTGTGAACAAAAAGATGGCATGCGGATTCATCCGAACCCAAAAGCGAGGAGGGTGAAAAATATGGCAGATCAAAACTTCGAAAACGAAAGAAAGGAAACCGGTAAAGATCGTCTCGGCCCAAAAAGCCCCGGGGAACAAGCGGAAGTTCCGGTGGTGGAGGCAAAAGAAACGCCCGAATTGAGCCGGGATCATGCAAATCCCGGCTCCGCGGCAGGAACGGCGGAAAGGAACGGGACCGGTTCGCCGCAGGAGCCGGAAGGAAAGAGGGAAATCGGTTCACCGGCGGGACGGGAAGGGAGCGACGGCGGTTTTGCGGATGAAAAGGCCGCCGCGGAAGGAACCCTTTCGCCGGAAGACCCGGAAACAGGAACAGGGACCGGCGCGTCTGAAGAAACTGATACCGGAGACGGAAAAGCTGCGTCGGATGATGCGGAGGGAGGAAACGGGGAGCCGTCCGGCCGGGAGGTGCCGGATGCGACGGCGGTTCCGGAAAATCCGGCGGAACCGGCAGGAAATTCTGCGGAAAAGGGCCTGCCTCCGGGAGAAAAAAAGGAGGAAGAGGGGAATCCCGCAACCGGCGGGCCATCCGTTTCAAAGGATTCGGCGGTCGAAGGAACGGGGGAAACCGCCCGGCCGAAGAAGAGGAAGGGAATCTGGAAGGGACTGCTTCAGTCATTGGCCGCCGCCATTGCCGGTTCGGCCATCACCTTGGCCGCGGCGGCCCAAATGGACTTTTTCCACCCGGATTCCTCGGCGAAGGATTCATCCGAAGCCTCGCAAAAGGCGAGCGTTTCGACGAGCGGCGGCAATTCTTCGCTGAGCGTCGATCAACTTTCCACGACGGGCAGCACGGTGGCCGATATCGTGGAAAAAACTTCGAAGGCCATCGTCGGCGTCGTCAATCTCTCCAAACAAAATCAACGTTTTCCGGGGGAAACGCTGGAAAGGGAAAATGGGAGCGGCTCCGGTTTCATTTATAAAGCGGCGAAGGGAGAAGCCTACATCGTGACAAACCATCACGTCATTGACAACGCCGACAAAATTGAGGTTTCCCTGTATAACGGAAAAGTGTTGACCGCGGAATTGGTCGGGAGCGATGAATTGACCGATCTCGCCGTATTGAAAATAAAAGGAAACTTCGACATCACGCCCCTCTCCTTCGGCGATTCGGATCAATTGCGGGTGGGCGACCCGGTATTGGCCATCGGCAACCCCCTCGGGCTGGAACTGTCGCGAACGGTCACCCAGGGCATCGTCAGCGGCGTCAACCGGTCGATCACCGTGGGCACGTCTTTGGGAAGCTGGGACGTGGATGTCATTCAAACGGATGCGGCCATCAATCCGGGAAACAGCGGCGGTCCGTTGATCAACCTGTCCGGAAAAGTGGTCGGGATCACCAGTCTGAAGATTTCCCAAAACGGTGTCGAGGGGCTTGGTTTCGCCATCCCGAGCAATCAGGTCGTCAAAATCGTCAATGAACTGATGGAAAAGGGACAGGTCGTAAGACCGTACCTGGGGGTCGGACTGGCCGGCATTAACGAAATTCCCCCCTACTATCAGGAAAGTCTGGCCGGCGACGTTTCGGAAGGGGCCGTCGTCCTGTCCGTCGACGAAACGTCACCCGCGGCCAAAGCGGGAATCCAAGTGAAGGATATTATCGTTTCCATCGACGGGAAAAAAGTGAAGGATGCGGATGAATTGCGGAAATATTTATACAACGAAACGTCCCCGGGCGACACGGTTACGATCAAGTTTTACCGCGACGGAAAATTGCGTTCGGTGAAAGTCAAGTTGGCGAGCACCGAGGAAAGGTCGAACGAATGATGGAAGGCCGGTTGGCGGATCGGAAGGCATGGCGTCGCTCCCCATCCGATTGCCCGGAGGACCGCTGAAAATGGCTGCCGCCGGGTTTTTCACCGAGTGGCGGAGATGGGTCGCGAGGGGGATAACAAGGACCGGGGTGTCCGTTTTGGCAGACGGAAAAAAGCGTTCGGTCCGGTTTGACGGCCATTTTCCGCACCGATGGGGAAAAGGAAAAGAAGAAAACCGTTGTCCGCATTCCCGAGAAAATTTTTCGCTTCGGGCGATTCCTTCCCGAACCGGAAGAGATTCGTTACGAAGGATCCGTCTCCCGGACCGGGAGGCCCCCTCCCGGCGGATCCGCCTGCCGCCGCTATTTACGGTAGGAAAATCTTCAACCATTCCGAACCGGAAAAGATTACGGGTACAGAGGAACGGAACCCGGCGGTTTTGAAGCCGATTCCGAAAAACACTTCGCGGCAATGCTGATTTCTTAAACTTAAAGGAACCAGGATCCGCCTCTTATTTGTTTGCAAAAAACACCTCACGGCATTGCTGATTTGTTTAACGCCGGGGAGCGGCTCTCCCTCTTATTTGTTTTCGGAAAACACCCCGCGGCATACCTGATTTCTTCAACATAGGGGATCGGCTCCCCGCTTGTTGCTTTGCGAAAAAACACCTCGCGGCTGTTCCTTCATTCGGGCGAAGCGGAAAACAGGGTCGCATGTCTGGCGCGGCTGTGGAAATTCCTCGGCCGGGCGCTTAAGGTTTTTGTGAAACGGGCGGCCGGAGAAGGCTGCGGCGATCGGGAAGGGGAGGTATTCCCTTCCCGTCATCGGACGTATGCGGATGGGACAGGAAAAGGGCAGAAAATTGGCAGGCGGAAAAGCCCTGTTTCCGGTCCTTTCATCTCCGGCCGTTTTTTGTCTTATCTTTTTAGCCTAACGCCGTGGCTTTCCCGTCAAGGGATGGCGGGGGAAACGGAAAAGGTTTGGCGAAAAAACATCCCCTTCCCCGAAAGGAATACTATTACATGTATAGAAAGATTTTTTTAAAGGGGAGTGGTTCGTATGGTCAAAGTTTTTCTGGATCCCGGCCACGGCGGAAACGATCCCGGCTCTTCCGGGAACGGCCTGAAGGAGAAAGAGGTTACTTTCAAGATCGCCCAAAAGATCGAGCAGATCCTGAAAAACGAATATGAGGGCGTTTCCATCAAGTGGAGCCGAAAGAAAGATGAAACCGTATCTTTAAAGGAGAGAACCGATCTGGCCAATCAATGGGGCGCCGATCTGTATTTGGCGGTTCACGTGAACGCCGGGGGAGGCACCGGGTTCGAAAGCTATGTCTACTTGCAGGTTCCGGTGAGGACAAAATCGGTGCAGGAGGACATTCACCGGGAAGTTTTGAAGCGGTCCGGTTTCCGGGACCGGGGGATGAAACAGGCGGATTTTCACGTGCTCAGGGAATCGAAAATGGATGCGGTGCTGACGGAGAACGGCTTCATCGACAATCCGGATGACGCGGCGAAATTGAAAGATCCCGCCTTTCTTGAAAAAATTGCCCGGGGCCATGCGGAAGGGATCGCCAAGCATTATCGGCTGGCAAGGAAAGCAGAGGGCAAGGAAGACGGTAAGCGGCAGGAGGATCCGGGAAAATCGGAGAAAAAAAGTTTGTACAAAGTCCAAATCGGGGCCTTCGCAGATTTGGAGAACGCCAAACGGCTGGCGGAGCGGGCAAAGCAGGCGGGTTTTGACGTGGCCATCATAAAGGAATAAAAAGCGGACGCGGCCGGTTTTTACGAATTCAAACCGAAGGCGTGAACGCCACGGTTTTTTCCGGCGGAAAAAGGGGGACGGGAAGGAAGATGCCTGCCTCCTTTTTCCGGGGCTTTCCGGGAAGATCCGTCCGGCGTCTTCCGTCAAGTTTTTCTATGGAAATCCGGGGAAATCTCCGGTGTTCCTTCTTCAAACCAGCAAGATCCTGCGTGTCCGTCGGCGCAAACGCGGCCAGCGAGGGGAAGATAAGGAATGATTGTTCGGCTTGCCGGCAAGTTCGGCAAGCTTTTTTCTTCGGGATCAGGCCCCGGCGGCGAAAAAGCGTTATCGCTCCCGGAGGGGGGCGTTTCCTGCCGGATGCCGTTTCCGGCGGGGCGCGCTGCAAAACCATCTTGGCGGAAAATCGGTATGCTTTCTCAGAAAGATTCCAACAGAAAGGAAAATGTTTCCGCCTGTCATTCAAGGCAACAGAGGGTCCGGGGCGCAAAGACCGGACGGGAGAAATCATGCCGAGGGTTACTGCATGCTTTCAATTTCCACCAATTCCACCCCGGGCATTGCGGAAAACATATGGTAAACTTCCGTTATTTTCAATTCGCGGCTGATGCCGATTTTTAAAGAGATGAGATGTTTTCCTTCCTTCAAATCGCGGATCCGGATCCGCTGGATGGAAAACCGGTTCTTTTTCAAGGAATCGATGATCTGTTCCAAAAAGCGGTTCTCGGAGACGGTGATTTCCAAGGAAATATCTTTTTCCCGCAAAGCCTTCGGACCGATCCGGGTCATCAATTCCGGCAAAAATTCCACGCTGATGATGAATAAAATGACGCCGGCGATCGCTTCAAAATAAAAATTTGCGCCGACGGCAATGCCGATTCCCGCGGCACCCCAAATAATGGCGGCGGTCGTCAAGCCGGAGATTTTATCATTGCCCCTCCGCAAGATGACCCCCGCGCCCAAAAAGCCGATGCCTGATACGATTTGCGCGGCCAAACGCAAAGGATCCATCGAAATATTGACATCCTCCGAACCGGCCGCTTTGTACGCGGATTCGATGGAGACGACGGTCAGCAGGCAGGATACGATGGAGATGATCAAACAGGTTTTCAAGCCGACCGGTTTGTGTTTCATCTCCCTTTCCAGGCCGATGATTAACCCCAAAACGGCGGCGATGACGAGCTTGCCGAGGATTTCCAAATCGAATTCCGTCAATGTTCTCCCTCCCTTGTCCGTTTATTTTTCTTCACATATTTTATATAATTTTATATAATTGACTGAAAATGGCAACCGATATGATTCGGGCGCTTTTTTTCAGAACAGAAAAATCATCCCGACGGGCGGATGATAAAAGAAAATCCGGGGTATGGAACGTGAGGAATTTGGAAATGAAAACGCAGTCGGAAACGCCGGCGGTTAATCCGTATCTGGTTATCGCTTTCGGGGTTTTCTCCGTTTCGACGTCGGCCGTCCTGGTCAAGTTGGCCGAGGCCCCTGCCGGAGTCATCGCCTTTTATCGCCTGTTTTTTTCCGTTTTGCTCATGCTGCCTGTAGTATTAACAAGAAATCTCAAGGACATTGGCGGGTTTTCGCTGAAAGATCTTTTCCTTTCCGCCGTATCGGGGATCTTTCTCGCATTTCATTTTATCTTATGGTTCGAGTCATTGAACTATACGTCCGTGGCCAGTTCCACGGTGCTGGTTACGCTTCAGCCGCTGTTTTCCTTTGCCGGGACCTATTTGCTGTATAAAGAAAGGATTACCTTCCGGACGATTGTCAGCGGAATGGTCGCCATCTTTGGGAGCATCCTGATCAGCTGGGGAGATTTTAACATCAGCAGGGAGGCGCTTTTCGGGGACGTTCTGGCCTTGATCGCCTGCGCCCTGATCACGGGGTATTTGCTGTTCGGGCAATCGGTCCGGAAAAGGGTATCCCTTTTTCCTTATACCTTCGTGGTTTATTCCATCAGCTCCGTCACCCTTTGGATTTATGTGTGGGTGAACGGCCAATCTTTTTACCCGTACAGGCCTCAGGACTGGATCTATTTTCTCTTGCTCGCCGTTTTTCCCACCCTTTTGGGACACACCTTATTTAATTGGTCCTTAAAGTGGGTGAGCACCAATGTGATTTCCATGGCGATTTTATTTGAACCGGTGGGCGCGGCCCTTTTGGCGTTTTTTATATTGGGGGAAACCTTGAAATGGACCCAGATCATCGGGGGACTGATTGTCCTTTCGGGATTATTTCTTTTTTCCAAAAAATAAAGGACAGCTGGCGAATTTCTTTTCCAAACATAAATCTCCCGTAACGGCCGGCCGCGGACCGATGAGCCCGGTACCGCGCCGTTCTGCCCGCGCAGAGAGGGAGGGCGGGCGATTTTTTTGCGGACGGCTAGTACATAGCCCGCAGAAGATTAGGAAAAAATTATATTGAAAACATTTTGATCCGATGATATAGTATACATGCGGACGAGGACGGCAAGCGCCTTGTCCGGGCAGGAAATAGTGAAATAGAGATTGACATCGCGACAAAATGTAATTATAATAATATATGTCGCTAACGATAAAGCTATCCTGTCCATAACTTGGAGGAAAGATCTTTTGACAATCCTCCGGGGTTGTGTTACGATTTGAAAGTCGCGTTTCGATTGAACCTTGAAAACTGAACAAGACAAAGCGCCTTTGAGT
>JAAROH010007784.1_pt1 | contig 34382 bp, 37 predicted proteins | sample 7248631 | NCBI WGS metagenome assembly JAAROH01 (sample SAMN09772309, study PRJNA484901) | compost metagenome | isolation source: Vermicomposting unit | place: India | reverse complement strand
AGACCACTTCTCGTCGTCGTTTGGAGGCGGGAAACCTTCTTTTTTGGCGACGAGATCCCTTCTCGTCGTTAATTTTTGGCAAGGCGCTACCGATTCTGTAATTGAAAACCTCTTTTTAAACCCACTGTTTACAACCAAGATTTATGGGGGTATGATAGTATAGTACTTTCGTATCGATGAAAAAAGGAGTTGAATTTTTATGAGTAGTCAAATAAGCGACGACCCCAGACCCGGACAGATTAACGGGAAAGTCATGAATTGCCCGGTCCAACCATGGTTGAATACTGATAAAAATTCAACTATACTTGGGGGCATTTTTTGACTTTCTCGAAAATGAGGAGGTAAGAAAATGTTAAAAATTTATTTATCCGATGAACTTGGCGTTCTGGAGGAAAAAAATGAAATTACCCGAGGATGTTGGGTCAATTTAATTTCACCTACAGAAGATGAAATTATTAAACTATCAAACGAATTAGATTTACCAATTGAATTTTTAAAGGATCCATTGGATGAAGAGGAACGTTCCCGGATTGAAAAGGATGAAGGAAACATCTTGATTATTGTCAATATTCCCCTCGCTTCCATGGATGAGCATAATAATATGATTTATGACACCATTCCATTGGGCATTATTTTTACAAAAGGTTGCTTCATCACTGTTTGTTTAAAAGACAATCCGATTTTACAAAGTTTCACAAAAAATAAACTTAAAAACTTCTTTACTTACAAAAAAACAAGATTTTCCTTACAAATCCTGTATTTCATGGCAACCTCCTACCTGAAGTATTTAAAACAAATCAGCAAACTATCAGACACAATTGAAAAACAACTGCATGAATCGATGAAAAATAAAGAACTCTTTTCGTTATTAAACTTAGAAAAAAGCTTAGTGTATTTTACAACTTCCTTGAAATCAAACAATTATGTAATGCAAAAAATACTCAGAGGCAATTATTTAAAAATGTATGAAGATGATCAAGAACTGTTGGAAGATGTCATTATTGAACATCAACAGGCGATCGAAATGGCCGATACGTATACGAATATTTTAAGCAGTATGATGGACGCATTTGCCTCAGTCATATCAAATAATGTGAATAATGTCATGAAATTATTGACATCCATAACGATTATCATGGCAATTCCGACAATGGTTGCAAGTTTTTATGGGATGAACGTTGCAATTCCCTTCCAAAATTACCAACATTCATTCCTATTTGCGATCATCTTGTCTTTTGTTTTATCTTCAGTGACAGCAGTTATTTTTTGGAAAAAGAAGTTTTTTTGACAAAAGAAGAACCGGGCATTGTTCCCGGTTTTTTCTGTTTGTGATTAATGCGTGTGGGATTATGTGCAAAAAATCAATCCAAGCAGTCCAATGCTGTTTCCTCTTTGAATATGGGGGTTATATTCGAAAGTCAATCTAAGTGGTGCATTGCTGTTTCTTCTTTAAATTTTGGGGTTATATTAAAAATTCAATCTAGGCAGTACATTGAGTATGGAATTATGTGCAAAACTAATTTCAAGAGCCTTTCTCCCTGAAATCAATCTCGTCCGGTTCGTTGAGATATTTTTCCATTAAAATCCGGCCATTCCCATCAAACTCGACCCCTTCTTTCTTTAACAATGCAACTTGAATAAATCTTGATTCGTCATCTTTAATTGCAATTTCACCTTTTGCATTGACTACACGATGCCATGGGAGATGATGGATATGACTTATTGCGTGTAAAATACGGACAACTTGCCTAGCTGCCCGCGGATTTCCGGCAAGTCTGGCAATTTGACCATATGTCATTATTTTGCCTGCAGGTATTGAGAGAATAATCTTAATTGTTCTTTCGGTAAACTTGTTCATTTTCATACCACCTATAAAATCATCGGCTTCGTAAGTTTTTCCCTAGTAAAAATAATTTTGTTGGAATAAGTCGTTACCCGGTTAGGCACAGCGAAGGAAAACAACGACCCCATCACAAAGTATTGCCAAACCCAGTTATTGCTTTAACCACGAAACCAAGGAAAGTTGATAACAAAAGATACAAACCTATCCAATCATTATGTATTAGAAAATCAAGTTTATTATACAAAAAAAGGCTGCTAACGAATATGGCGTTATGTTATTTTTATTCTTAGTGTCTATAAAATTTTACTTTTCTTATTTGAAACCTAAGGGAGCCGACTCCTATTTCGAAAGTCGGCTACTCACAAAGCTTATGTTATTTGCACTAAGTTAACTTATATTAATTTTCATCATCCGTTTTATCAATTTGTTCTTTTACATTCCGTTTATTTCCCTTGCTATTATCTCCACTAACCGGCGTTTGTCCATGTAATTCTGGTGAATTTTGATTTTTACTTCCTTTATTGTATTTCTTTGTCATGAAACTTCCTCCTTTCATAATCAAAGAAAAGTTTTCCCTATTTTTAAATACTTCATGTGTATAAGTAGAGAAAACTGTGAAAATGCCTGTTTATCTTCAATATCACAGGACATATCCTGGCCGGAGATTTCCTGACCGGAAGCGCAAAATTAAACCAATACTTATCGCACAGATGTTGAAAAATGCTCTGCAAATAATGTTAGCGCTTTTTCTATATTTGCAGGATGACCTAAGTCAATCAAAGTTTCTCCAATTAACTTGATTGCTTCTTCCAACATATCTTTCGTAGTATTACCCATATGGCCAATACGGAATGCTTTTCCGGAAAGGTAAGCCAGTGCGCCTGCTACGACAACCCCTTTACTGGCGAGTTTGGAGCGGAACTCGCTATCTTTTATTCCATCCGGATAAAGGATGCAGCTTAATGTTGCGGCAGCCGCTTTTTCCTCGGCTAATGGCTTCATCCCGTATGCTGTTAAAGCTGCTCGGACTGCTTTTCCATATGCTTTATGACGGGCGTACCGCTTTTCCATACCTTCTTCCAAAACAAGACGGATTCCCTCGGCATAACCATAAATCATATTCACTGGTGGTGTGGCAAAATACTTTGTCGGATCCGCCATAATTGGTAGCCAATTATAGATGTCACAATAATAAGCAGGAACCTTCGCCAGTTTTTCACGTGCGGCTAATGCGCTTTGATTAAAGGCAACAATGGCAAGTCCCGGTGGCACACCAATTGCTTTTTGCGAACCGGTCAAAACAACATCAATTTTGTCATCAGGACCACCGTAGGATTTGCTCATATCCTCCTCCATTGCACCGGTTGCACAAACACCGTCCAATATGACAAGTGCTCCATGCTTTTTGATAATCGGCAGCAGTGTATCCAGATCCGCAGCTACTCCTGTTGAAGTGTCAGCATGGGTAATGGTTACCGCTTTATAATTTGCCCCGGCTAACTTTTTTTCAACAGCTTCCGGGGACACCTGCTTCCCCCATTCACTTTGTAACACATCGATATCAATCCCATACGCTTGCCCTAGTTTGATAAACCGGTCGCCAAAATAACCGTGACTAATGACTAATAATTTTTCCCCGGCCGCCACTGTGTTTACGAGTGCCATTTCCATTGCGAGGGTTCCAGACCCGGCAACAATAAAAACATCCCCATCTGTTTTTAGCATTTCTTTTGTCGATTCAATGGCCCGCTTAAAAATATGTGCAAACCTCGGATCTGTATGCCCCCATGTTTCTTTCGCCATCGCTTCATAGATTGAATCCACCACCGGAGTCGGCCCCGGTACTAATAACATCTCTTTGTTCGGCATCGTTACTTCCCCCATTCCATTTTCTCGCTGATTTCAGTTTAATTCAAAGTCCCAGTTACTAAATATATTCCATATGTACGGCTGAAAACCCTTTTAAATCTGGTATTTTTATAGCTGGTTTTTTCAAAAAATTGTGCGTCATGTTTCTGGTTACCAACAAAAAAATAATCGAAAAGCATTAGAATTTTACCAATTGATAATTTGCTAATTACCCCTTACAGTAAATTTTTTCAAAAAGAAACCCGGCTGAAAAATAGAACCGGGTCAGGTTATTTTTATCAAATGTTATTTAGCACAATTACGATTAACTTTGGTCAGCTGCTATGTTGCCTCTCCTTGAATACAGTTCGATGGCCGATGGAATATTACTTTACATGATTAATTTAGTTCCGCTGCTATCGCCCTGCCAGCCGTTCGCCCCGTGAAAAGACAGCCACCAAGAAAAGTCCCCTCAAGAGCACGATAACCATGGACACCACCGCCGCCAAATCCGGAGACCTCCCCTGCTGCATACAAACCGGGGATGGCTTGACCCGAGGAATCTAAAACCCTTCCAGATAAATCAGTTTGCAGGCCGCCTAATGTTTTTCTGCTTAAAATATGAAGCCGTACAGCAATGAGCGGGCCATTTTTCGGGTCAAGAATTTTGTGTGGTGGAGCTACTCGAATCAATTTGTCGCCAAAATAATTGCGGTGTCCCCGGATTGCCGTTACCTGTAAATCTTTTGTAAATTTATTATCCATTTCCCGATCCCTTGCCTTCATTTGATATTCAATTTCCTTGTAGTTTAATAGATTTTCACCAGTCAAACGGTTCATCCCGGCTACAAGGTCTTGCAAATTATTGGCAATAATAAAATCTTCTCCTTTATCCATGAAAGCTTGGACGGGTTCGGGGGCACCTGGCAAAGCTCTGGCCAGTACTTTCCGGATACTTTTATCTGTAAGATCCGGATTTTGCTCCGAGCCTGACAGTGCGAACTCTTTTTCAATAATTTTTTCCGTCAAAATAAACCACGAATAATCATAGCCGGTTTTTTGAATAGCTTCCAGTGTGCTGAGCGTGTCAAATCCCGGTAAATTAGGGATAGGAAAACGCTTACCTTTTGCGTCAAGCCAAATGGAGGAAGGTCCGGGTAAAATTCGAATTCCGTGGTTGGACCAAATCGGATTCCAGTTTTTTATTCCTTCCGTGTAATGCCACATCCGATCCCTGTTCACAATCCGTCCCCCCGCTTCTTCCGTAATGGCAAGCATTCTTCCGTCTACATGAGCAGGAACGCCGGATAACATATGTTTAGGCGGAGATCCCAGTCGCTCAGGCCAATTTTTACGAACTAAATCATGGTTCCCACCAATTCCTCCACTAGCTACTAATACAACCTGGGCCCGATATTCAAAATAGTCAATAATCTCTCTTTCGGTGTCTTCTCCCCGCTCTGTTGTGCTCGGAATCAGAACAGAACCGGCTACACCTACAACAGCGCCATTTTCTTTTAAAAGATGATCGACCCGATGACGGGGAAAATATTGAACCAAACCGGATTTCATATATTCCCGAACTTTTCTCTCAAAAGGGGCAACCAACGCCGGTCCGGTTCCCCATACAATATGAAAGCGAGGGACGGAATTGCCGTGACCGGTAGCTAAATGTCCACCACGTTCAGCCCACCCGACGACCGGGAAAAAACGCACGCCCATTTTGTGCAGCCAAGACCTTTTTTCTCCAGCGGCAAAATCAACGTAAGCCTCAGCCCATTTTTTCCCCCAATAATCTTGATCATCTTCCCGATCAAATCCGGCAGTACCAAGCCAGTCTTGCCAAGCCAGTTCTCTGGAATCTTTTATCCCCAGCCGCCTTTGCTCCGGAGAATCTACTAAGAATAATCCGCCAAACGACCACCAAGCTTGACCGCCTAAATAATTTTCCGGCTCCTGGTCCAGTAGTAAAACTTTTTTTCCGGCATCCGCCATTTCTACGGTTGCAACTAGACCAGCCAACCCTGCCCCAACGACAATGACATCATATTTCATCAAATCCCCCCTATTTTCTGCAATTTATTTCCCAAATTTCAGACAATTAGACCGATTGACCTTATTATATAAATTTATGATACTATCAGTCAAGTTCATATGAAATCTTGCTGTCAGGAGGAGGGGATTTGCCAAATTCCGTTAGTATTACTTTCTCTCACCTCGAATTGGTGATGAAGGCTGGTTTGTCGTCAAAAAAGAAGGTTACTCACCTCTATATGGTGACGAGAACGGATCTCATCGTCAAAATAGAGTATTTTTCGCCTAAAAACGGTGGCGAGATTGGGGCTCTTCGCCCAAAAATTTGCATTTCCCGCCTCTAATTGGTGACGAGAACAAATCCCGTCGTCAAAAAAAGGGCTCCCTCGCCCAAAATTAGCGACGAGAGAAGGTTCATTTTTTCCTTTCACTCGCATTTTCGCCATCCCTTCTATATACAATAGTATACATATGTTGTGCCAAATAACTAGTTCATAGACATAATTTAGCCTGAAACGGGCATCCTATCTAAAAACCCATTCTACTCATGCAAATTAATAATTAATAAAATTTTTTTCATAAAAGTAATTGATTTGTGAAATATTTTTTCGTATACTTAGGATGTACTGAAAATGCTTTCACGTTTTTCAACAAGAAAGGCGGCTTATTCATGGATGCATATATATTAATCATTACGCTTTTATCGATTGTTATCGTTATTTTAGGGGTTTCATGGTTTAAATGGCATGCATTTATCAGTTTGACTATTGCCAGTTTGTTTTTAGCCATTTTTACCGGAATGTCTTGGGATAAAATTGTTAAAGCATACGAAACCGGGGTTGGTGGCGTTTTAGGCCATTTAGTCGGGATTTTGGCTCTTGGAACCATTCTGGGAAAAATGTTGTCAGAATCAGGAGCCGGATTGCAAATCGCCAATTATTTTGTGAAAATCTTTTGGGAAAAGAAATTGCCATGGGCGATGTTCGCTCCAGGATTTATTATTGGGATACCGGTATTTTTTGAAGTCGGCATTTTAATTTTGCTCCCTTAAGTGATCTCGATTCAACAAGCAACAAAGAAAAATCTATTATTAATCAGTTTGCCGGCCATTGCGGGATTATCCATCGTTCATGGGCTTGTCCCGCCACATCCGGGTGCAGTGGCAGCTATCGGCATTTATGATGCCAATCTTGGAAGAGTTCTGTTATATTCCCTATTCATCGCTATTCCGGCAGGTATCATCGGTGGACCTTTATATGCAAAATTTATTAGTACACGGGTGACCCATCCGGTGAATCCGGCTTAATTCAAGTGGATGAATCACAATCAAAAAAATTACCAGGTGTCGGTATTTCTTTCCTATCCATTTTAATGCCGGTCATTTTAATGGTATTAGGAACATTTGCCCCGTTCATAGAGTTGCCTGAAAACGGTGTGAAATTTCTTGAGTTCATTGGAAGTCCATTAATCGCCTTGTTAATTTCATGCTTTGCCGCTTTCTATTTCCTCGGTTTTCGTCAAGGAATAGGGCGTAATCAAATTAAGAAGTTTGTCGATGAATGTATTTTGCCGGTCGGTTCGATTATATTAATTATTGGTGCCGGCGGTGGATTTAAACAAGTTTTGATTGATAGCGGTGTAGGTGAGACCATTGGAAAGATGGCAGAAAATCTGTCTTTATCACCGCTTGTGTTAGCTTTCCTTATTGCCGGGTTAATCCGGATTGCAACCGGTTCAGCTACCGTGGCATTGACCACCGCAGCCGGAATTGTTTCCCCGATCATCGCTAATATGACAGGTGTTAATTTAGAATTACTTGTTATTGTTACCGGTGCCGGATCGCTCATGTTCTCTCATGTCAATGATGCCGGTTTCTGGATGGTAAAGTTTAGGCTTATCGATTAAAGAAACGTTTAAAACATGGACAGTCCTGGAAACAATTCTCTCATTTGTCGCTTTTATCGGTGCTTTCGTTTTAGACATATTTATTTAATTCCGTATGCAGCCGCTTGAAAATGATAGAATCCCTTGTTAACGAAGGGATTCTGTCCATTGCTATTGCGCTTTCTTTCTGGTAAAAGAAAAACGGAATTAACTTCTATCCATATATAACTTTGTTACAGCGTATATAAGGCGAGGCTAGGAACTTTGGTATTAACAATACTTGATTCTATCCGTTATAATCTTGTAACGACGATCGCTTCCCTTATTTTGTCTAAAGATTTTTTCGCTTTTTCTTTATTTAATTTCATAACATTGACGTAGAGGGCATCAATTAGACTCAATTGGGCAATCCGTGAAGACAAGGCTTCTGACCGGTATTCCGTTTCTTCAGCGCTCGTATATAGAACGACATCAGAATTTTTGGCAAGCGGCGATTTCGGGTAACCGGTTATCCCGATGATTTTCGCTCCATTTTTCTTTGCTGTTTTTAAAATATTGATCGTATCTTTATTTGTACCGGAATGTGAAATAACAACGGCCACATCATGTTTTGTCAGTTGGGAGGCTGACATAATTTGAAAATGGGAATCCATAAAGGTAAATACCTTGATACCGGTACGAATAAACTTATGGTAAGCATCCATGGCAATGACGGCTGACCCGCCTGTACCATAAAAGTCAACCCGACCGGCATTTAGCAGTAAATCTACAGCCTGCTCAATAGCGGTTTCATCAATTAAGTTTAACGTACTTTTTAATGTATGAATATTTGATTGAAAAACTTTTTCCATGACTGTTCTTTCATCATCTGATTCACTAATTTCTTCATGGATTTGTTGAATCGGTTCAATAATTTCAGCAGCAAGTGTGATTTTCATTGCTTGAAAGCCTTTAAATCCGATTCGTTTACAAAAGCGAAAGACTGTAGCATCGGCAACATTTAAGTCTTCGGCAACATCATTGATTGTACTATGAATAATGTTTTCAGGGTTATTTAAAATATAATCCGCAATCTTTTTCTCTTTTTCACTTAAGCGTGCATAATGGGAGCGGATTTGTCCTAAACAATTTTTTGACATGGATAATCCCTCGCAATAAGATATTTTGCCTATAGTATAACACATTTTGTTAATGAAAAAATATTTCTTATAGTGATTATATTTTACAAAAATTTTTACTCACAAACATTGAAAGGAGCAATAAAAAATGCAAATTGGTTTAGTTGGTTTAGGAAAAATGGGTTATAATTTAGCATTAAATTTAAGAGATCATCATCATGATGTGATTGCTTATGATATTCATTCAGAAGCAGTGGAAAATTTTAAAAAGGATGGTGGAACGGGGGCAAACTCGATCTCTGAACTAGTTTCCCTGCTGTCCAGCCCAAAAGTCGTTTGGGTAATGGTTCCGGCTGGTGAAATAACGTCCAATGTTATCAATGAATTAAAAGGATTATTGAAGGAGAATGATATCATTATTGATGGTGGAAATTCCAAATACAAAGATTCCATTGCCCGGGCTGAAGAATTAAAAAAGCTTGGCATTCATTTTCTTGATGTCGGGACAAGCGGCGGGATTTCCGGTGCAAGACATGGTGCATGTATGATGATTGGCGGTGAGGAATCAGTTTTCCAATCGGTTGAAACAATTTTTAAAGATGCTTGTGTAAAAGATGGCTACTTATATTGTGGCAAACACGGCAGCGGGCATTTCTTAAAAATGGTGCATAACGGTGTGGAGTACGGTATGATGCAGGCTATTGCAGAAGGGTTTGAAGTTTTGCATAAAAGTGAATTTGATTATGATTATGAAAAGGTGGCAAAAAACTGGAATAATGGATCGGTTGTTCGTTCTTGGTTAATGGAACTTATAGAAGATGCTTTTTCAAAAGATGCGAAATTAGACGAAATAAAAGGAATCGTGCATTCATCCGGGGAAGGAAAATGGACGGTGGAAACAGCCCTTGATCTTCAAGTCCCGGCTCCGGTTATCACCCTAGCGTTAATGATGCGCTATCGTTCGTTGGAAGAAGATACGTTCGCAGGTAAAATTGTCGCCGCATTACGAAATGAATTCGGCGGCCATGAAGTTGAAAAATAAAATATTGGTAGTAAAATTTGATAATTATTCTATTTTTAAGTAGATTTACTTACATACAAAAAAATCATTAAAATCTAATTAAGTGAAACGCTATTCAGTGGGAGTCCACTGAAAAAATTGGTATATAGAAAAGTAGAAGCCAATTACCTATTATATGTAGACAATTGACTTTTTTGATTTACGATATATCGATAAATGTGCTCATTAATTACGAAAAGCAAATACTTTTTCAGTGGTCTCATTTAGTGGGGCTTCCTTTCCTTCCCCACTAAAATAGTAACCCGCCAGAATCAGGCAGCTGAGTACCCCGCTCAAAATTTCTCGTTAAGGGTCTTACTGCCCGTTAAGGTGGGATAAAAGTTTAGGTAATCCGGACACTAGAACTAGTTTTCAATTAGATGAAGTTTTAAATTATTTAGAAATTTTGAGTTACCCTTGTTTCTATCTTTTCTGGTTTTCTTTTCTTGAACCAGGCAATCACTGCTGCAATCATTAAAGCGAATCCTAAATACCCCATTGTTGCATATACTTTTCCTACAAGTGTTGTAAAACCAACTAGACTTAAAACATACCCAAGTAAACCGATAATCACTACGCTAGGTTTATACATCTTACTATCAGGTGCAATGAATCGTACAATAAAGGAATAGAGCATCCCGACAGCTGTATTATAGATCATGCCTAGTAAAGCTATAGCCATTAATATTCCAACGACTGGATGAATTTGTTCCGCAAGTGCCAATGTCGGCATATCTGCTCCCGCTATAACATCTATTTTCGCAAACATTCCAATATGGATAAGGATAATTAATCCTCCCAACATCACACCACCAAGAATACCACCCATCCCAGCAACTTTTCTGTCTTTAACTCCGCCGCTCATCACGATGAGTAATGCGGCACCTGCAGCTAAATTATAAGATACATAGAGAAAGGCACCTATAATCCAGTTGGGTGCTGCAGAAGCTTGAACTTTTGCCATTGTATCTGCCTCAGGAAATGATAGATCCATAGTAAAAATCGAATAGATTAAAATGATAAAAATAATCGTCAACAAATATGGTGTTATCATCGCAATAATATTAATAATTTTTGTCGTATTTAATAATAGCGTTAGAATAGTGAGGACAATCATTATCATACTACCAACCCTTGTATCAATACCGAAGATTTGCTGAAAGGTAGACCCAGATCCAGCAAACATAACAACGGCTACACCAAATAAGAAAAATGTAATTAAAATATCAAGAATAGGACCAAGATAGCGACCGCCAATATGATAAATGACACTTTTATGTGAAGTTGCTTGTAAATCTGTTCCCAGCTGAGCAAATGTATACCCTAAAAAAATGAAAAGGAGGGTGGCAAGTAAACCACCAACAGTCCCCCAAATACCAAAACTTGTGAAATATTGCATGACTTCTTGTCCAGAGGCAAATCCAGCCCCAACGATTAATCCGACAAAGGCACTACCAATTTGAAAGCTTTTTTTCATACGGTGGTTCCTCCTGATCTATATTCTTTTTTTGCTACGGTATAGGCTTCAACCGTTTCGCGGTCTACTTCATAACCGATACCTGGTGTTTGTGGAACATCAATATACCCATCTGTTGCAACAACTTCAGGGCGAATGATATCTTTTTCCCAATAGCGGTTAGAACCAGCTGTATCCCCCGGTAGGATAAAGTTTGACAAAGTTGTTAAAGCAATATTATGGCTACGCCCAATACCTGATTCAAGCATACCACCGCACCAAACGGGAACACCCTTTTCTTCACAATAATCATGAATTTTCTTCGCTTCTGTGAGTCCTCCAACTCGTCCAATTTTAATATTAATTATTTTTGTACTTCCCAGCTCTATAGCCTTTCGCGCATCTTCCAAAGAATGGATGCTTTCATCTAAACAAATTGGAGTTTTCAATTCCTTTTGCAACTGTGCATGGTCGATAATATCGTCTGATGCTAACGGTTGTTCAATCATCATTAAGTCAAATTCATCCAGCTGTTTTAAAAGATCGATGTCTTTTAAACGATAAGCAGAGTTTGCATCAGCCATAATTGGTACATTTGGGAAGTGTTCACGTAAGGAACGTATCACGTCTACATCCCAACCTGGCTTAATCTTTACTTTAATCCGTTTATAACCTTCCTTTAAAAAACCATCGACAACACGCAGTAATTCATCAATCGAGTTTTGAATACCAATACTGATCCCAACTTCAATTTTATCTTTCGTTCCTCCCAGGGCTTGTGCAAGGGATTGGTTCGTTTGTTGAGCGTATATATCCCATATGGCACCTTCAATTGTGGACTTTGCCATGTTATTTTTGCGAATCGGAGCAAACATTTGATTCACTTCATCTGGATGTTTTATTTCCTTATTTAAGATCAGTGGTATTAAAAAATCCTCCAACATATGCCAGTTTGTTTTTAAGGTTTCTTCGTTATACCAAGGGGCATTAAATGCAACAGATTCCCCCCAGCCAACGGTTCCATCTTCATTTTTTGCTTCCAGCAGTAAGAATTCCTTATCCTTAAATGTTCCAAAGCTAGTCGTAAAAGGGCTTTTCATCGTCATTTTTAAATGACGAATCGTGATATCTGTAATTTTCACAGTTATTCTCCTCCAAGTTCTAATGTGTCTTTTTTAATAAAAATATATTTACCATTTGTATCATGCTTTTCTAATTGTACCGCTGCATAGCCAGCATGGAAAAGTTTTTGAAAAAGTCTGCATGTCTTTAGTCGCCAATCCAGCGCAAGATCTTCGCTGACTGCTTTTAAACCCTGAAAATCCTTTGGGACAGTTATGGAATATGCTTGGCCTGTTAATTCGTTTTCTTGCTCTGTAATACAGACAGGTTGTCCATTTTCATTAAATGCTAGTGTATTCAGAGGTAAGATACTTTGTATGTTTGGAACATGTTTTTCAACTACATGCGGGCTTTTTACATACCAATGAACTTCAAAGCGATCGGATGGGAGACCTTGGTTAAGGTTATCATTCATTTCTCCATAGCAATTTTCAATATATGTATTGCATATACCATTTAATTTCGTTAGATTGAGAAAAGCATTTCTTGTCTCAAGTGGGTCATAAGTCCACTTTATCAAGGAATAGCCCTTTTCTATAGCAACTTTGCATTGACTTCGCTTCAGCATTTCACCAATGCCTTGTGAACGATATGCTTCATCAATCCCAAGCATGTGAGAACATAGATAACTCTTCCCATTTTGAAATCCGGAAAATCCATAGCTAAAACCAACTAATTTCTCTCCGTCAAAGGCACCAATGATTATACCGCCGTTTTTTACTGCTGTCAGTGTTTGATGCGTTGGTAAAACGGGATCCATTCCCCAAACCTTTCGTTCGAGTTCCTGAACTTGTTCCATTTCATTCATTGTTTTTAGTTCGCGAATGTTAATCATAACTTTTCACCCTTTTCTAAATATTCTAGTGTTAACACAAGTGCCCGCGTTATAATTACTGAACTTGTTGATAGTCTATCTTGGTTAAACACCATGTTTGGATGATGTAGTCCTGGTGTAACACCGCAGCCAATCCCTAGCATCGTCGTTTTTAGTTGTGGCTTCAAGAAGGTATAAAAGTGAAAATCTTCTCCACCAGGTGTAATTACTTCTTGTGCACAGTTTTCCTCCCCTATTACATCGATAATGGCTTCCTTTAAAATCATTTTTGCTGTGTCATCGACCTGAGCTGCAGCAACATGTGCGTCAACTTGATAAGGAATGGATACATCATACATCATGCTTACTGCTGTAATAACCTTTTCGAAGCCGCTTGTTAATATCTCCATGGTGGCATTGGTTTGTGCACGTGCATCAATGCTGAATGTGGCATTTGCTGGGATAATGTTTGTCGCGGTGCCACCAGCGTGTAGCTGAGTCATTTTGATGGAGGCTTGCTCTGTAGGACTAATCCAAATACGCTTTAGCCCATCAATGATTGCAGATGCTATTTCAATCGCATTTTTCCCCTCTTCCGGCCGTGCCCCATGCGCTTCTACACCTTGAATTTTACCTGAGAAAAGCTTAGCTGCTCCGTGATGTAAGGCTGGTGCAAACATTCCATCCTTAAGTTCAACAAGAGGACGGACATGTGCACCATATAAAAATTGCAACGAGTCAACAACACCTTGTTCGACCATTGCTTTTGCTCCTTGCGCTTTTTCCTCAGCAGGTTGGAAAATAATACGGACTGCCCCTGGAAGTGTTGGCGCCAAATCTTTTAATAAAAGAACTACGCCAAGTGCCACCGTCATATGTCCATCATGACCACAAGAATGGTTTGCTTGAAATTTTCCATCGACTTCTTGCCAAAGTGCATCCATATCTGTTCTGAATCCAACTCGAGGTGTTCCTTTACCAATATCCACATATAATCCAGTCATATTTTCAAAGGTTTTTGGTTTTAAGTTTTCCGATTTGAGAAAACTCTTAATGTATTTTGTTGTTTCTACTTCATTCCAACTGATTTCTGGGTTTTCATGTAAATGGTTAAAAATAGGTTGTAACCTTTCCGCTAATTTTTGTACCGACATTTTTTTCAACTCCATTATTCTGCGATAAAACTGTTGTTAGGATCATCATAATGTAATCGTTGTTCGTTATAATATTCAGGATCAAATGACATCATCCCTGTTACTAATAAATTGAGGAAGGATATTAGTGCAGGCATCAAGTCAATGGTTGATTTTTCTGTCTGTTCTAATACGAAAGCTTGTGAACAATGCTCATGAATCGGTGCTAACTTCGAATCAGTAATCCCAATAACCGGAATCCCCCGTTTGTGTAAAACTTCAGCTATTTGAAGCGGTTCTTTAAAATAACGATGTAGTGAGATCACGATGACAGTCGATTCGTCCGTTATTTCCTGCATGATTCGAATAAATTCAGGTGTTTTAGCTTGGATTGTCGATACATTTGGCCGAAGAATACTCATTGTAAAATGCAACCATTCTGCAGCGAATCGTGAAGCACCAACTCCCATCACATAAATATTTTTTGCTCCATGTAATTGCTTGGTTACTTTAAAAAACATTTGTTTATCGACTTGTTCAAGTATTCTGTTAATTCTAACTATATCTTTCCCTATTGCCTTTTCGATTAGTTGTTGGTCATTAAAAAGTTCTTTTTTGGATGAAAAGTAATTACCAAGCGTACTAGCCGTTGTTTGATTAAAAACAAATAAGGTAATTTCCCTTTGTAATTGAGCATAACCTGTCAATCCAAGTGCGTAACAAAAACGGATAACGGTTGTTTCACTTGTCTCCGCCTTCATACCAACCTCAGCTGCTGAGTGTGTAGCAACATATGTCGGATTATTTTATGACTCTGTTGTAAATTACTTTGTATGAATGTATAATATAATTAAGAATGGTCCTATACTATACCACTACATTATTTTGAGAAGTGGTGAGGTTTATGGAAAATGATAAGGAGGAAAATGAAATGGCTGTTTTAGCTCTTACTGAACAGTATATATTGGATGAACAAGCAGCTAAAAGAATTATTTCCGCCTCTCCAATAAAATTACCCAAAAGTAATGAGTTTAATGATCTTTATTTAAGTGATAAAGACAGAATTGCTCATGCTTCAAACGTACTTAAAAGCAGAAAATGCAAGTAATAAGTTTATTAAGTCTTATAGAAGCTGGTGAGGAGAGCGAGGTACGAGATTATCTCTCCTCTTTTTCGTGTTCATTAAACTCTGGGGTGGAAAACTTCTTAAAGAATCAATCTATTGAAAATGAAAAAAGGGGAATGACTCGAACATTCATTATAATTGATGAAGAGAATAACAACGACATAATTGGTTATTTTACTTTGATGAATAAGCAGTTTGAATTTGCAGAAGGTGTTTCGAAATCTGTAAGACAAAAGATTGCCTTTAATAAACACGCTTTATCAGTCAGTACCATTTTAATTACACAACTAGGTAGGGCAGATCAGTATAAAGGTATTATTCCAGGATCTGAAATTTTAAGATTAGCATTAGAAAATTGCAAGATCGTTTATAGAACAATAGGCATGAGAATTGTATGTGTAGAGTATGAACCTATTGATAAAATAGAAAAATTCTATTTAAATAATTCTTTCAAGTTTTTACAGAAAAACCCAAATGGTCTTCGGTTAGCATTCTTAAGATTATCCTAATTTAATATAAATATTGAAATACTATTATTTGAAAAATGACTTCTCATATTTGAGATGTCTATTTTTTTCTTCGTTTAGAATGACGTTTATACTTACCATTACTTTTACTTTGATTTGGTGCCATTTCAAATTTTTTTTGTATCCTTTCGAATTCATTTAATCCAACAGCAAGATTTTCAAAAGGATTGTCGCCTTTAAGCATTTGAGTAAAGATTTCTTTTACAATATCAGATTGAGCATTTTTTTCATAAAGTTCCGCTTGCTTTTCTAATTCCATTTTTAATTTTTTTATTTCGGCATCATAATCAGCTTTAATTTTCCGCATTTCAAAATTATGTTGTTCTTTTATTTTTTTAATTTCTGCTTCTAATGATTTATTTGCTTGATATCTTGCGGAATAAAATGAAATTATTGCAGGTACTAACCCAACTAATAAAGGTACTACAATTGTTGTAATAATATCCCAATTCACAGATATCCCTCTCTTTGTTGAATATAATAAATTTTATCATGGTTTTTGAAAAAGAGAAATATTAGGTCACTTAATTAATATTGCTTTTAATTAGGGAATTTAATGGGACATTTTGTTGAATTCAACTATTTTAATATTTTTAAAACAGCTAAGATAGAGTCTACCTGCTTATTTTTGATCATTTTACTCAAATTTTACGCATAGATTTTATAAACCCTTATAATATCAATGCTTTGACTTCTTATTCGACCCCGACCACCGCTACTCAATGCATATTTGCAGCAAAATAGCAATGTGGAGGTAACGGAGACACACATTTCTCGAAAAAAATGACTCAAACAAAAAGTCCTTCACCAAATCTTTAAGTATAGATGAAGGACAAGTATTGAGGAACACAGCACATATCGTATTAATTTCTACACCCATTTTTGCTGGAATTTGGTTATTTCGTCGTATTCACTTTCCAACAAACGGGATACTCGGATAAAAATCGGGATAAGATCCTCATAGATTTCAACATTTTCTTTCTTTGGTTGATGGGTATGGGTAGTTCCGATCCACTCCGAAATAATCGAGAAGTCGTCCATTTTACCTAACGCATACATACCGAGAACAATAGCCCCTAAGCAAGAACTTTCAAAGCTTTCCGGAATAATTACTTCATGGTTGAAAATATCAGCCAACATTTGCCTCCACAATTCCGATCTGGCAAAACCGCCTGTCGCATGAATTTTATTTGGTACCCCTATTAATTCTTGAAGGGCCAACATAACTGTGTAAAGATTAAAAATAACTCCTTCTAAGACAGCCCTTATCATATGTTCCTTTTTATGATGAAGTCCGAGGCCGAAAAACGATCCTTTGGCATTGGCGTTCCACAGTGGTGCACGCTCGCCGGCCAGATAAGGATGGAAGAGAAGTCCGTCCGCACCTGGTTTGACTCGTGATGCAATTTTGGTCAAGACATCATACGGGTCGATGCCCAGTCGTTTCGCAGTTTCCACTTCACTGGAGGCAAGTTCATCGCGTACCCATCGGAAAGTCATCCCGCCGTTATTAACCGGTCCACCAACGACCCAGTGGTTTTCCGTCAATGCATAACAGAAAATCCGGCCTTTAGGATCTGTCACCGGCCTATTCGTAACTGTCCGAATCGCACCGCTCGTCCCAATTGTAACAGCAACAACACCCGGATCAATCGCACCAACACCGAGATTAGAAAGAACACCATCGCTAGCTCCAATAATAAATGGCGTGTCAGGAGATAAACCCAATTCAGCTGCCAGTTCTTGTTTAAGTCCCCGTTTTATAAAAGTGGTAGGTACCGGTTTGGATAATTGTGCTTCTGAAATGCCGGCGACCTGTAACGCTTCTTTATCCCAAGCCAGTTGTTCCAAGTTAAAAAGACCGGTTGCAGAAGCAATTGAGTAATCAATAATATATTCATGAAAAAGTTTATAAAAAACGTATTCTTTGATTCCGATAAATTTACTTGCCTTTGCAAAAAGTTCATGATGGTCAGATTTAAGCCAAGTAATTTTTGCAAGTGGGGACATTGGATGGATTGGCGTGCCTGTCCTTTTATAAATTTCAAGCCCGTTCAGCTCTTTTTTGATTTTATCAGCCCATTTGGTTGCCCGACTATCTGCCCAGGTAATACAACGGGTTATTGGTTTTCCTTTTTTATCAACCAAAATTAAACTGTGCATGGCGGAACTAAAGGATACCAGTTGAATTTTGGCAGAATCGATTGCAGCTTGACGAATGACTTCTCTAATCGAATGGAGAACCGCTTGAAAAATCTCATCCGGATCTTGCTCAGCAATCGACGGGGCTGGACTATAAAGCGGATATTCTACATGTTGCATTTGGATTACCTTGCCATGATCACCGAATAAAACCGCTTTTGTACTTGTTGTACCAATATCGACACCTACATAATAATTTGTGTCTGTCATGTGTTTTCGATCTCCTTTACGAACATATATATCAGTAGTTTATCCAAAATCTCATGAAAAAAAATTACTTTTTATAATAAAATTATCGAAAAAATATTTCCTATAATGCTATTTTACCAATGAAGGAGGAATATTGAAAGTGGTTTCCACCATTTTTCGACATTATCTTGTGGTTGCATTTATTTTTTTACATAAGTTATGTTTTTTGACATTCTGGGATAACTTAAATATAATTATCTCGATATAGAAATAAAAGGAGGAACACAACATGGTAAAAATAGGGATTTTACTTGGATCTTTACGGAAAGAATCTTTCTCAAGGAAATTAGCTGAAAATGTGGCAGCTCTATTTCCTGAAGGTTATGAAGCGGAAATTGTTGAAATTGGAAATCTGCCGTTGTACAATCAAGATTTTGACGATTATAACAATGTGCCGGCTGAATATACGACATTCCGTAATAAAATAAAAGAGATTAATGCAGTTTTATTTATAACTCCTGAATACAACCGCTCTGTGCCGGCTGTATTGAAAAACGCATTAGACGTTGGTTCCCGTCCTTATGGCAAAAGTGTATGGGACGGAAAACCGGCTGCTATCATTAGTCAATCTCCGGGTAACTTAAGTGCATTTGGTGCCAACCATCATTTACGCCAATCACTCGTTGTCTTAAATATGCCGACTGTTCAACAACCGGAAGCCTATATCGCTAATGTAGCCACTCTATTTGATGAAAATGGCAAAATAAACAAGCAAGATACGATTCAATTTCTTCAATCATTTGTCGATGCTTTTGTTGATTTAATTAAAAAATATCAGAGCTAAGTTTTAACCGCTGGACATTTTTTGCCTCAGCGGTTTATTTTTCATATAAAAAAACTTTGGGCAACCTCTTGGGAAGTTTTTATTCTTTTCCCCGGCCGCCACTGACTAACGAGTAGACGCACTGCACTTTTTAGGATACCACTGTAATAACACTGTCCTTATTGTTTCATTTTTGACTTTATATAAGTTCTTATCTCATCGACATTTTTCAATTCCTTTTTCGGGAGTATATAAGCACTGACAGAACTATTATATAAGTATAGATTGTGTTCATCTTCTTTAAAACTTTGAATACCTGCCCAGGATACTTTTGTTTGTTCGGTTGCTGTGGAATCCACTATGCCCTCGTCCGTTAAGGCCATCATGTGTTCCCCTAAAAAGCCACCCACTTTCCCTTCTTTTAAAACTTTCTTCGTATTTCGAATGACGCTTTTATAAAAATATTTTGGATAAAAAATAAACCATAATATACTTAATATAATAAAAGGAATCAGAAGAGAAAGGAAAGATATATCTCCCATTTTTGAAAATATAAAAGAAAAGACAATAAAGATAATAGGCCCGATGATCCTTTGAACAAATAATGCCCTTTTAAAAGTCTTGGAAGTTCCTATGTGGAATTTATTGAAATTTAAATAATCCTCTTCAGACACGTTATATTTGATTTCCATACGATCCCCTCACATGTATTATTTGCCTGTTAGTGCACCCCATCTGTTAATTTCGCCATTTCCCGACAGCCTCCCATATAATGAACTCACCATTTTCTTAATAATTCCCGGTCGATTAAGGTGTAAAGAAATGACTATATACTATTATTCTTCAAATTTTGATCAATTCCTTTTGTATTTTTAAAAAAACTTGCCGTTAAAGGAGGAAAAGTGGAATAGCAACCAACTTTTGGATGGTGTAGAATATTATTATACAAATTAACTTTTTAGGAAGTGGAAAAACATGTTTGGGCTAATTTTATGTATCCTTATCCTTCCAATCGGGATCCTATCCGGCATGATTCTATTCCAAAAAAACACCATTCCCTACAGTGAGAATAGCAATGCAAAACATGGGAAAATTTCCGTTATTATTCCTGCCAGAAACGAGGAAAAGAACTTACCCCATTTACTTGATTCCCTATTTAACCAATCTGTTCAACCGGATGAAATTATCGTTGTTGATGATCATTCACAAGATCAGACCAAACATATCGCTGAAGAATATGGTGTCACTACCTTTACAGCACCTCCTCTGCCGGCGGGTTGGACAGGGAAAAATTGGGCCGTTTGGAATGGTTATTTACGATCAAGCGGAGATATTTTACTTTTTCTTGATGCCGATATTCAACTTGCTGAAAACGCCATACAATCTCTTATATCAGCACAAAAGAGACAGAGTGGTGTTTTATCTGTTGTCCCTTATCACAGGGCAGAAAAATTTTACGAAAAATTTGCAATGGTGCTAAATATATTAGGGGTATTTTCTTTCACTTCCCCCTTTGAAAAAAACAATCTTCAAAAAGGACTCTATGGAGCTTGTATTGTAACGACTCGAGACGATTATGAGATAGTGGGCGGTCACCAAATGATTCGGTCTGAAATGCTGGACGACTTAAATTTGGGCGCCTTGTTTCAAAATGCCAGAATAAAAGTTTCCAACTATATTGGGACTGATCTTGTTTCCTTTCGCATGTACCCAAACGGGATAAAAAGCGAACCGGAGGGGTTTGCCAAGGGGGCTGTCTTAAGTACATCTTCTCTTCATCCATTAACACTCTTTTCTATTATTCTATGGATTATTGGGCTGGTATCATCACAATTTTGTTTCCTTTTTTTCGGATCCAAGTATTTCATTCCGTTACTGATCGGTTATATTTGTTTTGCCATTCAAATATTCTATATCAACCATTATATTGGAAGCTTTGGCATCGTCCATCCATGCTTTCATTTTCTATCGATGCTCTTTTTCCTTGCAGTCATTGTCTACTCTCTGTACCAATCTGTATTTCGTAAAAAAGTGATCTGGAAGGGCAGGTACATTCAGGTTGGAAAGGGTGATCAATCTTGACAGTTGTATGGACGCTCATCGGATTTTTTAGTGGCTCACTCATGTTTTCTTACTGGATTGGCTGTTTATTGAAAATGAATATACGAGAAACAGGAGATGGTAATCCGGGGGCGGCAAATTTGTGGAAAGAGGCCGGTTTTCAATTTGGTTTGTTAGGAATTGCTCTTGATTTTCTCAAGGGTTATGTACCGATCTATTTTATTTTACAAACGGGCAACGAAACAGGGTTTGAGCTGATTCCGATTGCATTAGCACCAATCCTTGGGCATGCATTTTCCCCGTTTTTAAAATTTAGCGGTGGGAAAAGTTTAGCCGTTACCTTTGGCGTATGGAGCGCCTTAACGCAATTTCGTGCCTCCTTCATTTATGCACTTATCTTAGCCTTCTTTTTTATCCTAACAAAAATAATAAAAAAAGGCGGAAAAACATCAAGTAATGAGGACGGGATTCAAACAACCGTTGGATTCTTTATTCTGTCATTCTATTTATTTTATAAACATTATCCGAAATTTATGCTTTGGATTTGGTTGGGCAACTTCTCTATTCTGTTATGGAAAAACCGGAATGCTTTTTTACAACCGATTAAAAATCGCAGAGCAAAATCACTTATTTGAATCAAATTATCTTGCACGCCCTTCAGTATAACAGGAAATGAACCTCAGATAGCTTAGTCGTTGAAGTGAAAATTGTGCTAAAGTCGCTCATCGGAATTTTGTTTGTAATTTGAAGGCTTTATAAGTAGCTAGGATAGAATTGTGGAATTTAACCTTAAGACTTCATTTAAACATCATGGTCTTACGGTTATTTGTTATACATACTACGATAGTGGGTCTAAGTTAAGTTGTTTGGTAAAATTCAAAAAAATGTGAAATTAGTCCGATAATATGGTATCCTATATATGAGTCCTGAGTAAAGGGGGGAGCCAACTTTCACCGAGAGCAATAATTTCCCTACTATTTAAATGATTAGATGTATGAATAAGGAAGTACCAAAGTTTAGATACTCTAATAATCAAAAGGAGAAAAAGATGAAAAAGAAATTAAGACGTTCTTCAACCGATAAGTCAATTTATGGTGTTTGCGGTGGTATTGCTGAGTATGTCGGTATTTCTTCATTGCTCGTAAGGTTGGTGTTTGTTCTGACTTCTCCCATTTCAATTTTTATTTATATGATTCTTGCTAATACCTTAGATGAAAATCCTTTGCCTAGCAAGCAATAAAACAGTAAAAAGGTTGATAAGAAACATGCTGAAATACTCCTATCTTATTGGCACACATCACTGTTTTTATATAAAATTCCCGGTTTATTTTTTCATCATCATTCGGCACCCAATACCTTATAAATTTTCAATCACGACTTACAATTGGGGAGCGGCTTTCTATGGGACTGTTTTTCCGGTTTTTTCTGTTGTTTTGTCTTATAGACTTGGCGCTGCTTGTTTTCTATGAGACAATTTTTCACGTTTTTCAATGCATTTTGTCCCATAGCGGCTTTCTATGGGACAATTTTTCACGTTTTTGCTGCTGTTTTGTCCCATAGACTAGCCACTGCTATGGGACAGTTACTTAGTGAGTATTTATCTCAACCATTAGTTTTTCTATTTCCGTTTCTGTTAATTCTGTTATTTCCATGATGTCGGATACTTCAAATCCCTTTCTTAGCATTTTTTTCGCTAGTTCCCGATTTGCTTCTCTTTTTCCTTCTATTATCCCTTCCTGCCTCGCTTCTCCGCGAATGGAGTTAAGATCCATCAATGCCTTTGCACGGGCTTCATACAATTCCCTTGCTTCCGGATCTAGGCTTGCTACTCTTAATGATTCAACCATCTGTTCCATTACCCCGGGTCTTGTTTTGCCATCTCAAACCACCTCGTATCGTCTTCATTTGTAAAAAAGCGTAACCATTTTGCCTTTCGATCATTCATTGGGATTTTCCCCGCTTGATCTTGTCGAACAAATTTCGGCATTTCCGTAAAATGTAACTGCAAAAGATCAGGGAACGGCTCATGTAGTCTTGTTTCCACTAATCGAAAACAACTATGATAAGGAGTAGAAGGAAAAAATGAAAAGTCCAACAAATTAATCGCCACAACCCGTTCTAACTTAGAATACCCATCACTTGCAAATAATTGATTTCCAATTAATTTGGAAGCATAATACAGAGAGCGTTTATGCATATTTTTTTGGTTCGTTAATTGCATTTCAATATTAACATATCCATAACCTGGGACTTTCGCCTTAATATCCAAAATAGAGCCTTTATCATAGATACTTTGTTTATTGATGATTGGGTTTACTATTTCCACAGAAGTAAAACTTTGCAACGCAGGCGCATACAAAAAATCATTTAAAAACGCTAATAACAGTTCTTTTGATTGATCATTATCACTGCCAAGTATCCATTTTAAGACAAAATCATTTTTTGGCTTTAACCAATTAAATGGCCTTTGTCGTAGCATATTTTAATGCAACCATTCCTTTCACTAATATAATTATACATAAATTTTAAAATCTATTAAAGTTATTAACTGAATTTTTAAAACTCAAGCAAGGGAGAAAAATCTTTTTGTTGAATTTGGAAAAAAATAGGATGTAAGAAAAACAACTTCAGGAGAAAAGAGCATGGAAATTCGAATGGAGAAGGAATTTAATTATTTATTCGACCAATTCCGTCAAAAATCCTTCTGCTTTTAAAAAATTTTTCCATAAAAATAGCAGTTAACTTAATATATAAAACAAGTTCGCCAATGGGAATACTTTTTCCTAAGCACATTGATTTTGATATAGCCGCCATATAGTTTCTTAACATAAAAAACCCCAAGAATGGCTTTCCTTCATCCTTGGGTTTATCGATTTTATTTTGAAACTTCCACCAGAAGCTTATCTGTTTAAATTATACTGTTTTAAAATCTGCTCCAATTTCATCGCTTTGGCTATTTCACCTTTGATTTTTAATTTACCTGTCATGAAGGCGACAGTTCCGCTCAGCTTTCCGGTTAAAAATTTCCGGAAGTTTTCCGCTGACATAACCAACGTACAATCAGCTGTCGTTTCGCTCGTCGGAACAACTTTGGCCTGTCCCCCGTTTAGCTGAAGTTGGAAGGAATCCTCTTCATCTCCGGTAAGATCAAACTGATAAACGACATTTACATCAGCAATCGGCGCCGGATTTTCATTTAATTCTTTTTCAATATACTGTTTAATTTCTGCCAGAGAAGCATTTATCACACTTTCACTCATTACTAAACATCCCCTTATGAAATATATTTTTCAGCCTCAATATATCGGGCTGCAATTTCCCGTTTCTTTTCAAAAGTTAATTGCATTGGATATTGAGCGAGTTCCTTCTTTATCATTACAGCTGTTTTTTCGGCATCAATTCCAATTCCACCCATGAGTTGCCGTGCCAATGATTCTACTTTTAAAAGCACTTCATCGACAAAACAAACAGTGAGACTTTCTTTTACTTGTTCTTTTGGCATACCGTTTTTCTTTATCGCCTTCATAGTCCTGAGCACCGCTGATTCGGCTACATACAAATAGATGGCAATATCGGCCAATTTCATAATCGACTCTTGTTCACGTTCCAACTCCAGCCCATATTTCAAATAAACGCCCCCGGCCAAAAGCAAAAATACCCTTCGAATTGATTGAATAATTTCTCTTTCACGGGCAAGTGGTCCGTCGAGCTTCTTCTTCGTTCCTGTTGCTTCTTTAATCACACGGTTAATCAATGCTTCAAGGTTGAACTGGCCTTGAGCTGCTCTTTTAAATAAAAATCCCGGAATTAACAACCGATTGATTTCATTGGTCCCTTCAAAAATCCGGTTTATTCTGGAGTCGCGGTACACTTGTTCAATGTGATAGTCTTTTATAAAACCATAACCGCCATGTAATTGGAGTGTTTCATCCGCCACTTGATCCAATGTTTCTGAGCCGAAAACCTTGCAAACGGCACACTCAACCGCATATTCTGACAACCGCTCCCCAATCAATTTATGGTCTGTTTCATCATAAAGGTCACCTAATGCATCTTCCAACAACCCCGCCGTCCGATACTGTGCTGATTCCGCAGCATATATACGAGCTACCATCATTGCCAATTTTTCCTGTGTGGCCGGAAATGAAGAAAGAGGGCGACCAAACTGGATTCGTTCATTTGTATAGTTAAGAGCCAGCTCCAATGTCGATTTGGCGCCACCCATACATGCCGCACCGAGATTAAACCGACCAAGATTCAACACATTTAAAGCGATTACATGGCCACGTCCAATTTCACCGAGTACATTTTCAATCGGGACAAGACAATTATCGAATATTACCGGGCAAGTTGAGGAGCCTTTTATCCCCATTTTGTTTTCCTCAGGACCAATGATTAAACCGGGAAAATCCTTTTCAACAATAAATGCTGTAAATTTTTCATCATTCACCTTTGCGTAGACAATAAACGTATCGGAAAAAGCAGCGTTCGTAATAAATTGCTTACTGCCGTTTAAAATATAATGCGTCCCTGCCTCATTTCGTACGGCTGTTGTTTTTGCACTTAAAGCGTCGGACCCGGCGGAAGGTTCCGTTAAACAATACGCACCAATATATTCACCGGACGCCAACTTTGGTAAATATTTTGCCTTTTGTTCTTCCGTACCAAAATAGGTAATCGGTAAAGTCGCGATGCACGTATGGTTGGAATGTGCTACCCCATAAGCACCGGTCCGTCCGACGTATTCTCCGACAATTCCTTTTGATATTTTATCAAGACCAAGTCCGCCATATTTTTCCGGTACACTGTGAGCAAGCAACCCCAATTCCCCGGCTTGACGCATTAGCTTTACGACACAATCAAAATCTTGGTTCTCAATATCTGCATTTTTTGGAATCACTTGTTCTTCAACAAACTGTTTTGCTGTGGCTGCAATCATTTTCTGCTCGTCTGTTAAGTCTTCCGGTGTAAAGACAGATTCAGCCTCTATTTGTCCTACTAAAAATTCCGCACCTTTTATAGATAACCCCTTTTGAACCAACGAAATCAGCCCCTATTATTGCGTTTTGATCCATTCGATATGAGTGAACATTCACTCATTAAGTACTACTCTTATAACAACTGCCATTTTATTTATTAATCTTCCAAAAAATAACTACCCCCTTATCCCCTTTGTTATAAATTTAAAAATATTACAAACTAATCATACCATAGGATTCTAGTTTTCGAAATTGATAAATATTAACCTTAGCATAAATATGAAGATGACAACAATAAATTATGCAATTTATAATGACGATATGTTTTAATTTGTTTTTCTCCTATACCATCATACTTTTTTCCATTAGTTAACTGACATTTACCTTATAAAGAAAAGAGCAGGGCGCCCTTAGCGACGTACAGACTGGCCGGCTAAAAGCGCAACGTCCTGTTGCAACGCATGTCTGACCACGTCCTGTGGCCCGAGCGCCCCGCAAGCTATGGCGCAGGAACAAGGGGAGCTAGTTTCTCAGTCGCTGGCACTCGGAGCTAGACAATAAAACAAATCCCAAGTTATTTCCTTGTATTTATATATTTTCTTATTCTATAAATAAAAGCGCAAACGATATACAGATTCATAGTTCCTTCACATTCAATTCCTTCATAAATGAAACAAATGCATTGACAATATTTAGTTGCAGTGATTCGTTGTGATAATACATCCAGGTTTTTCGTGTTAATGGTTGACCTTTCGAATCAAAAAGAGTTTTAATGATAAGATTCGGATAAGGCTTGACGACCAAATTGGCCAAAATCGCATACCCCAATCCGTTGATTACCATTTCTTTACAAGTTTCCACATGATTAACATAAATATTAATATAGGGCGGCTTTTCAAAATGACTATACCACCATTCTTCAATCAGTGTATGCATATTTTGATCCGTAAGATAATCAATTCTCGGCATGGATGGAAGTTCTTCCATCCTAAATTCCCATGGTGAGGCGATGCAAAGTTCTTCATCATAGAGAAGCTCTTTATGATCCTTCCATGGAAAATCTCCTTTCACAATAGAAACATGCACATCATTAGTTAATAACTTTCTATGCATCTCACTGCTCCATCCGGAAACAACCTGGCATTCAATATTAGGAAACTGCTCTTTAAATAAACGTAAAATCTTTGGCATTTTATTTAAAGTAAAAAAATTGGACACACCTACCCGCAATGTTCCGTTTACTTGCTTCTTCATATTATTTAACTTTTCTTCCAATTTTCTTTGTGCATGTAACATTTCCACAGCATGATGTGCCAGCACTTCTCCTTCAGGGGTAAAGGTCACACCCCGATGTTTACGAATGAGAATTCGGATCCCATAGTAATCTTCCAATTTCTTAATTCTGGCGGTAATGGTTGGTTGTGATAAAAATAATTGTTGTGCTGCTTGTGTAATATTCTGTGTTGAAAATAAGGCTGCAAGCATTCTCCAATCAGAAATGTTCATTGCTCTCACCTCGCATAATAATTTTTTAGAAAGAGGGAAAATTGGTATTAAAAAAATCTATATCTAATTATAAATATTATATATTTCAACAATTTTTCTTTCAATTTTATAATAGGATTAGATAATTTCTCATATGTTCAAAGGGGACAGTCATTTTAATAATGAACGAAGGGGAGGAGTAATCATATGCAAACGATAAACTATAAACCCGGTTTAGAAGGGGTCATTGCAGTTGAATCGGCAATTTCGTTTCTTGATTCTGAAAAGGAGAAGATCGTTATTCGCGGTCAAGATTTAATCGAATTATCCAAACACAAAAGTTATCTGGATGTTGCCTATCTACTATTGGAAGGAAATCTTCCATCACCTGTTGAAAAGGCAGCCTTCGAACAGCAATTAAAAGAAAATTATGATGTACCAAAAGAAGTAATCGATGTCTTGAAAATCTTACCCCAAAAAACGCACCCTATGGATGCCCAGCGTACGGCCATTTCCATGCTTGGTGGCTTTGATGAACAAATCGATGATCGATCGGTAGCTGCCAATAAAAAACGGGCGATTGAACTGCTTGGAAAATTACCGTCCATTACAGTAAACAGTTACAGAATCCTTCAAAATCAAGATCCTATTCAACCAAGAGCGGACCTTTCTTACAGCGCCAACTTTTTATATATGATTACCGGAAAAGTGCCGACTGCAATAGAGGAAGAAATTTTTGATCGATTGCTTCTCTTATATATAGAGCATGAAATGCCAAATTCTACATTTTCGGCAAGAGTTATTGCCTCTACCCAATCAGATATTTATGGAGCTTTAACCGGTGCTGTCGCTTCCTTAAAAGGGAACCTTCACGGCGGGGCGAATGAAGCAGTGATGTATATGTTAAACGATGTCAATAACGCCCAAAGCTTCGTTAACCTTTTAAAGGATAAACTGAATAAAAAGGAAAAAATTATGGGTTTTGGACACCGGGTGTATATGAAAAAGATGGACCCGCGCGCATTGATCATGAAAGAAGCACTGCATCAACTATGCCAACAAACAGGTGACTTTTCTTTATATGAAAAATGCGAAGCTGGTGAAAAACTCATGGAACAAGAAAAAGGATTATTCCCAAACCTGGATTATTATGCTGCCCCGGTTTATTGGATGCTCGGCATTCCAATTCCATTGTATACGCCGATTTTCTTCAGTTCAAGAACAGCCGGTTTATGTGCACATGTCATTGAACAGCATGAACATAATCGAATTTTCCGACCACGTGTGAAATACATTGGTAAACCTTATTAAGTGAAATGAAAGCGTTATTAGATTTGAAGGAAAGGATGACAATCATGTTAACAACTGTCAAAAGTGAGCAAAAAACCGATGAATTAATCGAAAAAATTGCCGATTATGTTTTAACAAAGGAAATTTCAAGTGAAGAAGCATTTTCAACAGCACATTATGTACTCATCGATACATTAGGATGTGGAATTTTAGCATTAAACTACCCGGAATGCACAAAGCTTCTAGGCCCTATTGTACCGGGGACAATCGTCCCCAATGGTTGCCGGGTTCCGGGTACATCTTATGTATTGGATCCAGTTAAAGGTGCCTTTGATATCGGGAGCATGATTCGTTGGCTCGATTACAATGACACTTGGCTGGCAGCTGAATGGGGACATCCGTCTGATAACTTGGGTGGAATATTAGCTGTGGCAGACTACCTGAGTCGCGAGCGAATTCATAGAGGGTTGGAACCATTAAAAATGCATGATGTATTAGAATCCATGATTAAAGCGCATGAAATCCAAGGCATCCTTGCATTAGAAAACAGTTTTAATCGTGTCGGACTCGACCATGTCCTTCTCGTTAAAATTGCTTCTACAGCCGTTATCACAAAAATGCTTGGCGGTGGTCGTGAAGAAATCATCAATGCGTTAACCAACGCCTGGATAGACAATTCCAGTTTACGAACATATCGCCATGCTCCAAACACGGGTTCTAGGAAATCATGGGCTGCTGGGGATGCAACGAGTCGTGCTGTAAGACTGGCGATGATGGCAATCCAAGGGGAAATGGGTTATCCAACAGCACTTAGTGCTCCAACTTGGGGGTTCCAAGACGTTCTATTTAATAAGAAACCGTTGCAACTAGCCCGTGAGTTCGACAGCTATGTCATGGAAAATGTCTTATTCAAAGTATCTTATCCTGCTGAGTTTCACGCACAAACGGCAGCTGAGGCAGCTGTCCGGTTGCATCCGGAAGTCATTAATCGCTTGGATCAAATTCAACAAATTACAATTACAACCCATGAATCTGCAATTCGAATTATTGACAAAAAAGGACCATTAAATAATCCTGCTGATCGTGACCATTGTATCCAATATATTACTGCCATCGGACTTCTAAAAGGAAACATTACCGCTTTGGATTATGAGGATGATGCTGCCAAAAATCCACTGATTGATCAATTGCGTGAAAAAATGGTTGTCCAAGAAAACAAGCAATATTCGATTGACTATCTTGATCCGAATAAACGGTCAATTGCCAATGCCGTTCAAGTTCATTTTAAAGATGGAACATCAACGGAAAATGTAGCAGTCGAATATCCGCTTGGTCACCGCTTCCGGCGTCAAGAAGCCATACCAAAAATACTGGAGAAATTCGCTGATAATCTTGCAACACAATACACAGCTAAACAAAAAGAAAAAATTCTTGAAGCCAGTATCGATTATAATAAAATAGTTAACATGAATGTGAATGACTATGTTGAATTATATATACGATAAAGTGAAACATCCATTAGTGGGGGTTTTCTTCATCCCTCACTAAGTTCGTTAAGCCAATCGAATCATGCAGGCAGTTCCCCCCCTAGCTACCTTCTTTCAAAACTCATAGTCTTGGGGGCGGAACCTTGACTTGCCGTTAGGGTGGAATAAAAACGTTTTACAGAAGGGAAGAAACAGGATGTCTTGGATTATTGATCAACAAGATTCACAAAATAAATTAGCAGAACAATTTAAAGAACTCGTAGAAAATCATAATATTTTACAAATCCCCGGAACTCACGATGCCATGTCAGCATTGATTGCTAAAGAAGTTGGTTTTTCAGCGCTTTATCTGTCTGGCGGTGCTTATACCGCAAGTCGGGGGTTACCTGATCTTGGTATTGTGACTTCTATGGAGATTGCGGAGAGAGCGAAAGATTTAGTCCGTGCCACAAATTTACCCGTATTAGTTGATATCGATACCGGATTCGGCGGTGTGCTGAATGTTGCCCGCACAGCAAGAGAAATGGTGGAAGCACACGTGGCTGCTGTCCAAATAGAAGACCAGCAATTACCAAAAAAATGCGGCCATCTAAACGGAAAGCAATTAGTATCCGCAGAGGAAATGTGTCAAAAAATACAAGCCATCAAAGAAGTTGCCCCAACTTTATACGTTGTTGCACGAACCGATGCCCGAGCAGTGGAAGGTTTGGATGCGGCAGTTGCACGTGCGAACATGTATCTGGAAGCGGGAGCGGATGCCATTTTTCCGGAAGCTCTTGAGTCCAAAGAAGAATTTCAATTATTTGCGAAAAAAATTCATGCCCCACTCTTAGCTAATATGACGGAATTTGGTAAAACACCATACTATTCCGCAGAAGAATTTGAAAAAATGGGCTACAGTATGGTTATCTATCCCGTTACCTCACTCCGCGTCGCAGCAAAAGCCTATGAACGCATTTTTACATTAATTAAAGAAACGGGTTCACAAAAAGAAGGCTTACAAGATATGCAAACGAGAAAGGAATTATATGACACCATTCAATTGAGTGCCTTTGAAGATTTGGACCAAACCCTTGCTAAAACAGTGCTTGAAAAGAAGCAATGAAATGACATTAAGATTATCCACCCATCGTTTTAAAGTTTTCGGTATCTCCCCCAAGGTTCGATCATACTATAATACCTTGGGGACAACTCTTTTCTTCCAGCGCTACATAATATCTACTCAAAAGAAACTATCTTTATAATTATCTTTGAGGGAAAGTAAACTAGATTCCATTTTTATATATTTATTTTTCCAATGATACACACCAAAAACAGTAATCATGAGTTTGCCACTTGTGTTTTCTTTAAAATAGCGAATCTATACCATCATTTATCCTTGAAGGACTGATTACGGATGTTAGTCAAGTCGAAACAATGTCAGAATTATCAATTGTTTTGAGTCGTCTCAACCATTTTAATATAATACCTTCTTTCAAAAATTTAAGTAGTAATCCATCACCAAATCGTTCAAATCGAATGATACACATGATCATTGCCAGGATACATTGAGCATCTAATAATTCTACATCCGCATCTTGCAAATCTCTTGTATTCGGTTTAATCCCATAATCTTCCAAAATTGAACGATAATTCATCAGCTTATATTCCGGATGACTTTGTGAAAATTGGTAGAATTCCTCAACAAACATATTTACCAGCTCATCATATTTTACAAACGGCATTTGTTTGGGGTGTTCAGGGCTCCCATCATTTTCATCATCAAAAACCCAATCACCTAAATACTCACGATCAGATAGTTTCCCAATATATTTTGTAAGCACTTTAAACTTGCTATGTGGGTGCCCAGCTTCGGTAAATTCACACCATTCATCATAAATCGCACGCAATTCATCATCTAAATAAGTTAACGCTTTCTTTCTAAGAATTTCCGGGACTCCGTAATAAGCTTCTGCTATAGCACCGGTAATAGCCGCCAGCGTGTCACTATCACCGCCGACTGAAATCGCAGTACGAATGGCATCTTCAAAGGAACCGGATTCTAAAAAAGCTGCGATAGCTTGAGGGACTGTTTCTTGGCATGTCTCATTAAACTGGTAGCTGTCCCTGATTCCATCAATAGTAAAATTTAAAGGATAATAGGAACTGTTAATTTTATTTCGTATTTCACTTTTAGTACATCCATTCCATGCCATAAAGATTGCCACTGCTGTAGCCTCAGCACCTTTCAATCCTTCCTCATGGTTATGAGTTACACCTGTGACAATTTCAGATAACTTGCACGCTTCACTTTCTGTACTTGCAATGAATCCCACCGGACTTATCCGCATGGCAGCCCCATTTCCAAAACTGTTATAAGGTTCAGGATTCGCACAAAAAACCCATTGATTAAATCTATATCCATAACCACAATCAGGATACTTCCGTCCGATTTCCTGCATATACCGTACCGACATTTCCTCAAGGAGAGAGTAGTAGCCATTTTTTTCATAATCTTTATTAATGGTCCTCTCTGTCTCCATAATCGCCTTAGCAATAGCAAGCGTCATAATACTATCATCGGTTACATGGCAATCTTTTGTAAAAAGTTCGAAATTCTTGCTTCGATGATTATTGAACTCAAAGCGAGACCCAACAATATCGCCAATAATCGCTCCAATCAAAACAATTTCCTCCTTCCAACAATTAATATTATTCTTTATGCAATCATGACTACTTTCATTAATCAATTGGAAACCTTGAACCATTTCGTATAGAAATCTAATTTCATCGTTTCACATTTTCTTCAAATAATTGAAGATTTTTTTACCATCTTCGTTCGATTTCTAAAGTCGAGATATTCAATTTCTAAGAATCTAGACGCTAGACCAATTATAAATTCTTCATCTTTATCGTTATAATTTCTGATTAACATAACAATTACCCTTTTTAGTATATTACTCCTCTTAAAAATCATGAAATATTTGGTTTTTTTATAAAAACTTTTTTTGCTAAATTGAATTAAAAATATAAGTCCCAGAAGAATTTCAAGGACCGCTACAATTAATGTAACATACCTTAATCCAAGATATTGAATAATAATACCTGTTAGTAATGCGCCTAATTGCATTGAAACCATACTACAAGTATTCCAAAGACCAAATATTCTTCCTCTTAAATTACCTTCAACATGCGTTTGCATTACTTGCCTTTCAAATGGAACAATAAACCCACCAACAAACGCATATACTATCATAATAAAAATTCCTTGAAATATATTATTTGTGAATCCAAATAGTGACCAACTTAACCCTATTAAAATATAAATATATCCATATCTGTATATATTTTTAAAGAATATTTTATTATTTGCAATCCATAAACCTAAAATTACAGAAGTCAATCCCTCAGCTATATATAACATACTTAAACCAACGGGTGGAAAGTTATAAATATTGCTTACCATTTGTTCAATCATTAGATTAAATGAACCAATAATAAGTCCGCCAGTGAGAGCAAACAAAAGTACATATCTTACATATATTTGTTTTTTCGCTATTGATAATCCAACTATAAGTTCTTTAAGAAAACTTCTTTCTTTTGGTTTTATTTTATAGCTTCTTAAATTTATTGTCGCCATTACAATACCTGAATATATAAAAGATATGGATGTTAAAATCCAAAAGAAATGAAGATCTAATAATGTAACTAACACCCCTCCAGAAGCAGCTCCAAGTAAGCGTATAGAACTGTTAAGTGTGAAATTTAGAGAGTTTGCTACTATTAATTCTTCTTCTTTCATTATCTCAGGAATAATTGTCTGTCTAACAACTGTAGTTAAGGATGTTAAAATTCCAATGAAAAACCTTAGAGCCTCTGCCAAAATAAAAAATATACCCTTTAACGAGGCTCTGGAAAATTA
>JAAROH010007783.1_pt1 | contig 34443 bp, 31 predicted proteins | sample 7248631 | NCBI WGS metagenome assembly JAAROH01 (sample SAMN09772309, study PRJNA484901) | compost metagenome | isolation source: Vermicomposting unit | place: India | reverse complement strand
AACCGAAATTCATCTCCCACTTTCACTGGTGACGAAAGCACCTTCACGTTTAGAAGTGGGAGACTTCTCTCGGAGGAAAACTAAAACATATCCTATCCGGTAAGACAAAATAGAAACGCTGCATGTTGTGCTAAGAAAAATTCACAGGTAAACGCGTTACCAGTTTTTCCTCCCCACAAAAAAAGAACGCAGACTCGTCCGTCTGCGCCAAGGGTTCTTAATTATAAAAGGGGTCAATTAATTATCTTCAATATATACCTATTATGTTTCAACAACGTTACAACGCTATTAAAAATTTATGACCGTTTGTCAATGGCTTACTTTAGACTCTTCGTGCAGCTTTTCGTTCAATTCTTCCACATAATGTTGGGCAGACAGGGCCGCATCAGCGCCGTCGCCTGTCGCAGTTACGACCTGGCGTAGCGTTTTTTCGCGTACATCGCCGGCAGCGAAAATACCTGGTACCCGTGTTGCCATGCGCTCATCGGTTTCGATATATCCCGCTTCGTTGGTAATACCCAGGTTTTTCACCGCGCTAGAAAGCGGATCCATACCTACGTAGATGAAGACACCGTCCGTTTTGAATTCAGTTTCTTCACCCGTTTTCTTATTATGCAGCAACACGGATTTGACAGTTCCATCACCGCGGATTTCTTTTACTTCCGTATCCCAGATAAACTGGATTTTTTCGTTTTCAAACGCGCGTTTCTGCAGAATTTTTTGCGCGCGAAGCTGGTCGCGGCGGTGAATGATCGTCACCTTTGTCGCAAAACGCGTGAGGAAGACCCCTTCTTCTACTGCGGAATCACCGCCGCCGACAACGACAAGCTCTTTTCCGCGGAAGAATGCGCCGTCACATACCGCGCAATATGAAACGCCGCGGCCGGAGAATTCTTTCTCGCCCGGAACGCCCAGTTCACGGTGTTCTGCTCCGGTTGCTACAATAACAGACTTCGCTTTAAATTCTTTGTCTCCCACTTTCACTACTTTATACGGATAACCGTCTACAATCTCCTTAATGTCGCCGTATTGATATTCAGCTCCAAATTTTTTTGCATGTTCAAACATTTTAGTGGAAAGATCCGGACCAAGGATCGATTCAAAGCCAGGATAGTTTTCAATTTCTTCGGTATTTGCCATCTGCCCGCCTGGAATTCCTCGCTCAATCATCAATGTACTCATGTTGGCACGAGAAGTATACACGGCAGCTGTCATGCCTGCAGGACCCGCTCCAGCAATAATAACGTCATAAATTTTTTCTTGGCTCATGCTTCCTACCTCCTAGTTACCTATATCTTACCTCAACAGTAGAGGAGATACTCGCCTTCATCGAAAAAATTCGATTTAAAATCTTTATTTATAATAACTCTAAATAAATAAATTGTCTATAATGCGTCACTTTCGATGTTTTGATCTTCTTATCATCCTCATAATATATACAAATACACCCCGGTATGTACCGGGGTCTTTACAGAATTTTGTCTCTCTCTATTTAAGGCAATGTACATACAGCGGTGATTAACTTATAATTACGCGCCAAGGAAGCAGCAGAGACACCGTAGCGAGCCGCGACTTCTTCTTGCGTGATCGCGTAATTGTACCGCCGAGCAATGACGTATTCTAACGACGCGGCCCATGCTTCTTTTTTACGAATCGTCGGCACGTTCGGATATGTTTTTCCGATATAATCTATCCACAGCATTTGGGCTTCCTGCTGTTCCAGCACGTCATACCTGTCCTGCATATGAACACGCAAGCACTCGGCAACTTCCTGCCACTTTTCCGTCCAAACAGGTACTATTGATCGCAACCGAAAATCAATAATTCTTGTCTGCTGATTAATAATGGCCTTGTATGGTTGTTCCGCTCCCATTTTACGAAGAACGAAAATGACTAATTTTTTCAAATAGTCGTCTTCCACCGGATTCATTAAGAATCCCCGCAGCGCTTCTTCTACTTCACTGTCCGCAATATAAGCGAACGCTTGAATAACTTGAAATTTCGTATCGCGATCGCCAAAGCGAAGCGCCCAGAGAAGCGAAGAGCGAAGCAACGGATTCCGCTTCCACTCCTGGTTAATTTCATCAGACGACGTCTCTATACTTCCAAACGGAAACGTATCATGAAATGGAAGCTGATAATGGTACGAAGCTTCCGAAATCGCTTGACCGCCGATCTTACGCTGTTGTATCTGCCTTAAATAATAAGGTGCCACCTTTTCGGACGGATCAATGCGCTCGACTTTTTTCCATAAAGATTCGGCCTCGCCTATCCTTCCCGTATTGTAAGCGGCTACTGCAGTATAATGCAGTATATATAAGTCGCCCTGTCCTGTGCGGGGAACCATCTTGCGGAACAGAAAGTAAGCCGCTTCGTCTTCGCCCAGAATCCCAAGAGTGGTCGCTAGTTTGTATGCGAGATCAAAATGATAAGGTATGATCTTTTTTAGAACAGCTAATAATTGTTCCAGCTTTTCCTGATTGCGCAAATGAGAATAAAAAACGGCTAGATTGCACAGGCCATGAATATTGCATGGATCCTCTTCCAACACCTGCTGAACGGTTTCCATTGCTTTTTCAAACCGTCCCATATAGTAATAACAAAGCGCTAAATTATTGCGTGCCGCAATAAAGTCAGGATGCCCTTTAATGATCGAAAGCAATAAGCGAGCCGCTTCGTTAAACCGTCCCTCTTCCAGCAAACGGCGCGCGCGATCATGTTGAAACACAACTTCAAGGCTGGTATCACTTTCTGATTGACGAGGTCTATCCTGTAAATGAAATTCGATATATTCCCGTAAGTCTTCCGCTTCTTCCGCATAAATCGGTTCAGGAAAACTTTGTAAATATTTCAAGATATATTGTTCAGCCAGTTCGAATTCCATCATATTGGCATAGTTGCTGGCAAGATAAAAATAACATTCATCAAGTGAGGGGTCGACTTCGTCGAGCACATGCCAAAGAATCCGATTGGACTCTTCATATTTGCCGAGTTCAGCCAATATGCCAGCCATACTGCAATAATAATCTGGATTGTTCGGCTCAATTTCAACCGCCTTTCGCAAATAGCGAAGAGCTTTTTGAAAATTAAGCTTATCAAGATAGCGCATTGCCCACTCGTAATAGAAATCTGCATCCATATGAATCGGAACAATTTTGCCCTTCTTTTTCGGCGCATATTGCTGCTTGGCCATATGTCCCTCCAAATTTATCTTCCTTATTGTTTAAGTATACCACACTTAAGATAGCCTTCTCTATAGAACAAACGCCCGGAGCAAACGAATGGTTTTTTGTACCTCCTTAGAAAACAAAAAACACCACTCCCCTTAAAAGATAGGGGGAGCAGTGCTTCCGTTCAAAAATGCCGCAAAAAAAGTCAAATTTTTTTTGCGGCATTTGCTATGCTAAATTTAGCAGCAAGGGGATGAGAAAATGGTTTACGATACAGAAATTCAAAAAGCGATCAAATTTATAGAAGATCATTTACAAGAGGAGTTGTCTCTAGAATGCGTTTCTGGCGAGGTCGGATTTTCGATGTACCATTTCCATCGAATTTTTCAAAAAGAAGTAGGGATGACGGTCGCGGATTATATACGAAGAAGAATTACGAACGCTGCCAGTATGTTGCTTTATACAAAAGAACGTATTCTGGATATCGCTCACCTGCATCGCTTCGAATCACAAGATCAATTCGCTACTATGATGCCATCATTTAAAGCAAATAAATACAAAGGGAAGCGCCTCAAATTATCGGCCTTTATTAAAACAGAAACTGTTGAAGGGTTTTGTGGATTATGGAGGAGAGTTGACAACGCCTCCGATGATATTCTCCAATTTGATAATATGTCAAACCGCCCGATTACGAAAACAACGAATTGGAACCGTTACTCAATTGTATTAGATGTACCTGAAAATAGTGCGACGATTTCTTTCGGTGTTTTACTTAACGGTAAAGGGCATGTTTGAATCGAGCACGTTACGTTTGAGGAAGTAGATGAAAATGTACCAACTACAAATTTAGAATTTTGCAGTCATCTTTTAGATGAACCAGTCAATTTATCGTTTGAAGAGGAATTTAAGCGTATCTTGTAGCAAAGAAGCCAAAAAAAGGATGAAAAAAATAAAATTGTTTTTCTTTATCGTGGGGGTCAACAAACTCCTTATAAATAAAAGAGGCTGTCTCAAAGTCATGGGGACAGCCTCTTTTCTAAAATTTATTATCCCTTGATTACTTCTTATTGCATTACCTCGCGTGACGTTTCTCCAATTCTTGAAGTACCGCATCAAACGGCAGTTTCTGCTCACGAAGCAGCACAAGCAAATGAAACAGTAAATCGGCCGCTTCATATCGCAGTTCATCATGACTGCGGTTTTTCGCCGCGATAATCACTTCGCTCGCTTCTTCGCCAACCTTCTTCAAAATCTTGTCCACACCTTCCGTGAACAGGTATGTTGTGTAAGAACCTTCCGGCATTTCCGCTTCACGAGTCGCAATTAACGTTTCCAGACGGTTAATGATAGCAAAACGATTCTTGACTTCCTTCTCATCAGCAGGCGAATTTTCGGCTACACCTGCTTCTTCGCCAAGCAGAGAATCGCTAAAACAGGAATACACGTTTTTATGACAGGCGGGACCCGCAGGAATCACTTTGACAACCAGCGCGTCACTGTCGCAATCATACAACACGTCCACCACTTTCTGCACATTCCCTGACGTAGCCCCCTTGTGCCACAACTCCTGGCGCGAACGGCTGAAGAACCATGTCTCCCTTGTTTCCAGTGTCTTCTGTAGCGACTCTTTGTTCATATAGGCGAGCGTAAGCACTTCTTTGCTCTGCGCGTCCTGCACAATCGCCGGGATTAAACCACGATCGTCAAACTTAACATGATTTATGTTCATGTACTACCGTCTCCTCTACCAAACGTATCTCGATGTCTCTCTCGCACAGATACTGTTTTACTTCTTTAATGGAGGTTTCTTTGTAGTGAAAAATGGAAGCAGCGAGCGCCGCATCCGCTTTTCCTTTCACGAATGCGTCGTAAAAATGCTGTTTTGCTCCGGCGCCACCCGAAGCAATGACAGGGATACGAACCGCTTCAGATACTGCGCGCGTAAGCTCCAGTGCGAAACCATCCTTTTGTCCGTCACAATCCATACTAGTTAACAAAATTTCCCCTGCACCCAATTCTTCGACCTGTTTCGCCCATTCTACCGCGTCAATACCGGTTGCTTGGCGCCCACCGTGCGTATACACTTCCCAGCCATCGCCATCCTCACGCGCTTTAGCGTCAATTGCCACTACAATGCATTGACTCCCGAATATCTCTGCACCTTCGCGCACCAGTTCCGGACGCTTAACCGCCGCCGTATTAACAGAAACTTTGTCGGCTCCGGCACGAAGCAAACGACGCATATCGTCCACCGTATTAATGCCGCCCCCTACTGTAAACGGGATGGTTACATTTGCAGCCGTATTCTCAACAACCCCCACCATCGTCTCTCGCCCTTCATGTGAAGCTGAAATGTCAAGAAAAACAAGTTCGTCCGCTCCTTCTTCACTGTAACGCCTTGCCAGTTCCACCGGATCACCCGCATCACGCAGATTCACAAAGCTGACGCCTTTGACGACGCGCCCTTCTTTTACATCCAAGCAAGGAATAATTCGTTTCGCGAGCATTTAGACTACCTCCCCGATCCGTTTCAGTGCCTGCGGCAATTGTACTCGCTCCGTATATAATGCTTTACCGACGATGGCGCCCCCCACACCATCCTTTGCATAACGAGCCAATTCAAGCAGATCTTCCTCTCGGCTCACGCCTCCGGACGCGATCACATTCTTCCCGGTTGCACGCGCCAGTCGTACAATTGCTTCTGTATTCGGCCCCTCAAGCGTACCATCGCGGGAAATATCTGTATAAATAAAGGTTGCTGCCCCTTTAGCTATAAGCGCTTTGGCCAATTCTTCTGCCATCACTTCTGATGTCTTCAACCAACCGTGTGTCGCCACATAACCGTCTCTGGCATCAATGCCAATCGCCACTTTGTCACCGTACCTGGTTAGTACTTGCTCAGTAAACGGCTCATCCTGAATCGCTGCCGTACCAAGAATCACCCGGCTCACACCGCCTGCAATATACTGCTCGACGTCTTCCATGCGCCTCAATCCCCCGCCGACTTGCACCGGAACATCAAGCTTGCGGGCAATTTCTAATACGATTTCGTCATTTATCGGTTTACCTGCTTTTGCGCCATCTAGATCAACTAGATGAATCCATTCTGCTCCCTGGGCCGCCCACTGCTTTGCTATCTCAACCGGCGAATCGCCATACACCGTTTCTTTATTGTAATCGCCTTGCAGCAAGCGCACGCACTTGCCACCCCGAATATCAATCGCCGGATAAATAATGAAATCCATCTCCCCACTCCCTCTCTGTTGCCTGCTTACTTTACACGCGCTGTTTTGCACATCTTCGTGAAATTCTCAAGCAGTTTCATGCCAACCGCTCCGCTTTTTTCCGGATGAAACTGCATGCCATACACGTTTCCTTTTCCGACTACTGCAGGTACTTCCTGATAATAATCCGCTGTCGCGAGCAGAACAGAACGGTTCTCCTTCGTCGGCTGCAGAAAATATGAATGCACGAAATAGACATATCCTTCGGGTACGCCTGCAAAAATCGGGTTAGCCTGCAAAAATGTAAGCCTGTTCCAGCCCATATGCGGAATTTTATAATCGCCCTGAAAACGTTCCACGCGTCCCGGCAGAATGCCAAGTCCTTCATGCTCGCCGTGCTCGGTGCTCATGTCAAATAGCAGTTGCATACCGAGGCAAATGCCAAGCAACGGCTTGCCATTCGCCGCCAGATCACGAATCGGCTCCACGAGACCGCGCTCCCGCAAATTTTTCATCGCGTCACCAAAGGCCCCCACTCCTGGAAGAATGGCGCCTTCCGCATGCGAAAGAGCTTCTACGTCCGACACAAATTCATACCTGTAGCCAAGACGTTCTACCGCTTTGCTAACGCTATGCAAATTGCCCATGCCATAATCAATGATTGCAATCACTATAACATCCCCTTCGTCGACGGAACACCTTTTACCCGCGGATCAATCGCTGTTGCTTCATCCAACGCGCGACCGAGCGCCTTAAACACCGCTTCAATCATATGGTGCGTATTGTGTCCGTAATGCACAATAATATGCAGCGTAATGCGCGCTTCAAGCGCCAGCTTCCAGAAAAATTCATGAAAAAGCTCCACCGGGAAATTGCCAACATTGGTAGACGGAAACTGAGCGCGGTATTCCAAATGCGGACGGTTACTAATGTCGACAATCACCTGGCCAAGCGCCTCATCCATTGGCACAAACATGCTGCTATAGCGCTTGATGCCTTTTTTATCGCCCAGTGCTTCACGAAACGCCTGACCAAGGCAAATCGCAATATCTTCCACCGTGTGATGGTAGTCGATTTCAATATCCCCTTTAGCGTCCACCATTAAATCGAAATGACCGTGCTTCGTAAACAAATCAAGCATATGTTCAAGAAACGGGACACCGGTTTTAAGTTCCGTCTCCCCTTCTCCATCTATATTAAAAGAAAGTTTAATATCCGTTTCGTTTGTTTTTCGTTCAATTGCTGCCCGACGCATAGCTGTTACTCCCCCTATTCTCCTTCATTATCCAATCGCATCTGGATCGCCCGCGCGTGCGCTTCCAGTCCCTCCTGGCGAGCCAGCGCTACAATCTTACGACCGTTCGCCAGCAAATCCTCCCGGCTATAAGCAATTATGCTTGATTTTTTGAGAAAATCATCCACGTTCAACGGCGAAGAAAAACGCGCTGTTCCATTTGTCGGCAATACGTGGTTCGGTCCTGCAAAGTAATCGCCGACCGGTTCAGAGCTATACGCTCCCAGAAAAATCGCACCGGCATTCCTGACTTTTCCGATGTATGCCATAGGATCTTTCACCATCAGTTCCAGATGCTCCGGAGCGAGTCGGTTGACAACCTCCAGTCCTTGTTCCAGGCTTTCCACCACGCAAATCGCACCGTAATCCCGAATGGACGCTTCCGCAATCTCTCTGCGCGGAAGTTCGGCCAATTGCCGCTCCACTTCCTGTCGTACCGCTTCCGCTAGCTGCGGACAAGCGGTCACAAGGACGGCGGAAGCCATTGTATCGTGTTCAGCCTGGGACAATAAGTCGGCCGCCACATATGCCGGATTCGCTGTTTCATCCGCCAGCACGACAATCTCGCTCGGCCCCGCCACCATGTCGATATCCACGAGACCAAATACCTCGCGCTTGGCCAGCGCAACATAAATATTGCCCGGACCGACGATTTTATCTACCGGTTTGATCGTTTCCGTTCCGTATGTTAAAGCGGCAATCGCCTGAGCGCCACCCACTTTGTATACTTCCTTAACGCCCAGTTCATACGCCGTAACCAGCACGCCTGGATTTATCTTGCCATCTTTACCGGGTGGAGTTACCATCGCGATTTCCTCTACACCAGCCACCTGTGCCGGAATCGCGTTCATCAGTACGGATGATGGATACGCGGCCGTACCACCCGGCACATACAGACCGACACGGGCAAGAGGCCGAATCAACTGTCCAAGCATCGTGCCGGATTCTTTTGTAGTTAACCAAGACTGACGCATTTGGCGGCTATGATAATCGCGAATATTGGTGGCCGCTTCGCGTACAGCCTCACGTACTTCCGGGCGGATTTGCCGAACCGCCTGGACAAATTCTTCTTCTGTTACTTTCATTGTGTCCAATTTGATGCGGTCAAATTGCTCGGTAAAGCGGATTACCGCCGCATCTCCTTCCGTTTTTACCGCCTTGAGAATTTTCAGCACCGTGGCCCGCTGCGCCTCTGTCCCAGTCTCCACATCGCGTTGGGTGGAAAAATCAGCCGCATCGACGATCTTGATCATGAATTAACTCTCCTCCACTATTGAAGCAAATTTCTCATATATATAGTCGACCGCTTCGCTCTTCATCCGATAGCTCACCCGGTTTGCGATTAAGCGGGTTGTAATCGGCATGATTTCTTCAAGTTCAACAAGCCCGTTTTCTTTCAGCGTACGCCCGGTCGATACAATATCAACAATCCTCTCCGCTAATCCGATAAGCGGTGCCAATTCGATAGAGCCATTCAGCTTAATCACTTCCACCTGCTGCCCCTGTTCACGAAAATATTTAGACGCCACTCGCGGGTACTTGGTGGCAACTCGGGGTGTACCTCCGGACGGCTTCCAGTCCGGTAACCCGGCGACCGCAAGGCGGCAACGGCTGATTTTTAAATCAAGCAGCTCATACACATCGCGCCCTTCCTCCAGAAGCACATCTTTTCCAACAACTCCGATATCAGCCACACCATACTCAACGTATGTCGGCACATCCGTCGGCTTGGCGAGAATAAATTCTAAATTCGCTTCCGGTACCGGAACAATAAGCTTGCGCGAATCATCAAACTCCGGAGGAAGAGAAACGCCGGCTTTGCGCAACAATTCTGCCGCTTCTTCGAAAATCCGGCCTTTCGGCATGGCTATAACCAATTTTTCTTCTGTTTTTACCGCCACGATGCTTCCTCCTCCGTCAGATCAATAACTTCTGCATATTGCGAAAAATCAAGGGCCGCAAGCTCTTCTTTCCGCTGCGCAATGACTACTGCACTGTTTTCCTCGCGCAACTTCCGCGCCCTCTCCAGCGCTTCCATACGCTGTTCCGCACTATATAAAATCAGGAATTTGCTCGGCTGTTCCGGCTGATAGTCCACCGCCTCCAGCAGGCTATCCATCTGCACCGCAAATCCGGTTGCAGGACACGGACGACCAAAGCGCGCCATCAGTCCGTCATAGCGGCCACCCGTGCAAATCGCAAACCCCTGATTGGCGGCATAGCCTTCAAAAAGAATACCTGTATAATAGTCCAAGTTGCGCAGCAAATTCAAATCGAGCAGGACATATTTTTCAACCTGATACGCCTCAAGCGCTTCCCACAATTGTCTTAAATTAGTAACAGCCTTGCGTGCCTGCCCGTTCACTGTGATAGATTCCGCCCTGTCGATCAGTTCCTTGCCGCCGCGCAGTTTCAGCAGTTCATAAAGCCGCGCTGCGTTTTCCCGCGAAAGATGCAACCCCTGTACATAATGACGGAAGCCTACATAATCGCGGTGATACAAAAATTCTTTCAGCCTTTCGCGGTCTTCCAGTCTTTGGACAATCTCCTCAAGCAGACCTTCAAGAAAACCGATATGACCCACCGCAATTTTAAACACTTTCACCCCTGCCGCTTTTAGAACAGATACAGCGAGCGCAATCGCTTCGGCATCCGCATCAACGGATGCTGAGCCGATATATTCAATTCCGAGTTGTGTAAACTCCGCATTACGCCCCGCTTCGTTTCTCTGCGCACGAAACACGTTCGCGGAATACATCAACCGCAACGGAAGCGGTTCTTCTTTCAAAAGCGAAGATGCGACCCTAGCAATAGGCGCCGTCATGTCCGGACGCAGAACGACGGTTTTGCCTTCGCTGTCCAGCAATTTAAACAATCTGTTATCGAGCGTTGCACTTGCTTCTCCGACCGTGTCGTAATATTCAAGCGTTGGGGTGCTAATTTCCTGGTATCCCCATTGTTTCATACAGGCTTTTACTCGCTTTTCCAGCCAGCGCTGTTTTTCGAGGAGATCGGGAAGGATATCCCGCATTCCCAGCGGTTTTTCAAATCCTAACGGCTTTGACATCCTGGCTTCTACTCCTTTTCTCTATCCTTTAGTTTGGTAGCGAACTAAAGGATTTCTCGTTGAGAGTAGTCTACCATTCATTGATTTATCCGTCAATACAAAAAAACGAACCGAATCTTTCCGATTCGCTTTTTGCTGGCTAATGCGCCTTGCTTAAAAAATATATAAAATAGCAAATAATTTCATTCAACACTCTGTATAATTATTCGGATATTTAAGCGCTTGACATGGAGCCTCTGCGGGCATGATTTCTTGCAAAGGGTCAAGCTATATTAGGGTTGGCAACGCAAAGAAATCTATTATGTCCTTCACTCTATGCAAAGTTTTAAATATACAAAAAATTATGCATAACCTTAATTGCCAAACAAAACCATGATGTTATCCATTTTCTCAAAATCCTTCTAATCGCTATTTTTAGTTCAGCTGCATCAAGATACAAACTCATTCAAAGCATTTCTAAAACACTTTAATGTTTTTTTCAGCCCACCCATTTTTTACATTTTGCAATAACGTCAGACGTTTTTTGTCTCATTAAAATATCGTAAATATTAAATTGTGACCATGACACTTCGCTAATGGCTTTGGCAAGATTATGATTTTTCAACATGTTCGATACCGACAAATCTTCCATCCCGATAATGTCGTGGTTTTTGACAATTTCGGTGGAAATTTTGTATAAGTAATCATTCCTTGCATTTTTAATTTTTTCATGAATACGAGCAACTTTTATTTTAGCTTTATACCAGTTTGAACCACCTTCTTTTCGTCTGCTCATAATCCGTTGGGCTTTCGCCAATTTTTCTTCTAATCTACGGAAAAATTTTGGATTTAAGTAAGTCGTTCCGTCTGACAAAATAGCAAAATCTTTCAGTCCCACATCAATACCGATAGCAGAATTAGTTTTAGGTAACTCGGAGACTTCTGTTTCAGTCGCTATAGATACAAAATATTTACCTGATGGATTTCTTCTAATCGTTGCACTTAAAATGCGTCCTTCTACTTCTCGGCTTTTTGCAAAACGAACAAGACCTAATTTTGGGAGTTTAATGTAATTGCCTTCTATAGAAATGTTTCCATTGGTATATTTTGTTGTATAAGACTGAACAGGATTCTTTTTAGATTTAAAGCGAGGATAATTTCCTTGCTTTTTGTAATATCTATCGAAAGCATTCGCTAGATTTTCAACAGACTTTTGCAAAGCAATGCTATCTACTTCTTTCAGAAAGGTATATTGTTTCTTAGTCTTTTTGTTTTTGTTGTGCTAAAAAATGATTGAAGACAAAGCGTGAACAGCCAAACGTTTTATTGATTAGTTCTTCCTGTTGTTTGTTTGGATAGATGCGGAATTTATATGCTTTGTTGACTAGCATTGAGTATCACCTCCTTATGCTCTCGAACAGTCGGACAATCGAGATGGCAAGTAGCCATCCCTTGTCCGAAGGCGATTCATCCCCCACCTACTCACTGGGCTACGCCCTTCACGTTTCTTGAGGTGGGGGGCTTCTCGCCTAAGTTAAGATAAATTAAATTTCAAAACAAATTAAATAAACTTAACTAAAATGTCATTATTTTTTTAATTTTATAATTTTTATTACTCTATATAAAATTATACCTATATAACATATTACTAATATAATTTGATAAATTATTGGAAAATCTTTTTTCGCATTAAAATATGCAAAATAAAATAAACCTACAGTTAAAATTAATATAGTAATAATTTCCTTTTTTAACATTTTTATACTCCTTTAAATATACATTTTCTTCAATTTTTAGTATAATTTAAGATAAAATGGAAATAAATAATTATTATGCAAAAAAGAGGGAAAAAATATGAAAAAATTTTTCGTTTATTCATTATCTAGCGCTTTATTAGCAGGTAGTATTTTATCTGGAGCAGGTGCGGTATCAGCTGCCACTCAAGAAGAATTCCCAGCGGAAAATATCACTGTAAATCAATCAGTAAGCTTGGGAGAATTAATTTCTACTGGTAAAATTAAAAATGCAACCTTAAAAAATAGAATCTATTCAGTTACTTACGAAAAAGATCAACAAGAATATAAAGTTGAATATAACGGAAATACTGGTTTAGTAACTATAAATGGAGCAATCCAAGAAGGTTTTACATTTGAATATAATCCACAATTAGCCCTTAATTCTCAAAAATCTGTTGAATCTACAAATACTGTTAGCATAAATGCTGCAGCAGCTAAATCCGGATATTCATATGTCGGAACTTTAAAAGGTCACACAGATACAGCTAAAAATGCTTATAGCTTGGCTGTTCAGTTATCTTTATTGATTCCTGGGACTGGATGGGGAATTAATGCAGTAAAAGTTTTACTATTATATACTGACTACGATTTAAATGAGAAAATTCCTTCTAAGTACTATAAATATGATTTATATCAAAAAGGTTTCATGACTAATAATTGGTATCAATATAGCGTAACAACTTTATATGAAGACAAAAACTATAAAATAAAAAGCGGTGAATCTTGGACAAGTAATCCACAAAAAATTGATTTACCAAACAGCTAACAAGATAATTAATTCAAAAGTTTAAAATGACAAATAAGCTAGCTTCTTTTAGAAGAATATAGGACATTGTCTGCCCATTTTAATGAAAATTTGCCTTTAAAAGCGACATATTTAATTTTCCGAAAAACCCATTTATATCAATGGTTTGAGATGGATTTGGGGTGTTGCATATTTGCAACACCTCTCTATTAATCTCTTAAAAAATTACTTTCCTTCCAAAATGATTAACGTACTATTTTCAACTTTTTTATAAAAATTCATCTACATCATCTGTACGCACATTAATATAATGTTGCATAATCGTTTGATACGACTTATGTCCAGACTGTTTTGTGATTGTTGGAATGTCAGCTCCCTTTTGATACATTGAAGTAATTTTTGTTTTTCGAAAAGTGTATGGCGCAAACCCCAGCCAACTACGAATCGCTTGATTATAACTGATTTCTGAAATTTGTCTACTCGTATAATTCCCCCATTTATCGGCTGCCCCCACAAAATAATCATCTGGCTGCAGCTCAAACACTTGAATATACTTCTTCACGGCTTGCACACACTCAAGCGTTAGACGTTTTTCTTTCATCTCTCCCTGTTTCTTCATCATGACATTGACTGTACGATTCTCCAGATCAAAATCGCTTATTTTTAATCGGACCATTTAGGAAGGTCGATTTGCTGTAATCAAGTTCACTAAACAAATAGCTCTCTTTCGGATATCGCTCTTTTTATCCGTGTCATATCGATCAATCGCAACACATCGCTTTGTTGCTCAGCCCGTTTTCCCTTCATTGGTTTGAGACGTAAAAATTCCTCTTCATTATAATATAACTGACGTAACAACTTAATTTGATTGGCCTGGTCTGGTGACATAGTTAATCCATACTCATTTGTAAGCCAATATTTAGTACCGGCTAAACGTCGATTAAAGGTCGATAACTTCACACGTTTCTTTACAATTAATTCATGCAAATACAACTCCAACGAGTCGAAATCCAGTGGTAAAAGGTTCTGATCACAAAATTTCGCGAATGCTTTAAAATCCGGTTTATACATGCGTAGTTGTTTATGGCTGACGAATGATACGCATAGGATTGCCGCCGACGAAAGCGCCCGGCGGAACATCCTGATTAACGAGCGTAGCCGCGGATACAACCGCTCCATCCCCGATGGTCACGCCTGGAAGAATCGTCGAATTTGCGCCAATCATCACACCTGAGCCGATTTTTACATTTCCCAAACGGTATTCGTCAATTAAATATTCATGGGCCAGAATTGTCGTATTATAACCAATAATCGTATTGGAGCCAATAGAAATCCGCTCTGGAAACATCGTATCAATCATCACCATTAACGCAACCGCCGTATTCTCGCCAATCCTCATCCCGAGAAACGTGCGATACATCCAGTTTTTTAGCGGCAGCCATGGGATATAGCGAGCCAGTTGTACAACAATAAAGCATTTTACCACTTTCCAAAAACTTACCGTTTTGTACATCTGCCAGAGCGAGTTTGGCCCCTGAACCGGATAGCGTTCGGTTTTCCGCTTCGCCATCTTCCACCTCTTACCATTGTCGAATTGGTTTTTTCACAATCTGGATCAGCTCCGTCATGTCACTCAACAAATAAGTCGGGTTAAAAGACGACAGAAAGGATGCGCCTTTCATGCTCCAGGCTACACCGGCGGAAGCAATGCCGGCGTTTTGTGCCGCCTGAATGTCATATTGGCTGTCTCCCACCATCAGCGTCCTGGCCGGATCGGCCTTCAAATTTTGCATCGCTTTCTGTATAGGCTCCGGATGTGGTTTATGGTTCTTGGTATCCTGGTAGCAAATCACGGTATCCATATATTTATCAAGCCCAAACAGACGTAAGCCCATCTCTGCCGTTTTGCGCTGTTTGGTAGTTACGATTCCCATTTTGATGCCCATTTCAGCAAGTTCTCCTACCGTCTCAAGCACGTTCGGAAACTCTTCCACCAGCTCATCATGTACGCGTTCATTATGTTCGCGATACACCTGTACCAATTCTTCCGCCCGCTCCGGATCGAATAATGCCATCTGATCGTACAACGGCTTGCCCATATGCGGAATGAGATCCTCCCGCGTATACTTACCGGGATAAAACTTTTCAAGCGTGTACATAAACGATGTGAGGATTAAGTTATTCGTATCGATTAAAGTTCCATCAAGATCAAATAAAACATATTCATATTGATACATCAATACACCTCGTTCCCTTCAAACCAAAATTCCGTTCTATGCTTCACCGTATCTTTTGGTAGCATATCCCATTTTCCGCAATACCACCATCATAATGAGTGCAAATGCGATGAGAAGCAGACTTATAACCTGAGCCATGCGCAGCGTTTCCGTCAACATTAAACTATCCGTACGCATTCCTTCCACAAAAAAGCGTCCGATAGAATACCAGATAACGTAAGTAAGGAACAGATCTCCTCGCTTTAACGGTAACAAGCGCCGGATGGTGATTAAAAGAATGAAACCGAGAAGATTCCAGAGCGATTCATACAAAAATGTCGGATGATAATACGAATATGTATTCGTCACCGGATCAAAAATGTACATCTGATTAATAATAAACTGCGGCAAATGCAAGTTCTGCAAGAATTCGAGACTCACCGGCCCCCCGTGCGCTTCCTGATTTATAAAATTGCCCCAGCGCCCGATGGCTTGTCCGATAATCAAACTCGGCGCAACCACGTCCACCAGCCGCCAGAATGAAATTTTTTTGATGCGTGAATAAATATACGCTGTCAATATAGAAGCAATAAGCGCGCCGTGGATCGCAATGCCGCCGTGCCAGACGGCGATAATTTCCTCCGGGTGGGAACGATAATACTCATCCCAACGAAAAATCACGTAGTAAATACGCGCACCAATAATAGCAGCAGGCACCGCATACATCACAACGTCCATAATCGTTTCCGGATCCATGCCAACCTGTTTCGCTTCACGCAGCGCCAGTAGCAAGCCGACCAGCGCAGCCGTCCCCAGAATAATTCCGTACCAGTGTACGGATAACGGGCCCAGTTGAAATGCAATCGGGTCAATCGCCTTCGTCATGTTGTGTTATGCCTCCTCGAATTCAAATATCTTCTACTGCTTCCTCGATCGTATCTGTCAGCTTCTTGCTGAACACAACCGCTGCGTTGTAGCCCATACGCTTCAAGCGGAAGTTCATGGCCGCCACTTCTACGATAACAGCTAGGTTGCGGCCCGGGCGCACCGGAATCGTAATCTGCGGCACTTCCGCGTCCATAATCTTTAGTTTTTCCTCATCAAGACCGAGGCGATCATATACTTTCTGCGGATCCCAAATTTCCAAACGAATAACAAGCGAGATTCGTTTGTAATTGCGAACAGCCCCGGCACCGAATAAGGTCATGACGTTAATGATCCCCAGCCCGCGAATTTCCAGCAGATGCTGGATCAGCTCCGGCGCGCTGCCAATCAACTGATTCTCCTGTGTCTGCCGGATTTCCACCGCATCGTCCGCGACAAGACGATGGCCGCGCTTGACAAGCTCCAGTGCAGTTTCACTTTTTCCAATCGCGCTTTGTCCTACCAACAAAACGCCGACCCCGTATACATCGACCAATACCCCGTGCATTGTGGTCGTTGGAGCAAGCCGTCCTTCCAGATATGTAGTCAGCTTACTGGATAACTTGGTAGTTGGAAGCGACGAAATCAACACCGGAATGCTGCGAGCCTCCGATTGACGAATCAGCTCTTCCGGCACTTCGCAGCCATGTGCTATGCATATGCAAGGCGTTTTCTCATCAAGCAACTTGTTAATCCGCTCTTCTCGTTCAGCTTCACCAAGCGTTACAAAAAAGCCCAGTTCCGTTTTGCCAAGAAGTTGTATGCGCTCAGCCGCATAAAAATTAAAATACCCCGCCATTTCAAGGCCAGGACGGCTAATATCGCTTACCGTAATCTCGCGCCGCAACCCCGCTTTTCCGCTCACTACCTTCAGCTGAAAGTGATTCACAATGTCGCGCACCTGGGTTTTCTTCAAGAAGCTCCACCCTTTCCCTACATCATAATATTTTAATTGTATCATACAGCCATTATGAATTTGAAAATACGAGTCAAAAAACGGGACGACCAAACAGCACACACATCCCTTTTCCGAAAAAACATACGTGAGATGGAAAAGCAATGAAAACGTTTGGCGTCCCGTTCTTTATGGATTGCCGTATCTCCTTTATGGCTGCATCTGCAAACGTGCTTCAGAGCGCTTGCGGTCACGCTCCAAAATCGGCGCCAGGAATTGTCCGGTGTACGATTCTTCAACCTTGACGACCTCTTCCGGCGTGCCTTCTGCGACAATCATCCCACCGCGGCTACCACCTTCCGGCCCAAGATCGATAATATAGTCGGCCGTTTTAATGACGTCCAGATTGTGCTCAATCACAAGCACGCTGTCACCGGCATCCACCAGGCGCTGCAACACTTTCAACAGGCGGTCAATATCATCAATATGAAGGCCTGTCGTCGGTTCATCCAAAATGTACAGCGTCTTGCCGTTACTGCGGCGGTACAACTCTGAAGCCAGCTTCACGCGCTGGGCTTCCCCGCCCGACAGCGTGGTGGCCGGCTGACCAAGCTTAATATAGCCAAGTCCCACATCATACAACGTTTGCAATTTGCGTTGAATGCGCGGAATGTTTTTAAAGAACTCCAGTGCATCCTCTACCGTCATTTCCAAAACATCAGCAATATTTTTGCCTTTGTAGCGCACTTCCAGCGTCTCGCGATTGTACCGTTTGCCATGACATACTTCACACGGCACGTATACATCTGGCAAAAAATGCATTTCGATCTTGATAATGCCGTCGCCGCGGCATGCTTCGCACCGGCCGCCTTTTACATTGAAACTAAACCGACCCTTTTGGTAGCCACGCACCTTCGCTTCATTCGTCTGCGCGAACAGATCGCGAATATCATCAAACACTCCGGTGTATGTAGCCGGATTGGAGCGCGGCGTCCGCCCGATCGGAGACTGGTCGATGTCAATCACTTTATCCAGGTGTTCAAGCCCTTCCAGCTTGCGGTATGCGCCCGGTTTTTGCTTTGATTTGTGCAATTCGCGGGCCAGCGCTTTATGCAAAATTTCATTAATAAGCGTCGATTTGCCCGAACCGGACACTCCGGTTACACACGTAAACACGCCGAGCGGCACTTTCAAATTCACATTGCGCAGGTTGTTTTCCTTCGCCCCGAGCACTTTAATCCATTTGCCGTTCGGCTTGCGACGCTCCAGCGGCACCGGGATGAATTTTCGGCCGCTCAAGTACTGACCTGTTAGCGAATGTTCATCATTCATCACTTCCTGGGGCGTACCCTGCGCCACAACCCGTCCGCCGTGGATGCCAGCCCCCGGCCCAATGTCAATAATATAATCAGCTGCCAGCATTGTATCCTCGTCATGTTCAACGACGATCAACGTGTTGCCTAAATCGCGCATATGTTCAAGCGTCTTGATCAGGCGGGCGTTATCGCGCTGGTGCAGACCAATGCTCGGCTCATCAAGAATATATAGTACACCCATCAGACTGGAACCGATCTGCGTCGCCAGACGAATGCGCTGAGCTTCTCCGCCTGACAACGTGCCAGCGGAACGACTCATCGTTAAATAATCAAGACCGACATCGATTAAGAACTGCAGGCGCGCTTTAATCTCTTTCAAAATCAGGCGGGCAATCTGCATTTCTTTTTCCGTCAGCTTGAGGTTATCGAAAAACATGTAGGCGTCGGCAACGGACAAATCGGTAATGTATGCGATGTTTTTCCCGTTGATCAGCACGGACAATACTTCCGGACGAAGACGGTGCCCTTTGCACGCCGGGCATTTTTTCTGACTCATATACATCTCCAACTGCTGGCGCACATGGTCAGATCCCGTTTCACGATAGCGCCGTTGTACGTTGTTCACGACTCCTTCAAACGTCATATACGTATCGCGCACCGTTGGGCTAAAATCGCTCTTGTAGCGAAAATGTATTTGTTCGTTACCGCTCCCGTACAACAGCACATGCTGCTGCTCTTCCGTCAGTTCTTCGAACGGCTTGTCCATATCGATGTTATAATGTTTGGCCACACAGGTCAAAATCTGCTCATAATAATTAGAAGTAGCGCTGTTCCATGGCTCCAACGCGCCTTCGTTAATGCTTTTGGACGGGTCCGGTACAACTAAATCCGGATCGACTTCTAGCTGACTGCCCAAACCGTCACATTTGGAGCAGGCACCGAACGGACTGTTGAATGAGAACATACGCGGTTCCAAATCCGGCATGCTAAACCCGCATATCGGGCATGCGAGATTCTGACTGAACAGCAGTTCTTCCTGTCCGATAATATCCACCAATACCCGTCCTTCGGCAAGGCGCAACGCTGTCTCCAACGAATCGGCAAGACGGCTCTGGATGCCTTCTTTTACTACAATCCGGTCAACGACCACTTCAATCGAGTGCTTCTTATTTTTCTCTAGCTTGATCTCTTCCGATAGATCGCGCACTTCTCCATCAATGCGAACGCGCACATAACCCTGGGTACGAATTTCATTAAGCAGCTTCACATGCTCGCCTTTACGTCCCTGCACAAGTGGCGCGAGGATTTGCAGGCGCGTTTTTTCCGGATAAGCAAGAATACGATCTACCATCTGCTCCACGGTTTGCGCCGTAATCTCCACGCCGTGTTCCGGGCAATACGGCCGCCCAATGCGGGCAAAAAGAAGACGGAGATAATCGTAAATCTCCGTGACCGTTCCCACGGTAGATCGCGGATTGCGGCTCGTCGTCTTCTGATCAATGGAAATAGCCGGTGACAAGCCGTCGATAGAGTCCACATCTGGTTTGTCCATCTGCCCAAGGAACTGGCGCGCATACGCGGAAAGGGATTCGACATAGCGCCGTTGTCCTTCCGCGTAAATCGTGTCAAACGCCAGCGAAGATTTGCCTGAACCGGACAGCCCAGTCAATACAACGAACTTGTCGCGTGGAATCGTGACGTCTATATTTTTTAGATTATGGGCGCGTGCGCCCTTGATGACAATATTTTCGCGGCTCATCTGTTCTTTCATCCCTCCGCTTTTAACTCAAGAATTAAATCGCGCAATTCAGCGGCGCGCTCAAAATTCAACGCGCGCGCTGCCTCTTTCATTTCGGCTTCAAGACGCGCAATAACGTCCTTCTTCTCCTTCTTGCTCAGCTTGCTGTACGCTTTCTGCGGCAAATATTCTTCCTGTTCCTCCGCTACCTTTGTCGCTTCAATCACATCGCGCACCGCTTTACGAACGGTCTGCGGCGTAATGCCATGCTCTTCGTTATACGCAATCTGTTTTTTGCGGCGGCGGTACGTCTCTTCCACCGCACGCTCAATCGATTGCGTCATTTTGTCAGCATACATAATGACGTGACCATTGGCGTTGCGCGCGGCCCGGCCAATCGTCTGAATCAAGGAGCGCTCATTGCGCAAGAATCCTTCTTTATCGGCGTCGAGAATGGCCACTAGCGAAACTTCTGGTATATCCAATCCTTCCCGCAGAAGATTGATTCCAATCAGTACATCGAACACTCCCAGACGCAAATCGCGGATAATCTGCATCCGTTCAATCGTTTTAATATCCGAGTGTAAATAGCGAACTTTGACTCCGACTTCTTTCAAGTAATCCGTTAAATCTTCGGCCATCTTCTTTGTAAGCGTCGTGATAAGTACGCGCTCATTCTTCACGATGCGCTCGTTAATCTCGCCTAGCAAGTCGTCGATCTGACCTTTGGTCGGGCGAATATCAATCGTCGGATCAAGCAGCCCGGTTGGACGAATCACCTGTTCCACTACGTCCGGCGCTTTCTCAAGTTCATACGGCCCGGGCGTCGCTGATACATAAATAATCTGATGGATATGTTTCTCGAATTCTTCGAATGTCAACGGGCGGTTGTCTGCGGCGGACGGCAGGCGGAATCCGTGTTCGATTAGCATATCCTTACGTGCTTTATCTCCATTGTACATGCCGCGGATTTGCGGCAATGTAATATGCGACTCGTCCACCATAATGAGAAAATCGTCGGGAAAGTAATCAAGCAGCGTATACGGCGTCGCCCCCGGGGGCAATCCGTTCAGGTGGCGCGAATAATTCTCCACGCCGGAGCAATAGCCCATTTCCTGCAACATCTCAATATCGTAGCGGGTTCGTTGTTCAAGGCGCTGCGCTTCCAAAAGCTTTCCTTTCCCTTTCAGGTAGGCAAGGCGTTCTTCCAGTTCTTCCTCAATACTTTTGATGGCCCGCCGCAGACGCTCCGGGCCGGTCACATAGTGAGAAGCCGGAAAAATCGCCACATGCTCGCGCTCATGCAGCACCGCTCCGGTTAACGTATCAATCTCAGTGATACGCTCAATCTCGTCACCGAAAAACTCAACGCGAATCGCATGTTCACTGTTGGAAGCCGGGAAAATTTCCACGACATCGCCGCGTACCCGGAACGTGCCACGCGTGAAATTGACGTCATTCCGGTTGTACTGAATATCTATCAGCCTGCGCAGCACCTCATCCCGGCTTTTTTCCATGCCGCGACGCAAGGAAAGAAGCATAGCGCCGTATTCCTGCGGCGAACCTAAACCATAAATACAGGACACACTGGCAACAATGATGACATCATTGCGCTCGAACAAGGCGCTGGTGGCCGAGTGGCGCAGTTTATCGATTTCCTCATTGATGCTGGCATCCTTCTCAATGTACGTATCCGACTGTGGAATATATGCTTCCGGCTGGTAATAGTCGTAATAGCTTACGAAATACTCAACTGCGTTGTTCGGGAAAAATTCTTTGAACTCGCTAGCAAGTTGCGCCGCAAGCGTCTTGTTGTGCGCAATGACAAGCGTCGGCTTATTAACTTTACTGATCACCTGAGCCATCGTAAATGTTTTCCCCGTTCCTGTAGCCCCAAGCAAAGTCTGATGTTTTTTACCGTTCACAATTCCTTCCGTCAGCTTCGCAATGGCGGTCGGCTGGTCCCCTTTCGGTTCGTAATCGGAGACAAGCTCGAACTTTTTGTTGAGCTTTTCCAAAGTTTCACCATTCCTTCTATTAAAATGCTGCCATTAATTATATCACATTATATTTACGAAAAAGGGGGTTCCAGAAATTTTTTTCGAACTAATGTTCCGATCAAATTTGTAAAGAATAAGAGCAACCCTCTCCTTCTCCCCAAGCGCTTTTGCCTTTTTCGCTTCATACGCAAAAATACGCAAAAGAGGCAACCCAGCAACGGGGAAAAAGAGAGGGCTGTCATCCCTACTCCGTCAAACTAATTCCTTTAAGCCAGCGATAACCAATGTACGTTCCGGCGAAGCCGCTGGCAACGCCTAATAAAATAACCGGCAGAGGCTGCTTCGGACCATCGAAGACAGCCATCATGATGCCAAGGGTCACAATGGCGCCTACCCATATATTAAGTGCCACACGCGAAATCACCGCCGCGAGAAGAAGCGGAACGAGTAAGGCAAGCACGTATTTTATGATCATAATGTTACATCCTTTCCCTGTTCAAAGGGGACTTCATACGATTCATTGTTGCGGCGCGTCCGGACTTTGCGGAATAAACCGAATAATCGGTTGTACCCTCCCTGTTCAACATATTCGTCCGTTTCTACATCAGGCGCCAAGATAAGCCCCAGTTGATGGTGATCACCCTGATATACAGAACGCTGAACATACTTAATATGTCCTTCCCTGTTCATTACTTCCATTTTACAGAAAGCCGATTGCCGCTGCAATGCCAGATAAATCGCCGCTTTATTGTTAATTTCGCGTCCGTTAATACGCAAAATTACATCGCCCGTAATAATTTCCATCTCATCCGCCGGACTTCCCGGCACAACAGCCAATACCCGGACACCTTTTTTCAATTGCACATATAGCGGAGTATACAATCGACGCTGCCATTTCCCGTAAATACGAAACGCCTCATGCCCAAGCAGGGAAAGCAGACCTCCGAATACAGCGACAGGAAGCCAATACACGCCCGCCCAGGCCAGCACAAACAGCAAAATCCCGAATAGCATGATTCGTCTGCCCGCCTGTTTCGCTTTCTCCTGCGGTGTAGACAATACCGCCAAATCAGCATATCCGATTACGGTTGGGATCGGCAATAAACTCAATGCCGCTGCTCCCGCGTAAAAAAGCGGCCACCAGCCCGATGCATCTATAGCATAAGTGCCGCCCGGAACACCTGATACAAACAACACAGCCGGGATCATCCAATATTTTTGAATCACATATGCACCAACTACCCGTCCGCGCTGGCTTTTGATCAGTACAGGAGAGAATCCTTGTTTCGGCGTCAATTGCACAAGCAACCCTTCAGCAATATGCAGTAAAGCGACCAGTGCCAAAACGCCTGGAATATTCACTGCCCGCAGCCATAGAAGCAATTGGCCAAGCCATCCATCCGCACCATCAGGCGGAACCAATCTTGCCAAAACCGACACAATCGCTAAAAAACCGCCGCTGTATGCGAATGATAAAAAGCGAATGTTTATCAAAGCAAAAAGGATGCTTATCCCCCATAACAGCACAACATCATAATAGGAAAGAGCGATTCCGAAGAGAAGCAGAAGCGCGGAAACACCCACGCCCGCAAGCGCACCCAGCAGAAGCGAGCGGAGGAGCTCTCCCGGCGCCGAAGTCAAACGCACATGAAACAGCTTGCGCTCCTGAACAACCTGTTTATGATAGTGCCAAAACAAAAGCAAAGCAAATATATACAAAGCAGGACTTAATAAAAACTTCGGAATCTGTATCAGTACATCCAGCAAGAATCCTGACCAATCACCCATTTCCCATCCTCCGATTTAAAAAATCGAGCCAACATATGCCAGTGTCCTTTGAAACCAATCATCCTGTAAGAAAAACCACTTCTATTATAGTAAAGAAAAAGCCACGACATAAAGGCCGTGGTTCTATAATTCTACAAACGGTAGGGCGAACCCTCCCTGATTTCTAATTTGTCTGTTGGGATAATACTTCGATGGCCGCCTGTAGTTGCAAATCGTTTTTCGGGTCTCGAATGCGTTTTATCAACTCTTCCTGCATCAGACCTGCCGTTTTTTTATCTACCTTGCCGGTCATCGGCAGCTGGTGCAGATTTTGGAAGATTTTAACCGCTGCTTCCGTGCGAGCGTCAAAATACCCGTCCATGCGACCCGGCGCCTGTCCAAGTCCTTTGAGAATTAATTGCAAATTCTTCACATCAGAGCTTGTCATATCGCGCTTCAGTTCCACACCATCCGGTAACAGAACCGCTTTGAAATAATCAGGTTGCTCAATTTTCACATCCGGTATTACGCCTTTTTTGTGAATCCAGGTACCGTCCGGTGTCAACCATTTGGCTACCGTGATTTTCAATTGGCTGTCATCTTCGAGCGGCATCGTGTTCTGCACGGTTCCTTTGCCAAATGTATTCGTGCCGACGACTTTATATCCGCTGCTTTGCAGCGCGGCAGCCAGGATTTCTGAAGCGCTGGCACTTCCCTTGTCCGTCAGCACAACGATCGGATATGCAGCTTTTCCTTTCTCGGAACGAAACACTTCCTTTTTACCATCACTATATTGAATTTGTAAAATAATCCCCTTATCCGGCACAAGCAAATTTCCAATCTCCACAACAGAATCCAGCAAGCCGCCCGGATTGCCGCGCACATCAACAATCAAGCCATCGATTCCTTTTTCTTCAAGCTTTTGCAATTCATTAGCAAAGTGTTTAGCCGTATCCTGTGAGAACTGGGTAATCTCCAGCTTGCCGAACGTTTTGCCATCACGCTGAATCGTTTCGCTGTAAACCGTCTCAATCGGGATATCATCACGGATAACCACGATACGCAACGGTTCGGATAAACCTGGACGCATGATTTCAAGCTCCGCCTTCGTTCCTTTTGGCCCGCGGATATGCATCACCGCGTCACTTAAGCTCATCCCTTGCAAGCTTTTGCCGTTAACTTTCAAAATTTGATCTTCTGGACGAAGGCCCGCTTTCTCAGCAGGGGAACCTTTGATCGGAGAAACGATGGTTACCCGGTCATTCTTCAGTGTTACTTCCGCACCGATACCTTCAAACGTTGATTGCAAAGACGAATTAAAGTCTTTCGTTTCTTTCTGATTCATATAATCGGAGAACGGATCATCGAGCGTCTTCACCATCCCCTCGATGGCGCCATCAATCAGCTTGGCTTTATCCTGCTTCTCCAATGCTGTATTTTCGATTAACTGATAAGCTTCGTACACTTTTGCGAAATCGGGATTTTGCGGTACTGCCTGTCCCGACGCCGCCTGTCCCTCAGGCACGCGGGTGCCGTTCTGACCGAAACCCTGTCCAAAAAATTTGGCCGCCGCTAAGGTAACAATGCTGGTGGAAACGACGACAAGAAGAAGCATCACAAAAAGCGTACGGCGTTTTACATACAATATAAAAACACCACCTTTGATCAATCCGATTTACCACCTAGTATATGACAGATATATCAGGGATATATCTGTTATTGCCAAATTATCGCAAATATGACATCGGATCGACTTTCTGACCATTACGAATGACTGTAAAGTGCAAATGCGGGCCGGTAGCACGCCCCGTAGAACCGACTTCCGCAATCTTTTGGCCCGCCTTTACCTCCTGCCCCTCAGACACGACAATTCCACCATGACGGATGTGGGCATACAATGTGCTTAAGCCGTTTCCATGATAAATAATAACAGTATTGCCATACCCATTCATATAACCTGTGGAAGCTACCACACCATCCGCAGCCGCATAAATCGGCGTTCCCTGCGGAGCAGCCAAATCGGTGCCATCGTGGAACTTACGGGTATGAAGAATCGGGTGAATACGATAGCCAAAAGAAGAAGACATGCGAGCACCGGAAACAGGCCAAACGAACTGCCCACCGGAATGAACGGGCGGCAGAGACCAGCTTCCGGCATCAGAAGAAGAGGCACGGCGAGCCTCTTCTTCTGCCCGACGTTTCTCTTCGATCTTCTGCTGTAGCTGATTGACAAGCTCAAGCGACGCATGCTCCTGTTCCTCCTGGATTTCTAGCAATTCGCCCTCTTTTGCTATCAACTCTTTCAGAATACGCTCCCGCTCCTGTTTCTGCTCTTCAAGCTGCGCGGCCAGCTGCTGGGCTTCTGCCTGCATTCTCTTTAAATTCTGCAATTCTGTTTCGATTTGTTTCTTTTTCTCCGCAATAATGTCACGGTCGCGCTTATTGTCTTCAAGAATCGTCACGTCCTGTTCAACAATCGACTTCACAGCATCCAATCTTTCAAGAAAGTCACTGAAATCCTGGGAGCCCAGCAAAACTTCCAGATAAGAGATGTCCCCTGCTTCATAAATAGCGGATACGCGTGTTTTTAGCAATTTGTCGCGCTTCTCTACTCGGATAATGGCTTCTTGAAGCTGCTTGGCCGCTTGCTTCAGTTCAGCAGTTGTTTTCTCGATCTCTTTGTTTAACTCGTCGATTTTCGCCTGGGTTTCATTCATCTTCAAATCAATGCTCATGATATCTTCTTTGGTCGACTGTTGCTGTGCTTGGATACTACTAATTTGCTGTTTGATTGAGCTTACTCTATTCTTTGCTATCTGACTCTCTCGCTTAATTCTATCAATTTCCTTTTGAACATTCGCGACTTCATTAGCCTGGCTGACCGCCGGAGTCATTCCCGTAAAAAGAATGGTAGCCGCCAGCGGAATCAGGAACTTCTTCGCCATCTTTTCCTCCTCATAATTCTTGATTTTTTATATATGTAAAAACCGTCGCACGGACATTAAGCTTCCCCAGATACCAATAAAAGCGCCGATTCCAAGCAACACAAGCGAAACTTCCAGCATAAGCGGATATATCGGCAAAAGATGCAAAAAATAAAGCGCAAGCTGTTGCTCCACAAAATCTAGCAAAGAGGCGTATCCTACACTTAAGACAATGATCGGCACAATAGCGCCAATGATCCCCATAAGTGCTCCTTCCACAAAAAACGGCCACCGGATAAAGCCGTTGGTCGCGCCAACAAGCTTCATAATCTCGATTTCCCGGCGCCGTGCTATAATGGTTAATTTAATCGTATTGGCAATCAAAAACATTGCCGTAAACGCAAGGGCAATAATAAATGCCACGATGACAAAGCGAATCACATCCGTTACGGCGAACAGCTTCTTCGTCGTTTGCTCAGCATAGTTAACCTTCTTCACACCGTCGATCGCTTCGATTTTCTGAGCCAAGGCTCCGGTTTGCTGCGGTGTTTTCGCTTTGACAATAAAGGTGTCCGGCAAAGGATTTTCTTTCTCCAGTCCGTTCAAATAGTCACGTTTATCGCCAAAACTTTCTTTCAAGTTCTTCAGCCCTTCTTCTTTTGAAACAAACCTCACCTCGGCGGCGTCAAGCAGCTTCTTAAGCGCGCCTTCCACCTTCTTCACCGTTGCATCGTCAGCTGTTACGTCGAGTGAAACACGAATCTCGACCTGTTTCTCCACGGTCTGGACAAGGTGCTGAATGTTCATCGCCATCATCAAAAAAACGCCGAGAATTAAGAGAGTAATCATCACCGCGCTAATAGAAGCGAACGTCATCCAGCCATTCCGGCCAAGATTCTTGAATCCTTCGCGCATGTGACGGGAAAGCGTGCTAGTCTTCATAGCCATACTCCCCTCTCTGCTCATCCCGAACGATCCGTCCTGCCTCAATCGCAATCACCCGCTTGCGCAGGCTATTTACAATTTCTTTATTATGTGTAGCCATAACAATGGTTGTCCCGCCCCGATTTATCTCGAGCAATGTCTGCATAATATCCATCGATGTCTCCGGATCAAGATTTCCGGTCGGTTCATCGGCGATAATGAGATCAGGTCGATTTACAATCGCGCGCGCAATTGCCACGCGTTGCTGTTCCCCTCCGGACAACTGGTCAGGAAGTGAGCGCGCTTTGTGTTTCAGCCTTACAAGCTCCAACACTTCCATTACGCGCGGCTTAATTTTTTTCCTGGACTCTTCAATAACTTCCATTGCAAACGCTACGTTTTCGTAGACGGTCAGTTTCGGAAGTAGCTTAAAGTCCTGAAAAACGACACCAATCTTCCGCCGCAGATAAGGAATTTGACGCTCTTTGAGACGATTGATATGAAAATCGTTAATCACAATTTGCCCTTTTGTCGCTTTTTCCTCGCGGTACATCAGTTTAATAAACGTTGATTTTCCCGCACCGCTCGGTCCGACGACATAGACGAACTCCCCGTCTTTGATGCGGACATCAATTCCCTGAAGGGCCACGGTTCCGTTCGGATACGTCTTCCATACATCCTGCATTTCTATCAAAAAAATCACCCAAACTATAATTTTTTCTATCGCTTCCGTGGAAATGACATCATCCAACAATAAACGCCTTTTCTATTATACCATTTGTCGAGCAAAACGCATGAAGAATCGCACATTATTTCCGACAATTTTCTAGCAAAAAAAACATCCCCTTCTTGTAAAAGGGGATGGCCTCACCGATAGTCTCTATTTCTCTTCTATCCTTCCATTTCATCCTATTTATAAGAGTTGAACGTTTATCTTCTTGATATGTTCTTCCACCCATACGTGTGTTTGTTTCAGCTGAACCTCGGCGGCAGTAATCTGAATTTCTACTTGATTCTTCGCCGTGCCACCCAGCACATTGCGTGCATTGACAACGTTCACAGGATTGAGCGCTTCATAAATATCCTCTTCGAATTGTTCAGAGAACTGTCTGAACTCATCCAAGCTCATATCCAGCAAGTACTTCCCCTGCTCAATACAATACAACACGCTTCTTCCTACAACTTCATGAGCCTGACGGAAAGGCATACCTTTTCCAACCAAATAATCCGCCAAATCAGTAGCGTTGGAGAAATCATGCGCCACCGCCTGACGCATGTTTTCTTTCTTGACTTTCATCGTGCGAATCATCGGAGCAAACAATGATAGCGCGCCATGAAGTGTGGCGACTGTGTCAAACATGCCCTCTTTGTCTTCCTGCATGTCTTTATTATACGCAAGCGGCAACCCTTTGAGAACCGTAAGCATACCGATTAGACTGCCGTATACCCGACCCGTTTTGCCGCGGACAAGTTCCGCCACGTCCGGATTTTTCTTCTGGGGCATAATGCTGGAGCCTGTGCAAAACGCGTCGTCCAATTCCACGAAGTTAAACTCGTCGCTCATCCAGAGAATCAGTTCTTCGCACAAACGAGAAAGATGCATCATCAGCAGGGAAGCATTGGCCAAAAATTCAACAATAAAATCGCGATCGCTTACCGCGTCCATACTATTCGTGTAAACGGCGTCAAATTTCAACAATTCAGCCACGTATTCGCGGTCGATCGGGAACGTCGTACCCGCCAGCGCGCCGGCTCCCAGAGGCAAGACGTTAATTCGCTTCCAGCTATCCATCAACCGTTCCGCATCGCGCTGTAACATGGAATAGTACGCCATTAAATGATGCGCGAACAATACCGGTTGTGCCCGCTGCAAATGCGTATAGCCCGGCAGAATGGTGTCGATGTTTGCTTTCGCCTGCTCAAGCAGCGACTCCTGCACCTTCACGATTAAATCAACAATTTCGACGACACGCGCACGCAGGTACAAATGCATATCGGTCGCGACCTGGTCGTTGCGACTGCGCCCGGTATGCAATTTGCCGCCCACCGGTCCAATTTGTTCAATCAGCATTTTTTCCACATTCATATGCACGTCTTCGTTCTCAACCGTAAACTCTGCTTCACCCGCTTCGATCATGGCAGCCACCTTTTTCAAGCCTTCCGCAATCGTGGCCGCCTCATCTTCGCCGATAATGCCGCACTTGCCCAGCATTGCCACGTGCGCGAGGCTTCCGGTGATGTCCTCTTTCCACAATTGCTGGTCGAACCCGATGGATGCCGTATATTCTTCTACAAGTTTATCGGTTGCTTTGGTAAATCGACCGCCCCATAGCTTCATGAATGCAGGCGTTTTCCTTCTCTCCACCTCAAGAAAGAAAACGCCTTTCCCTCCTCTCAAACCTCGATTCTCCTGTCAATCTCAAGCATTTTTATTGCTTGATTGCTTCTTTTTTATCAATAACGACCGCTTTCGGCGCATGGTCCAGTTTGTCTTTATTCGTTTGTACGAACACTTTTGTCGGCAGGCCCCACAGTTTGACAAAGCCGATCGCCGCCTGATGGTCAAACGTATCTTCCGTACCATATGTCGCCAAGTTTTCATCGTACAGAGAGGATGCCGACTTTCTTCCGACTACGATCGCATGACCTTTGAACAGTTTCACACGGATGGTACCTGTCACAAATTTTTGCGTTTCTTCCACGAACGCCTTGAGCGCATCCATAATCGGTGAGAACCACAGGCCTTCATAAATAACCTGGGAGATTTTTTGCTCAATAATCGGCTTAAACTGCGCCACTTCGCGTGGTTGTGTCAAGAACTCCAGTTCGCGATGCGCCAGAATAAGCGTAATTGCTCCTGGGGCTTCATATACTTCGCGGGATTTGATGCCAACGAGACGGTTTTCTACATGGTCAATGCGCCCCACGCCGTGTTTGCCCGCAATTTTGTTCAGTTCGAGAATAAGTTCACTTAGCGGCATCTCTTTGCCGTTTAACGCTACAGGTTTGCCCTGGATGAACTCAATTTCGATTTCCTCTGGAGCGTCCGGCGTATCTTCCAGGTGAGCCGTCAGGTCATATGCACCTTTCGGGGGCTCGTTCCAGGGATTTTCTAGTTCACCGCATTCGCACGCACGGCCCCAAAGATTTTGGTCAATGCTGTATGGGTTGTCAAGGTCAACCGGAATCGGAATGTTATGCTTCATCGCGTACTTGATTTCCTCATCACGGCTCATGCCCCATTCACGTACCGGAGCGACAATTTTCAAGTTCGGATTAAGGGCTGTGATCGAAACGTCGAAACGCACCTGATCGTTCCCTTTGCCTGTGCAGCCGTGGGCCACGGCAACTGCACCCTCTTCTTCCGCAATATCAACGAGCACTTTCGCAATAAGCGGGCGGGACAGGGCGGATACGACCGGATATTTGCCTTCATACATTGCGTTCGCTTTTAGTGCTGGCAAAACAAATTCATTCGCAAACAATTCTTTTGCATCCACAACGTATGATTTAATGGCACCAACCTGCAGCGCTTTGTCGCGTACAAACTCCAAATCCTTGCCTTCGCCGACGTCAAGCGCTACGGCGATAACGTCATAATTGTACGTTTCCTGCAACCATTTAATCGCCACAGATGTATCTAAACCGCCAGAATAAGCCAGAACAACTTTTTCTTTTGCCATTGTTCAAATCCTCCCCTTCTCTACTCGTGCATATTATGTCACGTCTCACACCATGCATTTCCTATGAAATATTATGCAATTTTATTAATAAAAATTCAATAGATTTTTTGCAAAAAAATATTAGGCTTACTGGCTTCCATTATTTTTCCTTTTTTTCTGCTTCAGTATCAACACGCTGTTGCATTGCTTTGGCATCGGCGCCGAGAATCTGGTCAGTATCATCTTTGATGGAAGCAAACATGCGGGTGAGGCGTTTGTTAACTTCACCGAATACAGTGCCTTCTTCATAGTCTCCCTTTTCATCGCAAGTCCCGGCCTCCACGCCCGTAAGAATCTCAATTCCTTCCTCAATGGTACGTACTTGCCAGATATGGAATTGCCCGGACTCTACCGCTTCGATGACTTCGGGTCGAAGCATTAAATTTTTCACATTCTGGTGCGGAATAATAACCCCCTGCTTACCGGTCAAACCAATCGCCTTGCATACCGCAAAGAAGCCTTCGATTTTCTCATTTACACCGCCGATCGGCTGGATTTCGCCCCATTGGTTCACCGATCCTGTCACGGCGATGCCCTGCTTAATTGGAATGCCTGAGAGCGAAGACAGGAGCGCATATAGTTCGGTGCTTGAAGCACTGTCCCCATCAACCATGCTGTATGTCTGTTCGAACGTAATGCTCGCTGACAAGGGAAGCGGCTTATTCTGAGCAAATTTTCCCGCCAGGTATCCGCTCAAAATAAGCAAGCCTTTATGATGTAGCTGACCACTTAGTGAGGTTTCCCGTTCAATATTGATAATACCCTGGCGCCCGATAAACGTACGAGCCGTAATACGGTGCGGCTGGCCAAACGTGTAATCGCCTGTTTGCATTACTGCAAGCCCGTTAATCTGCCCCACTTTCTCACCGTCCACATCGACCATAATCGTGCCCTCTTCAATTAATTCCCGCATTTTCTCATCCAGCCGATTGGCACGGTATTCTTGCTCCGCAAGCGCTTGCCGCACATGACGTGCTTCCACTACCGGGCTGCCTTCTTCTTCTGCCCAGAAGCTCGCCTCCACAAGCAAGCGATTTACATCGTGAAATCTGGCGGTCAATTTGCGCTGATCACCGGCCAGACGCGTACTGTAATCCATTAGCTCCGCCAGAGCGGAACGATGAAACGGCAGCAAGCCTTCTTTCTCGCAATAATTGCGAACAGAAGCCGCAAATTCCCGGTACTTTCGGCCATCTTTTTTCATATCCGTGTCAAACTCGACCTTGACTTTAAAAAGTTTATGGAAGTCCTCGTCCAGTTCAGATAACAAGTAGTATACATACGGGCTGCCAATTAAAATAACTTTTACATCCAGCGGAATTGCCTCCGGTTTCAGGCCGCTTGTAGCGATAAGCCCATATTCTTCCGCAGGGGTCTCAATACGGAGCTTTTCCGTTTTCAATACCCGCTTCAAAACATGCCAGGCCAGTGGATTACGCAAAAGCTCTCCCACCTGCACGATCAAATATCCCCCGTTCGCCATATGCAAAGATCCCGGTTTAATCATTGTGAAATCGGTCGTCATCGTGCCGAATGTACTCCGGTATTCGATACGCCCGAACAAATTGTAATGGGTCGGGTTGCTTTCAAAAATAACCGGAGCGCCGGATGTTCCGCTGTTATCGACCAATACATTTACCTTGTAGCGCAGCAAGTTCGCTTCTTCGTTCCGTTGCAATAACCGTGCCATCGCTCCCATTTCGGAAGGTTCGTCTTTAAAAAAGTGGTGATTATCAATGACGTCTTCTTGATACGCGCGCAAATATTCGCGCACTTTTTCATCTTCATACTGCGCAAACAGCGGCTGAAACAGATGCTGTACGGCCTGGCGGACGGAATCTTTGTTTAACTGGGCAATTTGCCGTTCGACCTCTTTTTCGATTAGCTGAATTTGTCGTACCGACTCGGCGACTTCCTGTTCTAGCTTTTTGCTTTTCTCTTTAATCTCCTGGCGCGTAACCTCAGACAGGCGATTAAATTCCTCATTGCTGAGCGGTTTTCCGAACATAAGCGGAACCGTGATAATTCCGCCTTCGGACGTACGTTCCAGCGAGAAATTGAACTCACGCGCGAGTTCATCAAGCCTTTTCCATTGTTCCTGCGCCCTTTTCTCGAAATTTTGCAAAACTTGACGGCGTTGCTTTTCGTATTCGTCCCCGGCAAACGTTTTCCGTACCTCCCGCTCAATATCCTGAATCAACTCTTCCATTCTTGCCTTGAATTTCATGCCCTCTCCAGCCGGAAATGATAGTGCTAGCGGATGGTCAGGGCGGGTGAAGTTATATACATAGCACCAATCGTCAGGCACGGGCTTTCCTTCCGCAGCTTGGCGCGCTTTCACCTTGGCGTATGTGGTTTTGCCGGTGCCCGGGGAACCTGCAACAAACAAATTATATCCATGCTTTCTGACTTTCAGTCCGAAGTCCATTGCGCGCACGGCCCGATCCTGACCGATGATTCCTTCCTTAAGCGGTTCGATTTCCGCCGTCGTCTCACATGGAAATACTTCCGGTGGTGTCATGACACGTAATTTAGATACCGGAACTTTTCTTTGTTCTAAAGTTTCTTGGGCAACACGCTTCCACATCGTTGCTCATCCCTTTCTTCAGCTATCTACTCTATACATTAATGAACCTCCTCCACTTACCATAGGTTGAAGTGGGGGTTTCTGAACTATCCATCTCGGCAGAACAGGCGATCAGCGGGTTGTCGCTGATCTCACAGACACGTGCCGTCTGCGAG